>Ga0335085_10001896_pt1 | contig 41355 bp, 81 predicted proteins | sample Lox_Sample_45_FD_206712 | JGI IMG/M metagenome (GOLD analysis project Ga0335085, IMG submission 206712) | Soil microbial communities from Loxahatchee National Wildlife Refuge, Florida, United States - Lox_Sample_4.5 | ecosystem: Environmental > Terrestrial > Soil > Wetlands | place: USA... | reverse complement strand
CAGTCAACACCACGAAACAAGCAGTAGAAAACTGCCACGATGCTACCAACGAAGGTGGCGAGCATGGGGTGCCACCACAAGAACACTATGTCCTTTCCGGCAGGCGTCGCTAGCGCATCCCCTACAGTCTGACAGCAGTACGTACACGGCGAGCGCCGTTAGTGGGAACATGGCCGTGTGCCAGCGGTTCATGGGCGGCTCCTCTGATTGTTGGCCGTCTTGACACGAGCGACCTCGGCTCTGATCTACGCTTCTTCCTCCGGCGTCAGGTCAGGCCTGAAGTCGACCCAGCCGGGGACGCGCACTGACAGGACTTCAACGTCGCGACGGGGATCGTCCCCGTCGAACGACCCGCTCCATCCATCGATGGCAGCCTTGACGTAATCGACAGCGTCGGCCACGGTCACGCCTCCGATTTTGAGGACGAGCCGCATCTCGAGCTCCTCGGTGCGTAGATGCTCGACCACCGAGGACGGCCTCTCCGTCGGCCCGCGCTTCGAGACTACCGTGTACCGCTTCGACATCACGTACTCCCTTTCTCGGCCGCGACGAGCTCGCGGAGCGTCTGATTGGTGGCCAGGGCCGGGGCGGCCCCACGTGAGATCTCATCCGCGATGAGAACCTCCGTCCCCGTCCGGGCGCGAAGCTTCTTCGCCTCGGCTTGTTCGGCACGGAGCTTCTTGGCCCTGGCCGCGAAGTCGCGGGCCTGGCGCGCGTGGTGAGCGGCCGAGATCTCGAGGTCGCAGGTAGAGCAAACCTGTTTCCAGTGCTCGGTTCCCTCCCAAAAACTGACCGTCACATCACGAACGTCCTTGCACCGCTTGCATGGACGCAGGTCCTTGAACCTGCTGAGACGGCGGTCTTCCTCGGCGCCACAGGTGCCACACACGATGTGCGCGATGCCCTTTCTCTCATCGGTGATTTTCACCTTCGCTGTGGCCTTACTGTACCCCTGGCATACGTTCGGGCAGACGCGCATGTCCTTGGACAAAATCCATCGCCGCTTCATCACGTGACTCCTTTAGTCTGTGTGGTGTTCCAGCCTTTGATGGCCTCGCCGAGGCCGTCCTTGGACCACTCGAAGTCGCCACAACCAGACAGGATGGTGCAGCCGCGCTCTTCCTCGATGATGCGAGGGTTTTTTCCACAACGGGCGCATGGAACCGGAACGATGTCGCCAAACTTGACGGTGAGAGGCGCCGTCGTGATGAAAAGACTCGGGTCGCCCTTCGCCGCCCGAAACGCTGCCGCCTGCTTCTCCGCGACGTCGGCCCTGGGCTGGTCAAAGATCGCAATGACCTGACCGGCCACAGATGCCGGATGCTGCGCAGCGACCACCAGCACCCTTCTTTTCAAGATGATTTTGTCATCGGCCGCGCGCACGACCTTGAACGCGAACGCCTCGGCCGCATGCACGTCGAACCCTCGAGCTCGCAACGCCGCCTGCGCGCCCCGCTGGACTGCCACCGTGCTCACGCCGTCGCCAAGCAGCGACCTAGCGAAGGCGATGAGCTCCGTGAGCTCGACACCGTGAGCTTCTGGCTTCAGATTCACTGTGGGAGCTCTCTTTCATCGCGGGCCTGGCGCACGAGGCGCTCGGCGGTCTCGTGGGCGGCGGTGTCTCGCCAAGCGTGGGCGACGGTGAGCCACATCGCAATCGCACAGGCGACCAGGCCCTCTTCCTCGCCGCTGGCGAGGCGCGCGTGGGCCATGACCAGTCCAGCTCGCTCCAGCTCGACGCGCTTGACGTACTGGCGGATTTTCCGCTTGCTGATCCCGATCATCGCCTACCTCCCTCCCTTGAAGTCCTTGCTCCACTCGGCCGCGAACTCACGGACGCCGGCCTCGAATGTCTCGGCGTAAACCTTGACGTCGGTGTTGCAAGACGAAATCTCCCAGCTCCCTCTCCCCATGTCGTATTCGGCCACCACCTCCGCCGCCTCCTGGCACTCGGGAATGCGAATGAGGAACATCGTCATGGCTACTCGCTCCCCCAGAACACCAGCGCTTGCGGCGCAGAGATCTGCTCCGGAGCCCTGGACGTGAGCTCCGCGACGAACATGCGCCACAGCTCTTTGCGCGTCTGCCGAGACTCGTCACTTCCATCGTCGAAATAGTCCCGGCTCGCGATGTACACGTCCGCGGCCAGCTCGATGGCCTGCTCGACGGAATCTGCGGCGACGATGACGTGACCGGTCCCGTAGTTCTTGAGCGCGGTCACCTCTGGCCAGTAGTAGACGTTCATGACGCGCCCTTGAGGAACTCGTTGCAGGAGGCGTACGCCTCTCGCATCTTACCGAGGGTGCGCTCGAGGACGCCCTCGACGGAGTTGACGCGGTAGACGCGGGCCTTGTAGAGGTTCTTGCGCCGCTGCTCGCCAGAGGCCTGATGCAGCCAGGTGAAGAGGGCGACGACGCGGATGGCGTCCTTGCCGCAGCCGCGGGCGGAGCCGGCGAAGGTAGCGATCGAAGTGTAGACGGCGATCGAAAGCCGTCCGTCCTTGTCGTGCGCGCGCCGGTAGACCAGCTCGCGGCCGGCCCGATCGGGCTGAAAGCCGGCTCCTGTGAGCAGAGCCTCCAGCCGATCGCGAGGGATTTGGATGTACGCGTTCACGACACGCCGCCCTTGACCATCACCAGCTCGTTCTTCGCGCGGGTCAGAGCGACGTAGTGGATGTGGATTTCCTCGTCGTCCTTGCGCTTGCCCGGGTAGAGCGTGTCGGCCAGCAGGAACACCCGGTTCGCCTCCAGACCCTTCGCCCGATGCACGGAGGAGAGGATGATGGCGTTGCCCGGCGTGGCGTCGTTGAAGAGGTTCTCGATGCGGGTGATGAGCTCGTCGATGCCCGCCAGGCCCTCGGCCAGGAGGCTGATGGTCGCCGCCTGGTCCTGGATCATTTCGATCTTGGACTCGGGCGCGTCCTCCTTGGTGTACTGCTCGACGAGGTTCTTCTCCCAGATGGCCAGGTTGGCGACGAGCTCGGGGATGTCGCGCGCCTCGCGACCGCGGACCACTGCCACTAGGCCCTCGCCAATCTTGCGGCCCCGGATGATGGCCCGCTTGCCCTCGCGCAGAAAGCGCAGGCAGATCTTGGCCAGCGGCGCGTTCTTGCGCGACAGGACGAAGTCGCCCGCCTCGACCTGGTTGAAGAACTTCTCGTACTGCTCCGACCGGACGATGCCCTCGGGCGCCTGCGGGGCGGCCGTGTAGCCGGGGACCAGCTCCGAGGCGACACGGACGACGGCCTTGGGGCAGCGGAACGTGGTCGAGAGCCTGAGCACCTTGGCGCCCAGCTCCTCGACCATGGACGACGCGAACTCGGCGTCGGCGCCGCGGAACTCGTAGATCGCCTGAAACACGTCGCCTACCAGTACCAGGCGCCCCTTGCAGAGCGCGCGGGCCAGCATGAGCTGCGTGGGGTTCATGTCCTGGTACTCGTCGACCACCACCAGGTCGTACTGCGGCCGGACCCACTTCATCCGGACCGGCAGGAAAATCATGTCGTCGTAGTCGATGGTGCCGTCGAACTCGGTCGCGCGCGCCATGGCCATATGCGCGTACTTGGCCACCATTTCGACGGTCCAGGGCTCCTCGTCCTTACCGAGCTCGTCGTTGGTGGGGACGTGGCCGAAGTTCTCGGCGATCTCGATGAGGTCCTTGACCGAGGCGAAGGGGTTGATGTTCTTGCCGGCCGAAGCGAGCTTGGCCACCAGGAGCGAGGCCTCGCGGGTCGCCGGGCCGTAGTTCTTGCCTACGATCTCCTGCGCGATGTTCCGCCCCCGGCGCTCGTCGACCTTGATTTTCCCGGCCCGCTTGTAGATGACGCCGTTGCCGGCCGAGTGAAGCGTCTGGGCCTTCGCGTTCGGATTCTTGACCTTGGCCTTGAGCTCGTCGGCGTTCAGCTTGCCGAAGGCGCACATGAGGATGTTCTTCTCGGGCGCGTAGTTGACCCCCTCCACCACCGTCGTCGTCTTCGCACAGCCGGCGAAAGCCTGGATGACCAGGTGACCCTTCCCCGAACGGAACGCCTCGAAGACCCCCTCTTGCTCGTCGCTGTACTTGAACGTCGTCATGTGAATGAAAGTACCATCTTCGAGAACAAAGCGTCAAGTAGTGAATTTCGGAACATGACGCAAATTGGCAAAAACATAGTCTTTTCAGGTCTTTAGGCTTTCGGATAAACGGACCGCAGGACTCGAAAAACCCATCAGGTTTTCTCCTTTTTCTCGAACGCTTCGCGTTCGAGCTTGGTGAAGTCCTCGAGTCTGCTCGTCCAGTAGTGGGCGAGGACGACCTCGCCGGTTGCCATGACGAGCCTTCCGATCTCATCGTTCGCGGCCTCACGCGCCCGCTCCTTGCTCGAAAATTCACCGACGTGAATGGTCACGCCGTTCGCCTGGACGAAGAGATGCTGGGGCCATTCATCCCGGCGACGACGACGAAAGAGCTTCTTCAGCCAATCCATCAGCAGTTACCACGCCACATGGAGAAGATGGACCCGTGCACGGTGAGCCGCGAACCGTCCTCGGTCACCAGCGTCAAACGGTCCGGGCCGTTCTTGAAATCGAACTCGGCAGAAACGGAGACCACCTTCTTGCCGACGATGAGCCTCGCCAGCTCGGCGAGCTCCTCGTCGAAGCCGCGCCTTGCGATCTCACTTCGCCGGCGCGACCAGGCCTCGAACACTTCCGTCTGGCTCATCGCCGGCGTGGCTACCACCCTCGCTCCTCCGTACTCGCCTTCGATGTCCTCACCCGTCGCCTTCGATTCATTCAAAAGCCGCACGGCGTACTCGAACGACGTCTCGGCTTCTTCGACCCTGATGAACTTCGTCATGTGTTTCCCCTCTAACGCATCGGCCGGCGACGACCCCTTCCATGTGGCCCCCAACGGGCCGCCGCCGGCACCCCACTAATCGTTTCGATCTTGCTAGCCGATCCTCCCTGTCGTCCAACGCTCGATGTCACTCTCGAGCTCCTTGATGCGCGGCGTGAGGAGATCGGCCTGGCGCTTCTTCCACGAAAATCTCGCGCCGAAAGCGAAGCTCACGAGGAACATGACGACGCCCACCTTGCACACCGTCACGATTGGTTCCCGAATCGCGAACGGCATGACAACCCCGGCGGCGACGGTCAGAAACTGAACAAGCCTCCAACCGTACGCCGCGTCCAGAATCCAGAAGCGTCTATCGACCAAAGTTGCAAGCTCCATTTTCTTCAGCTCGACGTCTGCACTCCGCTTGGCCAGGAGATCTGCAGGCAGATAGCGAACGTCGTCGCGAGCCAGAGGAGCCTCGGGCGCGAGCGCGTCGACCTCGCGCAGGATTTCATCGTCGATGCGCTTCATCCTGCCACCCTTTCGCCCTTCCACCGCACCCGGTAACGGAGTGCCAGGCCACGGGCGAACGGCACCGGCTGGTCGAGCACAAGACGCCGCCAGTCGGTACGTTTTTCGCGGTGATTCCCCCAGGTGGCGCCGGAGATCCAAGCGGGGAGCGGCTCGTTATAGACCTCACTTTCGAACGAGTCGAAAGAATGCGCCCGCTGGCAGAAAGCCAGCTCCGTCGCCCGGGTCGCAAAGCGGAGCGCGGGAACATCGGCGAATCGGAGTTTCTTGAGGCGCTCGGACGCCTTGTCAGCAGGGAGCTGCGCGAAACCCGCCGTCGGGATGGGCGCGTCGACGGAGGCCTCGAAGGCCTTCACCTGCTCGGTCGTGGCAGGCCCCGAGGCGATCGCAGGAGATTCGCGCTCCTCCTCATCGGCGACTGGAGCGAACTGCGTCTGAGCCTTGACCTGCTGGTAGAGGTCCTTTGCCTCGGCTTCGAGCCGAGCAGTCAAGATCTTGGTCAAAATGTACGGCTGACCGTAAAATGACACCCATCGGTTGGGATGGACGAAGCGGTCGAAAAAGACCTTGTTCTCGGTCCAGAGGCCCTTCTCCTCGAGGAAGCTGTTCTCCTTGCGCGAGGGAGCGAACTCGATGACCTTCCATCCATCGTAGAAGTGACCGTCCAGGTCGACGACCATGAAGTTGCGGAAGGCACCGACCGAGTCGCCCTCGTCAGACTTCTTGACGACGTTGGCGTCGAACATCCGCACCGAGAACGAGAAGACGCTCTTGTTCGCGGTGAGACCGTGGAGCTTGCCGTGACGGTTGTCGGCCGAAACGATCCATTCGTCCTCGCGGAGCTGACGAGGACGCCGAATCGTGTACTTCGGCAGGCAGATGACGGCCCCCCGGTCGACGAGGGCGGCCAGAAAGCAGGACATGTCGAGGTCGGTCGGCTTGAGGAGCTCGCCGTTCTCATCGACCAGCGCCGGTGAGGGCTTCCGGCCATAGAGGTCCATCTTCCACCAGCCCATGACCTCCTCGATGACGTCGTCGAGAGGGTCTTTGGGGTCGAGGATGCGCTGGTAGATCTCAGAGCCGTGAATTTGCTTCAACGTTGACGCGACCTTCTTCATGACGATTTCTCCTTCGGAACCGGCGGCTCCTTGCTGACACCCTCTTCACAAGGACACCTGAATGTGCCCGACGGACCAGCGCTGTAATACTTGGGACACCTTCCCGTGTGCATCACGTGATTGCATTTCGCACACTTGGGCTTTTTCATACGGCTCCTCTTGTCTCTCTTCTGGAGCCGTCGGCCCTGGTGTCGACCATCACCGCCAGGAGGTCAGCAAGGCTGTCGTGCCTGAACCGTCGCATCGCCTGAGCGAGACGAAGGACGAATTTCTTGCTGATGAGATCGCACGCTTCGCACCAGATGAAACGTCCAATCTCCGTTTGAGTCACCTCGACCGAGACCCCGCATCGACAGACGAGGATCACCTTCTTGGTCACGGGATCCGCCGCCGCTTCTCGCCCATGACCTGGTCGACGATGCGCATGGCGAGCGAGATGTCGCACTCGAGCGCTTTGGCCATGTCACGGATGCAGTCGATGCAGACGAGATCGTGGTCGTCAGCCGGCCCCAGGTCCTTCACGGCTTTGCCGCAAGACGGTTTCTCACGAACGCCGTCGTCGAGCACCTGGAACGCGTGAGCCAGACCGTCATCACAGAGCGCGACAATCAGGTCTCCGGTCGCGATCGCCTCATCATCCTCGCCACCACTCTTCTCATCAGAAATCACTTTATCGCTCCCGTACGCAGCGCATGCATCAACGCCCTCCTGACAATTTCACTCCTGCTGACGCCCTCCAGGCGAGCCGACTCCACCAACCACCTGCTCAGATTGAGGGAAAGACGGATCATAATGTGTGTGCGAAGGGCGTTCTTTTTCCTCCACCCAACGGGCCGACCGGGACCTTTTTTGCGCTTGGACTTCATCACGCAGCGTCGAAAAGGAGGCCAAGGACGGCATCGCGCATGCGCTCGGCTTCCTTGCGGCCCTTGATGGTCAGCTCATAGACGACCTTCGCCCGTCCACCCCGGTCACCGCGCCCTTCCACACTGTGAACCCTGACGAATCCGCTCTTCTTCAGGTCCTCCAACGTCGGATAGAGATTCCCCGGATGGGGCACGAGCTCACCGTTCGTGCGCGCTGTGCACTCCCTGATCATCTCGAAACCGTACATCTTCCTGCCTCCGCGAAGGAGGCTGAAGATCAAAGCACGCGCGGACAGGGGCATGTTCATCCGATCACTTCTTGCCCACGAGCGCGCTCCCGACGGCCTTGGCGACGTTGTTCACAACGTCGTCCCGGAGAGCAGGAGTCTCGAGCATGCGCCGCTGACATGTCCCCGCTTGCCTTTTCCCTCTCGACGGGAGGCCCTCCCTGGAACGCTCGTACGGACGCGGTGGAAGAGGGCCGATCGCTACCCTTGCGGTCCAGCCGTGCACCAACCCGATGAACATTACCAACCCTCGTTCTCAGTAGCCCAGCGCTCGAGAGACCGGGCGCATCGCCTCATCGTTGATCGACTGAGACCGAGCAGCGCCTTGGCATCCGTCTTGGTCGTCGGTTTCTGGTCCGCGCGCCGTCGCAAAGTCCTCGCGAGATTGCGCAAGAAAGCCCGCGGCACGGCGACGAAGGCACCGTTGACCGGCACGCGGGTTTCTCGGAGAACAACATCAGCCTTGACGGTCATGGCGTCTTCTTTTCGGTGGCCTGGAGCTTTTCGAGCTGCCACGCCGTGCGCTTGGCGGCGGTCTCCCAGAACCGCTCGCGGGTCACCTCCACATAAGCGAGGGGCCCTCCGATGTAGTCCTGGATGCAGACGACTCGAGCGTCTGAGATCTTCTCCCCCAGCCATGGGCTCTCCGGCCCAGACCTCTTGACGATGCCGATGAGGTCAAAAATCTGAGTCTGAACGTGAGCCACTCTGACCTGTTCCAGCGTCTTCGTCGTGTCCTTGGCGACCTCCAGTCGCGGGGGTTTCACCTGAAATAATCCCCTCATGGACTCCCGCAACAAATCCTCGAAACCTGACGACGTCGAACACGAGCACCGTTCGCCGGCAAAAATGTCGCACCCGTCATCGTGTTTCAAAGTCGTCATGAGTCCCTCACGTTAATCTTCATGTCCACGACGGCCTTGTAACCGTTCGAATTCTTGATGAAGAAGCCCTGCGCGAGGAGGTCTTCGAGTGCGCCGTAGACAGTCCGGCGATCTGAAGCCGCCCCAGTCGCGTTGTACTGGCGCGCGGTCTCGGCCGCGGAGCGATAGTCGTCGAACCAGCCCTGCTTGATCATGCGAGCCACCCGGCCGAGGACGGTCTTGCCGTTCACTTCGACGATCTCCCGCTCGACCACCACCTCGAGCTCGGGCTTCGTGACGACAACCCGAAGAAGTTGAGGCGCTTCCTGCCGGAGCTCCTCGACGAGCCTCTTCTTGAACTTCTGATAAAGCTCCTCTTCCATGGGCGTCCATCCTTGTGTGTCGTACCTGACCGACGGCTGGTGTTCGAGGACCGGGAGGGGTTCGGCCACGGCCCTCATGCCCCCGGCCGAGCGCTTAGGGGCCCGTGTTATGGGTCGATGTTCCAGGGCAGACGTGGGTGGTGCTGGCGGGCGCGGGTGTCCTTCGTCGACGTGTGGAGTGACGAAGGACGTGTGACTGGGCAACGTTTTCGTGATGGCTTCGATCTTGTCCGAGAGCTCCTGAAACCCCTTCCGGATTGCTGAGATCTCGAGCTTGATGTCCGCGATTGAATCCGAAGATTCAGAGGGCGATGGTGACGGAGGAGAGGACAAAGACTTGGTCGTGACATCACGTTCGGCAAGGAGACGAGCACGCTCCTTCGCGACGTCAGCCGAAGTCTCCCGACCAAGAGCGATTCGAACGGCCATGTCGCGAGGCATCCAGACGGGACGGACGTAGGTCTTCGTCACCGCGGTGGGAGTACACACGAAGAACTGGCCGAGCTGCAAGGAGGCCACATCGACGGCCTTGGGCTTCTTGAGGCCGGCCGGAAGATGCTCGAGCGTCCTTTTGATCTCATTGGCTTCCCGCTGGACGCCCAGGAGCCAAACGGAGGACTGGCGTATGACTTCCTTGCTCACGCCGGCGATATCCTGGCAATCCAGGTAGAGGTAGTTGTCGACGGCGGCGCCCTTGCGAGCGATCTGAACAGCAGACTCCTTGACAGGGGTGTTCCGGCGCTCAGGAAGGGTCTCCCACGACTCGGGGATGACCACGATGGTGTGAACCTGAGACTCGGATACGCGGGCCAGCACCGAGGCGATGAAGAGCATCTGCATGGCGGCAGGCCACTCGACGATGTTCATCACGTTGATGTAGCCCGGGACGACAACGAAGGACCTCGAGCGAGCCGGCAGCCTAGCAATGAGCGGGACGACCTCCTCGAGATAGGAGGTCAGCATCATGAACATGTCCCGGTCCATGGACTTCTTGGCCTCGCTTTGAAGCCGGCGGGCGCTCTCGAGCACATCCGAGAAAGAACGGGCGCCCTTACAGATGCGCATGATCCAAGCTCGCTCGAACTTCAGCTTCTCGCCGAGCTGGGACTCCAGAATCGAAGCGACGTATCGCCAGTCGCCCCGCTCCTCGAAGTAGGGGTCCATCTCGCGGAAGGACCGTTTGGGGTGATTGCGGAGCTCGTCGCCGAAAGATCTCTCCCCCCGCTTCGTGACAAAAGCAATGACTGTCGACGATATAACCCTGGCCGCCATCGCCTCCAGAGCCGTCGTCTTCCCCGACTTCTGGCTCTGCCCCGTGACGATGGTATGCCCGAGCGGGATGAAGACCGGCTTGCCGGAGCCGACCTCGTGGCCAATTTCGATCTCAGGCACGAGGCTTCCACTTCTCGAACGGATTGGGCGGTGGCTCTACCCCCAACGCCTTGAGCTTGCTAGAAGTTCGCTCGACGAATTCGTAGAGGATGCGACCGGTGGTTTTTGTGCCGTGGAATCTTCCGATCTCAAAAACCATCCAGGTGTAACTCGCTGCCGCTGCCGCAAGAGAAAAAATGGTCGCCTTGCTCACGGCACAACCTCCGTCCAAACGAAAGTGGCCAGGTCGACCTCGACGATGTCGACCGGAAGCCTCCGCCGGCCTGCGAAGTCGCGAGAAGCATTCCGCTGCTCGTCAGAGCCGTACTGGCAACACCGCCGGCAGCCGCCGCTCATGACGACGTCTTTGCACGAGCAGGCGTAGCCACATGGATCTACGAAACCGGTCGCGCAGGGACACGCCGGCGCGCTCAATCGTCGTCTCCTTCTCTGAGGAGCTGCCTTTTCATCTCTCGGAACGCCAACGAATCGCGCGCATCGACCTCACCGAGGATGCGCTCGGCCCAGCGCTCGACGTCGTCAGGCTCGCTGGCTGCGTCCTTGCCGAGCCTGACGACGGCTTCGAGCCTTTCGCGAAGCTCTTCGGCCTCCGCCCCGTGGACGAAGCCGTGATCGGGACAAAGGAGGCCCATGGCACACGCGCCCGTACGCGTGTAGTCGGCAGCCAGGCGAATGAGTGCGTCGAATGCTTCGGCGTTCCCCATGGCATCGTGAACGGGATCGTGGTCGTGGGGAGTCCGGCGAAGGCGCTTCCAGTCGCGGCCGGAGGCGAGGATGTTTCGCATGAGGCCGGCGTAGAAGTCTCCGATCCGCCGCGCGCTGTGCCCGAACGGATTTTTGCCCATGAACTTGTGGAAGTAGTAGTTGATGAACTGCCAGTCGTAGGCCGGGTTGTCGGAGACGAAGACGAGAGGCTGCTCCCACGTCGACAACCACGCCGCAAACGACTCGAACGTCACCCGCGTGCCGCCCTTGCCGTGAAACCAGTTGCGCGTCTTGAGCTCGACGGCGCCGAACTCGAAGCGCACGTCGTCGTTGAGGCCTGCGGCCGGGCCGTGACCTTCGCAATCTACCAGGATGAAGGTCATGACGGACTCTCCTCGCCCTCGGCCCACCAGGCTCTGATGACCTCCAGGGCGTTGTCGAGGGTCAACCCCGCCCCCTGGGCCAACCCACAGAAGCCGCCGGCCATCACCGCCAGGATGTCGCCCGGGTGAACGCCATAGTCGGCCGCCTTTTTTATGGTGCTGGTGACTCCATCCATGAGCTCGCGCTCTCGATCTGAAGACATACTCGACGGCAAGGAACGCTTCGTCCTGTGACAGCCGAGAACGTGAAGCCTCAAGGCAGCCTCGGCCTGCCTGGCATGGTGAACGCGCTCCTTCGGATAGGTGACAGTCCACGAGCACTGAGTGCAGCCGTACACGTGAGCGCCGTCCTTGAACTTGTACGAGGGAACACTCATCTCCAGATCCTAATGACCGCATCAGGATGCGCCCGACACGCCTCCAGGTAGTCGCTCACGAATTGGACGAGTCCCTCGTAGGTTCCCCAGCCGTTGTCGGGATTGAGCTTCTTGAAGCGATCGGGATCAGCGCGCAGGCGAAGAAGCCCAGCCTCGAGCGGTGCAATGAGCTGGGTCGCCGTCTTGATGTCGACCTCCTCCGGCCGCCAGAGCTCCTTGTAGATGCCGGCAGCGTCCGCCATCGCAGCCAGATTGTGGGTGACGTTGTCACTGAAGAACTGCACGGTCCTCTTCGCCTCGTGCTTATTCCCGCAGCTCGAGCAGGTACACATCCTTGGCGTCTGCGTCACGCTCTCCAGGTAGACGTCCAGACTCACGTCGACGAACCTGACGGCCAGAGCACGTCAGCCTCCTTGGGTGAGAGCAGCCGGCCTCGTTTGTCCTCGGACGGCAGGAAGACTTCGGGCAGGGGCATCATGAAGATGCGGCCGCGCCCCGGATCTACGTTCGCCTCGATGGCAGCCAAATGAGCGTCAACCGGGCCGTAGGCCTGAAAGACCGCCGAGCCGAGGCGCTCCTTGCCATCGACGAAGGTCATCACGTACCAGCCAAGGACGCCGCGCTCGCGCTCGGCCGCGCGGGCCTGGTCGCGATCGCTTGGAATGTCGGGGAAGGCCATTCACCCGACTCCAGGAACCGTCTTCATTTCAATGACGACGTCATCGCCGTCAGGTGCAAAATTCAACCCTGCCAGCGCCCTCAGCATCGCCCGACAAGGCGCCGGCAAGTCGGTCTCCTTCATCGCGTTCCGGGCAGCCTGTTCCCTGGTCCCGAGGTGCTCAACAACACTCACGACGTCCTCGTTCGCCACGATGCGGATAGTCCACAGAGGCCCCAGCGGACCGATTGGAAACCGCCTCATCGCGGAAACTCTATAGGCAGACACGAACGCGATGGTGCTTTGTCCGGAACAGACAGTCAAGTTTCTTCGTTCACGGTTCGTGAAAATCCCGGACCGGTCCAGAAGGCCTGGGAATCAGTCGGATTTGCGGCGGGTGGCGAACAGGTAACCGAAGAGCGCCGTGAAAATGAAACAGGCGGCGGTTCGTGCTGACACGAGAAGGGAGGGCGCGCGATCGCTGGTCGTGATCACGACCAAGACGGCCCACAGGGCCCAGAAGACAACGAAAACCGTGGCCACCTGCCGCCGCATAGAGGTCAACTTGCGCTCGCTTGCAGGGCAGTCGTGTACGCCTCCTCGCAGACCTCACGGAACCTGGCGAAGATGCTGGCGTAGTAGACGGCGTGCTCGGCGTTGCCCACTGTCCGCATCAGCTCTGTCTCGGACATCATGCTGATACCGAAGAGTCTGAGGTCGTCGAGCTCACCCGTGATGACCGCCTCGATGGCCCATTCGGCCCAGGTCGTTCCGAACGTCGTCTCTCGCCGGACGTCCGCGAGCGTCTGAGAGAGCAGGAGGACATAGTGCATCCGGCGCCGGCGCTCCACAGGCGGCTGCATGACCCAGGTCCGGCAACGCCGTTCAACCAGACCGTCGACCGCCGTCAGCTCGTCGGTCAGGTCCGCGACTCGCTTCTCCGGGACACCATCGCTCGTGCCGTAGTTCCTCATGATCGCCCTCCTCAATCTCCTTCTGTTGCCCTCGATTTCGACCATCACTCGCGCCTGAGTCGGCGCCCGATATCCTCGATAGTTTCGACTCCACCATCCGTCACCACCAGCGGGGTCAGACCACCCATGGGCAGCGCACACAAGCTCACTTCAGCCTTGATGCCCTGCAGACGGAGCTCCGCGGCCCGCCAGCAGACGAGATCTTCCGCGTCGCCTTGGCCCGTCTTCAGGACCTCGGCGATTGTCTGGAAGACGTCATTGCCGGGCTCGTCCGCGTACGACACACCAGACTTGAAGAGAGACGGCGTGGCCGGGCGCTCGCGCAGGTAGCCGAGATTCATCCGCACGAGACCATCCAGCACCGCTAGATGAGCCTCTGCCGTCGTCACCAGCTTCTTCTTGAGATGCTGCCAGAGTGGCAGAAGGCTGTCGCACCGCCGGCACCGCTCAGACGAAGGGGCGGCCTCAAACTCGAAGATCGTCCGACCATGCACACCTAAACGCCCACACACACCGGGCCGGTTAGGCCCGACGACCAGGTGCAGCTTTCTCGGCATTTGATGAAAGTACACCACTCAAGAACGATGTGTCAAGTGGCTTTTTCTGGTTCCTCGAGCAGGACCTCCACGGTGATTCGGATGAAGGGTTTGCCCGTCGCCGCGTCGATGTAGGTAAACTGTTGAGCCGAGCCGTTCGCTGCCACCACGGCGTGGTGACGGCAGAGGACCTCCCAGAGCTGCCCATGGTCGCTGAAGACGTGAATGGCCCCCGGCAGAGGGCATCTATCATAGTTGCACTGGCTCACTTGGAAGCGATGTTACCGCTTCTTGCCGCCGTCCTTGCCACCGTCGACGACTTTGAGAGGCCGTCCGTCGCCCTTGGGAACGCACTTGCACGTGAGATCGCAGTGGTACTTGCAGCGACCTCCCGTGCAGTGATCCCACGAAAACGCATTACAGAAGTTGTCACGACATTGATTCTTGGGTCTGCGTTCGCGCCACGCGGTTATGAAATCGTCAGAACTGACCATCACCACGACGAACAGCGAGAAGGCAACGGCAATTCCGATCGCTAAAACGGCGTACGCCAGCGCCTGGTGAATGGTCAATGTCACGACGCCTCGTCAGACCTTGCGCCAGTCTGTCGTGACCGAGCTCGTGCGCGTACTCGGAAAAATCTCCGTCGAAGTCGGAGTAGTCTTCCAAAGATCTCCTCACCCGCCGCGATGTCGCGGATGGCAACCGAAGACTTTCTCTTCTCCTCCCAACGAATGTTCGGTTTCGTCGAGTGATTCGTGAAACGCGCCCCGTCGTGCGTGCCGTACCAACACCCGTCGCGCCCGAGCCAGCAGTAGGTATAGAGGAAACCACGAAGGTTAAAAGGCAACGCGCTCCACTGCTCCTGGGTGAGCTTGAAGTCGCGCTCGGCTCGCCAACCCGTGACAGCAGTGCCCTTTTCGATTGGAGCGGTCGCGAAGAGACCGAACCCGTGGATGGGAGACGAACGAACCTCGAGCTGGGGAATGAGCAACATGACTCAGGTTGCTTCTTTGATCTTGCCCACCATGAACTTGAGCGGCGAGCTCTCGGGGAAGGCAGCCAGGGCCTTCTCGGCGAGGGTCAGGGCACCTTTTGCGTCGCCCAGCTCCATGAGCGCGCCGGCGGCATGTATGGCCTCCATGTCCTCGTAGAGAGGCCCGTCATCGAGGGCCTGGTGAAACTTCTTGTTCTCGACACCGAGCTCATAGGCCCACACCACGCCACGCCAGAGATCTCGAAGCAACGGTTCCATCCCGGGCCCATCGAAGACCGACTCCGGACTGCCTTCCTTGGCCTTCTCCTCGAGAAACACCTTGGTGGCGCAGGCCTTCCCGAAAATCGCGCGACAGAGCCGGAAAGCGGTCTTCGAGCCTGGGTGACACGAGAGCGAGTTGTTGTAGGCGTCGATGGCGCCGTCGAAGTCGGCGGTCATCTCGCGCATCTCGCCGATCATGGCGAACACCCACCCTCGCTCCTCGGGCCAGCTCGCCTCCTCCATGTACTTGTCCACGAGCGACTCAGCGAAGCGCATCATGCCAGGGGCGGCGGCCAAGTGGCGGACCTCCTGGACCAAATCGGCCATGAGCCGGGGCGAGATCTCCCAGTCCTTGCTGCGGGCAAGGTGGTACAAGATCTTAAAATTCCGGCCGGGGACCCTCACGTCCTTGCCCTTGTTGTCACGCATGTCGCGGACGGTGAAACAACCCGTGACATGGGAGATTCGGTTCGAGCCGAAGAGACACTCGTGGATGGGTTTCCCCCACCGGACACGCGATGCCGTCAGCGCCAGTCGCTCGCGCAAGGAGCTCGCGAAGCTGCGCCCCTGCGGGTCGACGCCATAGGTGTAGTTGGCGACTGCAAGCTCGACGCCTTGTCTCTCGAGCTCTTTGACAAGTCCGGGCAGGCACTCTGGATCTAAAACTACATCATCCGCATCCAGAAAAAGTCTCCACTTCGACGTGCAGCGGGACCAGCCGAGGTTGCGGACGGCAGACCAGTCGGCAAGGATGGGTTGGTTCGTGAAAGGTCCGCCAAAATTTTCCTCTGCCAGTGGCATGCCGATCTTATAGGTGGCCTCTTCGTCGAGGATGTAGAACTGCGGGTGGGTGTCCCGGGTGACGTGGATAGGGACAAACGTGAGGTTGAAGAGGTGGCACTTTTCGACAAGGACGGACTCGGTCTCGTCCTCGCAGTCATTCAAAATCGCCACGACCTCCGTCAGGTAAGGACCGACGTTGTCCATGAGACGACCAACGACGGAGGCGCCGTTTTTGACCAGCAGATGAAGCGAAATCGAAGATCTCTCACCGACAGGAATGTCGGCGACGTTGGTCAAAACGACATCCTTCACGATGTTCGGCAGCTCGTCGTCGCTCATGATTTCTCCGTCTCCTCGGCAAGTCGTAACACGAACTTCCGGCTGAACCCGCCCAATTTCTTGTACTTCTCGATGCCGATGCCATAGACGCCGCGCGCACCGAGGTGGTGCCCCATGGCCATGGCCGCCTCAATCAGGTCACCAAGCTCCTCGAGCCGACTTTCGGGAGATGCGGTTTCGAGCTCAGTGAGCTCCTCGCGCATTTTGGCGATCAGAAGATCAAACATCTCATCTTCCGATGCCACCCGCACCAGCATGACCTCGCCCCTGGCCGACGCCTGTTCGGGAATCTTGTCCCGGATCAACTTCTCACGCATCGGAGATCTTCTTTGGATGATGCTCGGCCATGTGCCGCTCGAAGTCGGCAGAGGTTTTGGGGAAGTGGACGATGTCAGAGCCTTTCATGCCGAAGGCTGCAATGCAGAGGCGGCAGCCGAGAGCTTTGGTGGGGCCGGTACTGCCGTGGACGGTGATGAGCAACGGATCCCTCCAGGGAATAGTCGGATAGGTCTTGGCCATCTCATTTTCGAAAGCGACCATGTCGACATCACGACCGTCTCGTCCTGTCATCCTCGCCTCCGCAAGCGCATCTCACGCCGCCAGAATAAAAATTCCATGACCTGGCGGCGGTCACGCCAGAGAGTCTCCAGGAGATCTCCCACGGACCGCAAATTGCCGTTCGAGTCGAAAGACCCGTACATCGTCCCCAGACGCCACTGCACGTAGCCGTAGGTCAGACGACGGCACGACCAGAGGAAACGAGCGCCCTCGACGAGAGCCAGGAAGATGCGCGTGACTTGCTTAGCGGTCATCGGACCCCTTTTTATCGAGGCGACGCACGGTCTCCCGGTCGCATTTGGCGAACGCAACACGATACGCGTCGACGACATCGGACAAGAGTTGAATGATACCGACGCAGGCCCCGTAGACGATTGCTGTAGGAATCACCAGAGGCAAAATCAGCACCATGCGCAGCTTGGTCGTCCAGGGCGGCCCCCCACGCAGGTACCGTCCCATGGTCACCCTCTCGTCAGCCATGTTCACTGCGGATGTCCTCCTCGTGAGGGGAGATCTCAGCCGAGGCGGCGTAGCCCCCGGTGATGTGACGAGAGACTTTAGGATGACCCACCAGCTCGCCGTGACGCGCGGGCGCATCAATCGCCTCTTCGACGTCGTCCCCCATGCACCAGATGACGAAATACCGCGCCACCGTCAGCCGCTTTTGAGAGTCCCATCTGGGTTGCGGCCGGGGTGCTGCTCGAACTTCGAAAAGTTTGGGCAGTGATCGAGAGGCTCCTTCTTGATGTAAAGGCCCCAGGGGTGTCGAGGGTCAGGATAGCCGCAGATGAAGTAGGGACTGTCAGGTTCGATCCCGCAGAATGCGCAAGCTCTGCACGTCCTCGGCGTCGCCGGAGGCTGAGACGACGGCGCCGGCTCGTCGACACGGGTGAACCTACGGACGCCCGGTTGTGCCTCGCCGGCGAATTCGTTGATCTCACGAACGGAGACGCGGCCGTCGCCGTAGAGAGCGACGTAGACGACCAACGTCGAATCTTTCGGCGTGAGACCGTTTGTGCTGTTCCTGACAGTGAGAAAAGGAGTGGCGTGTTCGTAACGAAAACCGAGCGAGGGTAAGCAGTAAAGAGGCTCCGAGGGCGTACCGCCCAGGTAGCTGGCTCCGTAGATGAGGGCTTCCTCGTCAGGATTTAGAGATCTGGAGTGAGAGTAGCGGGCCAAAAAAAGGACCCGGTAGAGGTTCCCCTTCCAGTGGCGATAGAGACCAGGCTTGACGATCGCCTTCATTAGGCCCTTTTGCCCCCGTGCCGCTCGGAGCGCGTCTCGTTGTAGAGGTGCTTGAGGTTGATGCAGGCGTTGAGATCGATGCCATGGACATCAGCGATGCCATAGAGCCACTCGACTGCCTCGAAAAGATACGAAGCAAAGACGTTCATGCCTCCGCCGCCGCGCAGACTTGAAGCCGCGCCCGACAGTACCTCGGTAACTTTCATGAAGGCCGCCAGTGTGTCGTCCGCGTTTCGAAGCTCACCAGATGAAAGTGGATCTACGACTGTTGTCGTTGATTCGAGGTTGCAGGCTCCGGCAAGGTCATAGATACGGATGACCGCATCTGCGATCTCGATGCCAAAGCCTTCGGGTTTTTTCCTCGGAAGCCCGAGGGCCTCGACCTCGTTCGAGATGTGCCACTCGTACGACCCTCGAACGGTCGACGAAACACACCAGATCTTCTTCGGGTCAAAGTCCGGTTCGCGAACAATCTCCACAGCCTCTGCGATCTCAGACACGACCAGCATGAGCTTCGCGAGAATGCTGGTGATCGAGAGATCTGGAGTGGTCCCCCACCACTCCTTCTTCACCGCAAGGTCGTGAACTCTCTTGATCTGTTCTTTGGTGGTGAGCATCAGGCGGCCCTCGCTTTCTTGGTTTTGCCCATGTAAACCGCCAGCGTTCGTTCGAACCGGCGATCTCGGGCCTTCTTTTTGACCGAGGAGGGTCTCTGAAAAACAATATCCTCGCCACAGAACGGGCAGTAATTGAACAAGATCGGCCGCGACCGACTGTCCTTGCACCCGGCCACGCCAGCGACCCACTCCTTCGCGGTGGAGAAGCTCACAGGCTGGACGATGTAGATCCCTCGGCCGTGCTCGTTGAAACCGAAGATGACCTTGTCGAGCGCGTGGCAGAACTTCGTCTTGAGGCCCACCGGAGGCTGACATTTCAGCCGCTCCGAAGACGCAACCTTACTTTTGGTGCCGCTTCCTTTCATCCCGATCTCCTTTTCCCGCGATCTCCGCCAGTTTCCCCGTCACCAACACGCTCTTGTACGTCTTGCGCGCCCAGGCGCGAAATGATTCCTCGGCACTGCCGCTCTTCTTGAGCGCGCGATAGCGAGCTCGTACCGCAAACATCGTGTACGCGCCCGGAGCATTCTGACGCGTGGCTGCACGATTAGAGCTCGTCATTCGTCGTCTGCCTCCTCCGAATCGTCCTCTCCTTCTTCGAACGCGATGCAGTCGCACTCATTGCAAGCCGTCGAACCTGGATACTTGAGATCGTGACCGTGCTCTTCTTCCGCGTGCCCACAAGTACAAGCCATCTTGAATTCGATCTCCTTTCTGTTTCATCCGCGCGGCGGACGCTTCACGCGACACCACTTGCCGCCGGCCTTATGACGAGGATAGACGGAGAACTTTCCGTTCCACCAAACAGCCACGAGCTTGCCGCACCTCGGACACGGCTGCGCGTTAGGGCTGCGACCTGTCTGCTCGACGCGAGTCATATGTCGCGCTCTTCGCGCATGTCATCAAGGAGATCTTCATAAAGCTTTCTCCATTTATCCCGCTCCGCGCTGACCAGGCGAATCGTATGCTCGTGCACACGAACCGTTGCCTCAGCACCCGCGAGACGCTCCTCGAGCTCGCGAACTTTTTCAGATGCCTCGTTCACTTATCGGGTCCCTCTCGCCCCTCGTCGGAGAAATCAGGACCTTTGTCGGTGTCATCGGAATCGTCAGTGTCCTCGGGTTCCTTTTCGACCCTCGGAACCAGGCTTGTAGAAGGCCTGGGCATTAAGATCTCGCGCAACACGAAAGCCGCCGCTTGCTTCTCCTCCTCGCTCATGTTCGCGTGAAACGCACTGGCATTCCGCTTTCCTTCTACCGTTGCGTAGTCCGGTCCCATCACCTCGAGAACGTAGTTGAGAGCGGGCTTGCTGAGGTGCTGACAGGGCGGAGGCGACTCTGCTCTTGCCTCCTTGTAGAGGCGCCGGCGCAACTCGAAGTTCATCTCGAGCCCACGGTAGTAGCCCTTGAGGACACCGACGTGGTCAGACGGCGGCCAGGGCTTCCACTCGGGCGCCCCCTCGAGCGGCATGAACGTCACCTTCCCCGCGTACGCGCGGCAGATGTACGTATCTATCAGGCGGCCACGGGCCGAGAAACCCGAGTAGATGGGGATGAGCGCGCTCTCCCAGGTGGCGATCCCAGTCTCCTCGGCCAGCTCCCGAACGGCGGCAGCAACCGATGACTCATCTCGTTCGAGCTTGCCACCCGGCAGCCCGAACTTGCCCGGCTCGTCCTTGCGCTCCACCATGAGGACGTCGAACGGCGAGAGCGTATCGGGGTGCCCGTCGACGATTCGGTCCCTGGTGATGAGGACCAGAGCGGCCCCAGGCACCGTCGGAAAAGGCGCACCGGAGAGCTCGGGATCGTCAAGCAACCGAAAACGCCAGTCCGCAATCCGGGCACACGGCTCGCAAATGCCGAAGCTCTTGTACCCTCCGTCTTTTTTATCCGGACCGCAGAGAACGGGGATGTTTTCGTGAGCGCAGAGTACACACGCGCCAATTTCGTCCAGCTCGAAGTCGCCGTAGGTTCTCACGAGTCATCCTCGTCGTCGGTGTCAGCGTAGCGAGAAGGTTCGTAAGCAGGAGCCGAAGGCTTACGCTCGGGAGCAGCAGTGCCCCTCACGAGCTTCTTCCACTTCTCACTCCAGGCAGCGCGCTTCTTTCGCTCTTTATTCGTGGGCGTGAGAGCGGGGAGCCTCCCTGACGGTCTTGCGTCAGAGAGCATGCGTTTGATGGACGAGCGATTTCCGCCATCCCGCGGTGGTCGATCGCCGCTCGACGACTCGATCGTGGTCGTGGTCGTGGTCGGAGGACGACGACGAAACATGTCGCTCATCGAGAAGTCAGGTCTCCTGACTTTACGACCTGTTGATCGCTGACGGAATTCGCCACCAGCACACCCTTGATCCTCCAGGGAGCTTCAACGGCCACGCAGTACCGATGCTTCATCGTCGCGTCAGCGATGTACCGGCAGATCTCAAAGATTTCCTCGCTGTTCGTATCATCAAGTACATCGACCATGACCTGAACCGTATAGCGCCCCATCAGGTCCCTTTCTTCGACTCGCGCCGGCCAAGATGACTCTTCGGAACAATGAAGGCGCTCTTGCCGTACTTAACGGCAATCTCACCAGACGGCAGTACCTTGCTGACCACCAGACGCACGAGCGTGTCAGCCGGATAGACCTCGAGGTACTTCTCCTGAAACTTGTCCGAGATTTTGACTTCGTCGCCCTCCTCGAAGACCTGAACGGACGACCGGCGGGGAGGTGTCCAGTGAGATCTCTCGAGAGACGCGATGTGGCCAGCGGCCTCTGAAATCTCGCGGACGGCACCCAGCACGCTCGCTAACGCACGGTCGAGGAACCCATTCTCGTCGGTACTTGCTCCCCACGACTCCAGGCGCGCTCTGACGAGCTGAAGCGTGCGATCTGCCTTGACGAGATTCTTCCGTGCGCGGCCCACGGGGGTTGTCCGCTCGTAGCGGCGACGCTTGCCAGAAGAGCCGACACCGTTCGTCGACCCTTGGTGAGCTCGCGGCGCTTTCGCGCGCGCAATCTTGTCGGCCTCGGTCGACAAGGGGCCCTATGCCGCTTCCGCTTTCTTCGCCTTCGCCTGCCCAGCCTCCGTCGACTCTTCCTTCTTCACCTCTTCCTTCTTCGCATCTTCCTTCTTTGGCCTTCTCTGACTGGTCGACGCCGGCTCTTCCTTCTTCCGGGCAACTGATCCAGGCGACGGACTCCCCGCCACGCGCACATAACCACCGGACCGGTGACCTAGGCTCCGCACGAACTCGAGCTTGACCAGCTTCCGGAGAGAGTTGCGAACCCAGGAGTTGCCCTTGGTCCCAGCCGTCGTTCCTTTCTTCGGAAACGCCTTGGCTGCCAAGTCCGAAATTTGGATCGCATCACCGTCAGTTCCGCTCTCCGGCCGCGGGAACGCAGAATAGACGGCAAGCTCCTTCGTGTTGAGCGTTTTTAGCATCTCGTGCGGCATGGTTTTCATCTCCAGAATTACATGTTACGTGACTTGGAAACCGAGCGTCAACATACAAAAATCATGCAGCTTTACTGGTTCGGGGTCGCCTGCCGGTCGCGATGAGCGCAGCGACGGCATCCGGTGTCACCAGATAGCCCTCCCTGCATCGTTCGTAGAGAATTCGGGTCAGGGTCAGGAGCGTCACGTCCTCGCCTGTCGCATCGTCCACGACCGCGACATCATGTCCCTGGGCGACGATGTCACCGAGCTCGACCATCGACAGGTAGGTCTTCTTCGAACCTTCCTCGTGGATCTTCCGGTTTTGGTACTTGACGAACTTCTTTGAGGCCACGTTTTTCTCCTCGCCTTTCTCCATCATCGTTGCCTTCCAACCCGCGTCTCGACCTCTTCTTGCATGTCGGTCGCGAGGTTGCGGCACCCCTTGATGACACGCCGGGTAGAATCTGAAAGCGCGCAGAAATTGTTCATTTCCTGCGCGAGCGCATGAAGGAGGACGATCGTCTGGTTCATCTTCGTCAAGATGTTCGCGTCGCGACCGTTCATCTGAACGTCGGCCCTGGCCCCGAAGTCTCCAGCCTGATAGCTGTCCACGACCCGAGCGTGCTCGAGTGAGATCCCGGGAAGGTGAGGCAACGTCAGACCAGCACCGGAAGGAACAGGAAGGGACGGCCGGCGCATGATCGCCTGACGGTCGCGCTCGATGTCCGGCGCCGGCACTTCGTACATCGAGATACCCGTCCCAACCGCGCAGGTCTCGCAAAACGCCGTCCCCCGTTGCACCACCCGGTGACAGGTCGCGCAGGCAAGCTGCGACGTGAAACCGTTCCCACAGTTCCGACAAACGGCGCTCCCGTCTTCGGCGAGCGAGCGACAGGTCACGCAGTAGAGCGACATCAGTTCTCGAGACCTCCCGCGACGTCAGCGATCATCATGGCGAAATTCGCCACATCCGCGCACTCCTCAACGAGCTCCTCGCGTCGACGTTTGACGAGCTCCAAATCTCGAGGCCACTTGCCAGACGCCTGTTCGTACGACACACGCGCGCGGCTCAGTTCCTCGAGCTCCTGGTAGAGACGACGCGAAAGATATCCCGTCGTCTCATGATGCCAGCCGCCCTTGCCGTCGTTGGCCGCCAGCTTCGCCTCCATGACCTTGGCGAACGCAATGACCTCAGCCCGCACGGGCGGATTCCTTTCGAAGCCAGTTAGCGAGATCTGCCGTACTGTAAAAGACGGGAATGACCCGCTTGCCAGCCTCGTCGATCTCCAGCCTCGTCCCCTTCGACCGCTGCCAGTTCGACACCGCGACGATCATGGCGTCGCACCTCCGCAGGAGCTCCAGCGTCCCCTCGTACCAGAAGTCGGGCTTGTCGGAGATCGTTCCGTCGAAGTACCGCGTGTTCGAGTGCGGACAAAGCGGCATCGCCCCCATCTCGGCCACAGCCATGGCAATGTTTTCTGCCGCCCTGACGTTGAGCTCGCGCTCCCAGGCATTCGGAGCGGTGAAGGGACCGGCGATGTAGATGACCTTCATTCGTGAGCTCCTTTTAACGGACCTGTTCGGGCTTCAGTCGATCTCTCGTATGCCCTGTCATCAACCGCATCGGAATCGGCCGGCCCCACTCGTTCATCGCCACGAAACCCCAATCCTGCACTCGCGGCCCATGCACGAAGAGCGTCACCACCTCGGCTGTTTCGAGTTGCACCCGGTGAAAGGTCTCGGCCCGAATGAGATTGACGTCACCTGGCCAGAAACGCCTTTGGTGCTTAGTGGAGCCGTCGAGCGTTGCTGTCGACGCGCCGAAGTTAATGTCGAGAGCGAACGCTCGATCTTCGGTGTAACTACCAGCCAGGATGAACGAGTACGACCAAGCCCACGGGTGACAGTGGTACTCCATCTCGTCCGAGGACACGAATCGATGGAGGAACGCGCCTATGCCGCTGCTCTTCGGCGAATTGGACAGATACGCCCGCCACAGATAGGGCACTCCCGTCAGATCGTCCCCTCGGCGAATGAGACGTGCGTCCAGACTCTTCATGAGCTCCTTGAGCGCCTCCTTCGGCGAAAGCGGCTCGAGTCCGAGAGAGCTCACGGGCGAACCTCGACCCAACATTTCACCCCCTGAACAACGACGTGAGCGCTGCCCACCGTCTGTCCGGCGATCGTAAGCGGATAATCAATGACCGTCGTCACGTGTGTCGTATGCACGTGACTCTGATTCGCCAGACCTCCACACGAACAGACCGGCGCACCCGCCGAGCACGCGTGTGTGTACCGGGCGTCAGTCCCACAGAGGCAAGTAAGAGCGTTCGAGCTCACAAGAGCTTGCCCTCCACATGATTGAGGATGGTCGCGGCCACCTCGGCGACGGTGCCGGAGCCGTCGACAGTGACCCAACCAGTAGAATCCGGAAGACTGGTTGCGAGATCATCGTACACACGCGCGACGGCAAGCTGCTTTTCGCGGTCCTTCTCGTACCGGTCGCGGAGGCCAGGACGCCGCGCGAGCGCGACGGCCTCGGGGACCTGGAGATAGAACGTGAGTGTAGGTTGCGGGAGCGACCCGTGAATGCGTTCGAGCCACGCGCGGTCGAGCCCGTCAGTCGTGCCGTAGGCCAGGGATGACGCCAGCCAGCGATCGCAAATGACGAACGTGCCGTTCCGGAGGTGAGTCCAGATCTCATGGCTGGCCTCGTACTTGTCCGCCAGCATCAGACACTGGAAGGCGAGCGCGTCGTCGCTGGAACGAAGCAGACCCTTGTTGTTGCAGTCACAGACGCCGCCAGGACGAAAGCGGCTGTAGCAGTCCGGATTGTGCTCGGACTCCTGTCGCTCGGCTACGGCCAGGACAGTTTCACTTCGGAGGTGCCGGCGGATGGCGCGACCGATCGGAGTGTCGTAGCGAGGGAACGAGAACAGAACAGCAGCGATCCCACGCTTGTCGAGTTCCTCAACCAGGAGCTTCGACTGCGTCGCCTTGCCGACGCCATCACCACCCTCGAATGCGATCAGTCTGCTCATGCATACCTCACGACCATGACAAAAAAGTCAACGTCGGCCAGGACGGCCTTGGTCCTGCCTTCGTTGCCGTCCTCGGATAGACGCCAAATCTTGATGAAGAAGCTGCCGTCGTCATGGAAATCACTGTTCTTTGACCCGTTGGAAGGTCGTCGAAAGCGCATCGGCGAACGACGGCGCGACGACGCTGTCGTAGTAGTCCTGGGAGATCATTCCTTTGTGGACGCGAGATCGGGCGAAGAGGATGGCAGTCTGTAAGGCATCGAAGAGGCAGTAGGCGCCGACGGCTGCCTGGGCGTCGGCAAGCGTCTTCCACTGCTTCAGCATGTGGGCCATGAGAGATGCTCTGGAGGGATCGTAGTGAGAGTAGATCTCCCCAACATTCCCTCCCTTCACATCTCCGACCTTCCCAGGCAACCCAGCCAATCGCGCGACGTCCCCGAGCTTCATGCTCCGTGCCGCCCCGTAGTCGGAGAAGACGTCCATCAGATCGCAGTGACACGCCTCCGTGTACCGGTATCGAAGGTCAGACTCTTCGTAGTACCACTTGCACGGAATCCGATGCAGAAAAGATCTAAGGTTGATGACAGGCAGGTCGAACGTGCGACCGTTCCAGGTCACCAACGTCGCCGCGTCGCCAGCCTGAATCTCTCCGAAGTCACGAAGCATGTCGGCTTCGATGATGTCGGCGTCGGCACCGTATCCCCATCCACAGTCGCTCCGGTAATCTTCGAGCGAGTACCACTTGTCGTCATCACCCGAGAGGTTCACCCAGGCCATGGCGACGACACGGTGAGCCTGGGGCGGCGGAAAAGGCTCCTCCTCGAACCAGGAGGTCACAGGAGGACCGAGGACACCACCGACGGAACCTCCTTGAACGAGCGGGCCCATGGGCCTCTCGGTCCACTTCGACTGCGGCCGATCCCAGTAACGGGAGTCCACCACCGTCTCGATGTCGAGCACACGATAGCCGGCCATTCAAGAATCTCGCGTCATGTGATTACTTGATGTCGCGTTCTTTTGTCAACGACTTCTTGGACTCCTTGGCGGCCTCCAGACAGGCCGCACAGGTCACCTTGTCCAGCTCGTCGAGACGTACCCAGAAATGACCCTCGGGCCAGTCGACCGGCATCCCCGACATGCGACACAGGGAGATGCCGTGGTGAAGGGCATGAATAATCTTGGTGCTGTTCGCTGAAACAAACACCGTCGCTTGCTCCCGGTGGGCCATCTCAGCGCGGACACGGGCCAGGATTCCGATTGCGATCTCCTGTGGAACGTCTATGAGATCGTGCACCACCTCGGCCTCGTCGTCCTTGGTTCCCCACTTGACGTAGAGACGCACGTGACCACGCCCCGGCTCCGTCTTGGGCAACGCCTTGCGCCACCGTGGCTCGCGGCTGCTCAAGAACGCTGACCTTTCGTGGAGCCACGGCCGAATTTCAAACTCGCCTCTATTAGATCTCTCTGGCCGTCGATACGGCCATGATCCCACCCTTCCTTGTAACCAACACGACGACCATCTCTCACACCCAGTCTGTAAGCAACGAAGGCCACGAGACTGACGACGCAGAACTCCAGAAGAGATGTGACGACGATGGTCACGACAGAGCCTCCTTCATGCTCACACCCATGCGCCCGCGCACCCAGACCGCCAGGGGGATGTTCAAGATGGGAAGCCAGTCGGCCCAGCAGATGGGAGCAGACCAGACCGTCGCGATCAGAACAGCCGAAGCTGCCGCCAGCGCCGACCACTTTCTCGTCTTCCAGAATGTGAATCCGATGACGAGGAGTGGAAAAGCCATATAGAAGACCCTCACCGGCGTGCCATGAAAGTCCGTCACGTGCGCGAGCCTCAAGATCCCAGTCGACAAGCTGACGTTCTGGGGCAAAAGCAAACAATCAGGGGTCACGACAACGCCGGCCCGGAACCACTCGACGAAGACATGGGGTCCGATGAACCCGAGAACGAACATCGTGAGAGACAGCACCACGCCGAGTTGGCGCCAAGCAACGGAAGGCTTCCTGAGAATCGCGACAGCGGCCACGAAACCAGGATAAATCTTGAGACACGCACCGAGCGCGAGCCCTCGACCAGCGGGGATGGACCAGACCAGAATGGACCAGATGATGAAGTCGATGTTCCCGAGGCTCATCGTCTCGCTCGTTCCCGGCGTGAGCTCCACGAGGGCGGCCATCGCCAGCACCCGCTCGAGGGTCAACTTGCCAAAAGCAATCCTGGCCAATCCGACCGCGTACGCTACAAAAGCAGTCAGGATAACCATGTACCAGACCAACTGAAAGACGTTGAGGGGCATCATCGCAGCCGGGCGAATGAGGGCCGCGAAGAAGGGGGGATAGATGAACTTGCCCGTGTAAATCGGAAGGCCGTGGGCGAGGCGTTGAGCGGTCTGGTAGTAGACAAAGAGATCTGTGTCGAAGACGAAAGATCTGGTCCCGTAGCGCGGCAACCAGACGAAGAAGAGAAACAGCACTCCGACCGCACCGGCTCGCGACAGGACGAAGACCGCCCGCTCGACGATGTGCTCGAACCTGACGTCAGTTCTGGTCCTGACTGTTTCCGCGCTCACGTTCATGACCACTATCTCCTTTCCCTCGATGTTCTTCCGACTTCCCCATCGTCGGACCGACTTTGATCTCCAGACCCCGGGCGACACCTTCATCGAAGGCGGTTAGCCTGGCGGCGGGATCTGCCACCGTCTTGACCTTCGACTCGCCGAAGCGGCTCGACATGTAGCCTCTGATTTCGCTTCGACCTTGCCGGTAGACCGCCAGCGCCTTCTCGCTCGCCTCTCGCCACTTCTTGGCTTGCTCAGCCAGCGTAGTCGAGACGCCGAAAGCGAGACCGGAACGATACGCTCGCTTGCGCTCGGCCGGCGTCGACCCCTCCACGAGCTCGTCGAGAAGAAAGAGCTCGTCTGGCTGAGACGCGTATTCGCTCGTCAACCTTTCGATTTCGTCGGTCAGAAAAGCGGTCACGGCCAGAACAACCTCCGCGTCGTCTCGCCGACCCACGATTCGAACCTTGCGAGACTTGCCGGACCGCAGTCCGATCGCTTCACAAAAGAAGGCCCGCGCGACACTCGTTACCAGCGCGAATCGCCAGGTCGCCATGAACCCCTTCTTGCCCGCCGGAATGTCGACCAGCACCGAACCGTCATCCGACGTGGATGTCACATCGGCTTCTGTCAGCCGATGCTCCTGGATCAACTCCTGAGCGAGCTTCGCCGCAGTCTCGACCTCCTGGGGAGATGCGCCACTGCCGGCTTTGATGGCCAGAAGTTTTCGAACTCGCTCGACGACGTCAGCCACCTTTTTTATCCTCTACAGCCGAAGCGCCGGCCAGGAGCATCACACGCATGAGCTCGTTCGACGCGGCCGCGGACAACGAAAACGAGGCCTCCATCTGCCAGCCCATGCCCGAGCGAAAACGCCACCGGGTGAAGTGAACCTGTCCCGCGCGATCGGTCGTGAGTCGTTCATCCACGTGAGCATTGCAAAAAAGACGCACCCCGGCCGGGACTCCAGCCGAGTCCAGGTGCGGGCCGTCTACGACCCTGCGCTCATCGCTCACGCGAACCTCCAATCCCACGATTTTTCAATTAAATCACGCCAAGAACGAAGTGTCAAGTCGCTCGTTTTGGTCGGCCGCCCAAAGAGGTGCGGGGGACCTTGATGTCGAGGGCCCTCATGCGGGACCAGAGGTGACTCCGGGAGATCCCAAGAATACGGGCCGTCTCCATCCGCGAGTAAGCATTGAGCGCGAGCGTCTGGATGATGACGAGCCGCTCGTGTGCCTTGAGATGCTCTGCCAGCGTCCGCGGGCGATTCATGGAGGCTCCTCGACATAGACGCAAGCGCGACCACAACACGGAGTGTGATCAGGTTCTTGCGTGAGCCCGCACCATGACCCAAAAAGACGCGGGTCTTCCTCGTGCTTGCAGACTGTACAGGTTCGAAGAAAGCGGCACCAAAAAGGCAGACCGGGAGCCTCGGGCCACCGCGGACCATCGAAGTACCATCTGACCCGAGTACCGGTAGCGTGACCCACCAGGCGATTGCCGTAGATGACGCCGTCCAAGATCACCCGTGTCCCAAAGTGGTGAATCCGATCGCTCGCCACCCAGACGACCTTACCCGTCCACTTTGGATGTTTGAACGCGACCAGCCTAGGCACGAAATCCCCATTCTACGCACAGCGCGCGCGGCGCCAAGTGCTTGTGTTTGAACAAGAATTCTAAAAGAATCAACAACTTGTCCGTCAGACGACGGCCTCCATCATCGCTCGCGTGGTCGTATCGATATAGGGATCGAGGTCGGCCTCGAAGTCGAAACCTTGAGGATAGACGTCACCGCTCCGGAGCTCCTCGATGCTCCAGGGCCTCGTCTCGCCATCGGGATAGTGGAACCTCTTCGTGAGCGCGTCGAACATGAGGGCCTTGATGACCAACACGTCGACGGGAGACGTGTCACCCGTTCGATAGAGCTCGCGCATTCGCACCTGGCGTTGGATGCCGATGCGATCACCCGAGGCGATCTGACTGAACCTGTCCCAGGCCTCCCCTTTCGACTTTCGACCAAGCGAGAAGCCCTTGGCCTTTGTGATCTGAATCGGTTTCCACTGGCCGTCCTTGCCGAGCTCGAAGCCTTCACCTCTGTAGATTTTGGGCACGAAGAACTCGGCCCAGGACAGCCTCTTCTCGAGCTTGAGAGCGCCGAGCTTCGTCTCGTCGACCGGGAGATCTGCTTTTGTATGTAGGGAGTCGGTGTCGTGGTACGCCGAAGGCTTCCCCTGCGCGTAGCACATCTTGCAGTAGTCAAAGAGAAGTCGACGAGACAGGGCGGTGATGTGACACGAAATGGGTACGTGCCGGTGCGCGACAGTGGCCTTCTTCTCGGCCAACCAGACGCCGGGCTGCAAGAGCTGCAGCTTGTCTCTTTCGATCTTGTCCGGGTTGATGAGCATCTCCTGCTTCCAGACGCCCTCGGCAAACTTGCCGTACGGACAATTGAGGAGGTACTTGTACAGAATCTTCTTGAACGGGTCCTTCGTTGCTGCACGCTTGCCATAGACGTCACGGACGAAGTTCGCGATGTCTTCGAAGGGATCGAAGACATAAACCTCGTGGACCTTGTGAAGGATGCAGCCTTCACGCAGGGCCAGGCGGATATCCGTCGAGTCGAACCAGGCCCGCCATCGGCCGATGGGAAAGAAGACGCGGCCTTGCTGCCGAAACGGCAGGGGCGGCAGCGGCATGTCGGGGACCTCTATCGTCACATCCGCGAGATAGAGACACGCGTCACTGTCATCATCGGGCAGTGTCGTGCGCACCTCACTCAGGTTCCCCGGCTGAGGAAACGTCATCGAGAACGGAAACGACGAGTTGATGTCGTAGCCGATGCAGTCGTCGATGAAACGTGAGACCACCTCGACCCGCGAGCTCGAGTACGCCATCTCGGCGATCTGATTGACTCGGTCCGACGTGTAGATTGGTTCCTTGAGATAGGCTCGCCTGATGAGATTCATTCCCGTTGAGGCGATGGTCTGCTGGAGCTGGCCACCGAGCTCCAAAATCTCCTGCTCGAACTGCGCAATGGCCTTCCACAAAATCTCGCAGTCCGTCCGGTTGTACGACTTCAGAACATCGATAGGAGCATCGCGATAGAAGGCTTCGAGCTCCTTGTCGTCAAGCTCGTCGAACGACGACTTTCCAAAACGCTTCTTGAGGAACTCGACAGCCACCGGCGAGTCGCCTTTCTTGATCCCGATGGCCTTGCCGATGGACGCGAGCGAGTCCCGAAAGAGCCAATACGAGTCGAGGAAGTGCCAGGCGTTCTTTCCACGCGAGACGTTGATGATGATGGCCGAGGAGCCCGAGAACGACGCCCTGATTTTCCAGGAACCCATGACGTAGTCTTCGATCTTGGTGATCCCCTTGGCCTTGAGCTCCTCCGAGATGAAGACCTTTGCCAGATTCGTCCGGGCGTCGAGGTTGGCCTTGAGCTCGGCGAAGAGATCGTCAAGCACGAACTCCATGTCCGCCAAGCCGCCAGCGTGGGCGTAAATCCACCGGCCCCGGTTCTCCGACGAGAGCACGAAGTCATTCAGCTCGCGGACCGTATCGAAACAGAGGAAGCGCTCCTCGCGCACGGGATCGTCGCCTACGTCCCCCTCACCAACCTTCGGCTGGTCGTAGAACGAGGCCATCCGCACCTCGAGCGGCGCCGAGACACGCTTCTCGACGGGAAGCGGGATGCGGCACTTGGACCGCATCCCCTCGAAGACGACGTCCACATGCTCGGGCAACGGCATGCGCTTGGCCGGAACCCACTCGAGGTCAATGACCCCGAAGTTTCGGATCTTAGGCGGTGAGGTGATGGGCCCGAGGATGGGCATTAGGTAACCTTCTCCACGACCGCCGACCTCGCCGTCATATATGCGCTAATGAAAACCTCAGCGACCGGAGCTACTAACGCGTTCCCGTAGGCGCGCAGTCGTCCCACTCTGGCGGGAGCCCCATCAACCAGCGGGAATGTCCCGGGTTCAACTGGCCTCCACTTTTGATCTCGGTGCCAGATGAGATCTGCAGGCGCCAATCGACCGCGGACAATGCCTGCCTCGGCAGCGAGATCGTCAGGGATATCAGGAAGAAGAGTCATCAGTCATTTCCACCGCGCTCACCCTCGTAGCGCCCAGGTCGCTGGCCGTCGGGCGTCCAGGTGTAGCGAATGAAAACCACCGAGATGGGCAGGCCGCGCTTCTCCATGAGCGACCTGGCGATCATCTCGAACGCAACGATCGCATTACCGAGACTCCCCCTCATGCTCAGGTCCAAGGCATAAGACGCAACCTGAAACATCCCCCGGTACCGCTTGTACATCTCCGCGAGATCGCCTTTTTCTGCGTCAGTCTGCGCACCGAAGCGAAGGCCGATCGAAATCCAGTAACGACCGCCCTCGGCGCCAGGAACTATGAGACCGACTGCCGAGAGGACACGAGAGAGGAAGGCCATCAACTCGACGAGCTCGTCACCACTTCGCCACTCTTCCGGTAGATCTCCAATCCTGACTTCTCCATCAACCGTCATGTCCACGTTGACGAACGACTTCATGCCAAGAGTCAGACCAAAGCTTTCGCTCTGTATCTGCACGATGACCGCCTGCATATGTTCGAGAATCCTGCCCTCCGCGATCGCGGAGGCCTCCGACGGACCCTGTGGCCGGGGCGGCGGCCGGCGACGACGCTTCTTCGGTGGCTTCCTTGGCGGTTTTTTCGGCGGCTTCTTCGTGGGCTGCCGACGACGAGGCTTCCTGGCCTTCTTCTTCGGCGCTGGGCGCGTCGGCTTCTTTGGCCTGACGGGAGCCGGTCTCTTCTTGTGGACTGGCCGTGAAGGACGTTTTTTCTTCGAAGACGCTGGTGTGGGGCGCGAAGGTTTCGGGCGCTTGGCGAACCGGCCTTGTTCGTCGCGATAGAGCCTACGCTTTACTTTGACTTCTTGCCGAACCGGCTTTCGAACGCGCTTTCGGCCATCCGCCCGATGCGTCTTGCTTCGATCTCGAAATACCTTCCCCACGCCCCTATGGCCCGCGCCAGGTCTCTTTCGAGCTCCTCCTCCGGGCTGAGCTTTTCCTTTTGGCGGAAGAGATCTTCCACCGCCTCGTCCGCCTTTGCGAGGAGGGCGCGCGCCCGTTCCCGACTTGTCTGAGGTCTTACGTAGACCTCCGCGCTTTCTATTTTGTGCCATTCGTCAGTGCCCGGCGGCTGGTAAAAGGCATCCGTCTTACGGCCACTCATCGTCCGGCTCGACCTCACGCTCGCCGTCGTCTTCTGAAGTCGGAGTTGCGTGAGAGTGACCAAGCATCTGCGAGACCTTCTCCCAGATGTCCTGGTCGATACGAGAGAGACTCGGCACGGGAGGATCGGGATCGTCGACCGTCGGCGTCCGTGATGAATCGAACGTCTGCTTCGCCCTGGTCTTGAACTGAATGAGCGCTCCAGCCTTCTTGTGTGCCTGGACGAAGAAGGCTTCACCGCGCTCGAGAGAGGGAAGGGCGCCGAGAGCGAGCTGTCTGTCGGAGCTCGTCACGGCCGGCTTCATCCACGAGTCGACGGCCTCGAGATCGTGCGGCGCGCTGACCTGTAAAAAGAACACTCCGTCGACCTGCGACAACACATTCTTCGAAATCACAGCAGGTCTCTGGGTGATGAGCGTGACGCCAATGCCCTTCACGCGCGCGCGGCGGACTATGCGATCTCCCACGCCCAGGGCCCGCCGCTGAGCCTTGTTCCCCGACTCGACCGACTGGGGACAATTGCCCGTAATGAAAACCCGACCATTTCGTCGAGCAACAAAAGCTCCACTTGGAACAGTCACGTCCCAAACAACACCTGAATAACGCTCCACAACTCTAGGCTTACGAACATAATGCGTCGTTCTCACAGACCTGACGCAAGCACACCACTGAACTTTGCCAGCGATCACAACATGAGTCTTAGTTGTGCTTATACCCACAATCGACGCAAGCTCCTGGAAATCGTCAACAAAAAGCTCACCAAGACCAGGAGTGAATGTCTTCCATCTACCTTTCCATGTACTTCCATCTCCTTGCATCAATGCATCGAAGAGCACGCCAAGCTGCCTCACCGAAAGGGAAACAAGAAGAGAACGTGGTATACGCCTGTCGATTTTAAGAGGCAGTGGCCTAGGCAACCACTTGTAAATCTCTTCAGAAAAACCAGTCCCCAGATACCACTCGAAAAGCCTGCTTCTCGTGCCGGCCTCGGTAATCCTGACTCTCTCATTCCTCTTCGTCCTGACACCCAGTTTTCTCAGAACAGAGATCATCTCCTTTGCCGTTCGGACTCCACGCTTGATGGTCTTGTAAGCTTGAGCCAAACAAATGGTATCGCCTTCGCTTCTGACGTGGACAAACCCGTCAGTAAGAACCCATCCGATGACACGAATCATGTCGTCGCTGATACCAACGAGATCTTCATTCCTGCCGACAATCGGCCTCGGACCAGGAACCTCAACTTGATCTGGAACTTTGTCTGCTCCGCAAAACGTCCACGGATACTTCTTTACCTTTCTTCCCGCCGCGCGCTGTTGTCTCCTTAAGACGACTCGATGATCTTTCGTGACCAGACAGTCCAGGCTCCTTGTCTTCAAAGACACCATCGGCCCGTTGTGCTCTCTTTCGATCTTTCTCAACACAGGCTCATAGACACATGCTTCACGCTCGAGGTCAAAACCGACGGCAACCGTCCCCTTTCGCACATCTCGACGACCCTTCCATCCATCTGAGGTCAGGATTTCAGTATCATCGGACAAGCAAAAATCATCAGCTTCATCGAGAAAAAGATGCAACGGCTTCGTCGACAGCGTGTAGAGCTGGTTGCCGAAGTCACCGAAGAACTGGTGCTGCTCCTCGGGAAGCATGTCGGAGACGTCGAGGATGACCGAGAGGGGCCAACACCCGACGACCATCCGAGCCACGGCGCCACCCTCCTCGTAGCGGAGCGGAAAATCACCGTGCCGTCCGCCCAGGCGCAAGATTTTGTGAGATGACGGAAGACCATCGACGTCCGCGCAAAGGCCGTACCAAACCCCGGTTGGATCAAAGGCCACGAACGGCATCGGCGTGCCGGTCGTGTTCGAGATTCTCAAGATCTCCTCGGCGATGACCATGGCCAGGTACGTCTTGCCCGACGACTTCCGAGCCAAAATCGCCCGCGTCGACACGATGTAGTCCTTGGCCGAGAGCTGAACGTCGATCTCACTCAGCTTCATGGCCACACTTCGATCGACCTCCGGCTCGGATGGAAGCATCACATTCGCATCGTCCTCGTAGGCCTTCACGACAACACGATCATCCGATGACTGCTCCGCAGGACGCATCCGCTGTGCTCCGGGCTCCGGCTTCGAGGCGTCAATACCAGCCAGGAGCTCAGCCAAGTCTTGAAGCGGCGTCGAGCCTGTACGTCGCTCAGCAAGAAGCAACAGTGAATTGGCCCGCCGTGCGAAGACGTAGTTGTGCTCGATGAGCTCGAAGAGCGCCGTATACCAGGCGCCGGCTTCCAGACCAGGAAGCTTCGAGATCTCGTGAACGGAGTGATAGTAGCCGTCCGAGAGGAGCATCAAAACCTTGTCCCTGGCCAGACGAGGCGGCGATGCTCTTATCGTCGTCTCGGTCACCTCACGGACAGGACGACGAAGCGGCGAAGATGGTGGACCAGAAGATGGAGAAGGAGGACCAGGAGAGCGAAGAGAGCCGCCGCCTGGCCGGCGAATGATCACTTCTCCTCCTCGGCTTCTTTCTGTACCCTTTCTTTGTCGTGCTCGTTCCAGAAAGGTTCAGGCTCGAGGACGTCAATCTTGCCGTCCGGACCGACGCCAGTGTCGAACTTCACGATCTTGTGCGGAAACTTCCGACCGAGGCCGGTCAAGTAGCTGACAAAGTTTGCCTCCGCCTCGCTGCGCTCGTCACCCGTTGCGAGCTGTGCAACGAGGACGTCCTCCAACTCGTCGGCGTCGAACTTGAGATCGCTCTCGTCACCCAGCGTCTCTTCCGCGTCCGTCTTCTCGTAGCTCCTGCACTTGTATCGGTAGAGCCTCAACTCCGGACAGAAGTAAACGATCCCCCTCGTTCCCTTCGTCACCATGAGCACAGCCTCCCGTTCAAATCAAAACTTCACACGCAAAACACTGAAGGACACCGGGCGCGCCCCGCCGAGGGCGCGCCCAATCTCCTCACTTCTCCGGACTGCTACCGTGCTTGACGCTGCTTGGGCCGCTCGGTGACGGACGCGTCCGGCGCAGCCATGAGACGAAGCGCGAGAGCGTGAACCATTGCCTTCGTCTCCGACTTCCACTCGTCGGTTTGGCGAGTGTCCTTGTCGATCGCTGATTCCAAACGGATCAGAAACGCAGCGTCGTCACGGTAGCTCGCCCGCATCTGCACGGGCCTGGGCAAGAGGCTTGCCCTTAGGCGGGGGCGCCAGCCGCCGGCGGTTCGTCGGCCTCGTCCTCGACCCCGTCGAAGTCCGGCTCGTCGTCACGAATCGAAACGGCCTTCGTCTGCATGGCGCGCACGTCGATCGGCCACATCGTCTGGCCCTTGCCGATCTCGAACTTGTCGTCCTCGACGTGACACCAGATCTCGAACTCCGCGCCCTTGATGATCTCGGGCACGAACTTCTCGAACTCCTTGGTCTTCGGGCCGTAGTTCAGGTTCACCACCTGACCGACCGGAGCCGTGTTGACCTTGGCCTGCTTGCCCCGGCCGTAACGGCACTTCGCCGGCGCGAGGAGCTGCACCTGGAAGAACTTCGAACGACCTGACTTGGCCCGCTCGTCGGGGCGGTCGAACATGTTGACGAGGGTCCCGTGAAGCACGTTCCCCTTCTCCAGATGAAACCAGGGCGCGTTCGCGACCGAGCCGACCCGGGCCATGCCCTCCGGAGGACGCACCGCCGCTGGAGTACCGTTCTTTTCTGCCATGTGAATGCCTTTCGTGGATGGGTGAGGTCACTGACGCTCGAAACCTGCCGAGCTGCGGTGGGCACCTTAAGGAACCCAGAACCAGGTTGTCAAAAGTTTTTGTGAACGGTTTTCATAAACCTCTTATTCCGCGAGGTTGGCGGTGGTAGCGTAGAGGTCCACCATGAGCGCCTCCATCCTGGAATGGTCCACGATCGACGTTCCTCCATCGAAGAGCCGCGTCCCGTGGAAAAAATCCATGGGGATCGCGTGCCCGCACGGCAGAGAATTCTTTCTCGTCGACGGAACTTACGTGAGACACACCTGGGACTCGGACTTCGTCCAGGGCACAAATGGATACCGTTCAAAGTTCTGTCCTCGAGGCGAGCTCTGGATTGATATCTCGACGCCAGAGAAAGAGATTCCTTTCGTCGCGTTCCACGAATGCCATGAGACGGAGTTGATGAAAGGAGGCCTCGACTACGAGGCTGCACACGACAGAGCCAAGCGACTCGAGAACAAGTTCCGGCGAGCAAGCCTGGCGAAAAACCGATGACCCCGCCGAAGCCGGTCATGAAAAACGCGACTGTGATCGTCTGTGACGATCCCGTGCTCGACGGCCAGGTCATGATCGCCATCTCCAGAGACGGCGCGTTCGCGCTCGCTGGACCAAGAGACAGCGCCAGATTCATCCCGCTCGAAGAGCTGAAAATGCTCCTCATGAACGGACCGATCGCTGGCGACGAGATGAAAGCCGTGGCACTGGCGGCCATCGAGGAAGCTCAGCGCCAGGAGTCCTGAGTGGCGGCGGTCCGCAAACAACCACGCCGGCTCTCGACGACGTACGTGGAGGTTCACCGGGAGAACAAGTACACGGCCCGTTTCGTCAACGCTCGAAAGAACGAAGAGGCGACCTGCACGAGAAAGAGTGCGGTCGAAGCGATCCGAGCCGCGAAGGAGAAAGTCGACCGCGGATGATCATCACATTTTGGAAGGGCGTGTTCGTGGCGGATACCCTCGAGGAGAGGGGTGCCCTCAAGAAGGCAGGGTTCGAGCTCCACGAACCGACCGTATGTCATCTCAAGGGCGAGCCGTGCAAGGCCTGCAAAGCCAACATCGGCCGGCGCTGGTGGTCCAACCGAGTGGAAGACGCCACCCGCCTCGAATCCTACTGCAACGAGAAGGCCCTCTCGATGATGCGGAGTCATCTCGAGCTCCTCAAGAAATCACGAGCAACCGACGCGGAGATCCAAGTCCCCGCGCCGCCTGGCAAGAGATACCTGCCCTACCAGAAAGCGGGTATCGCTTATGCGCTCGGACGCAAGGACACACTGATCGGGGATGATATGGGTTTGGGAAAAAGTATACAAACCCTCGGATTCATTAACTTTTTAAGACCCAAAAATGTCATTATCGTTTGCCCGGCCACGCTCACCTTCAACTGGCGGAACGAGGCCGAAGCGTGGCTTGTCGGTGACTGGAAGATCATCGAGATCGAAAAGAAGAGCGATCAGATTCCTTCCGAGGACGGCCTCTTCGTCATCGTCAACTACGAGAAGCTCGGAGGCGAATCTCCCTTCGCGCTAAGCATCGCCAGTCGAACCTGGGACGTGGCAGTTTTCGACGAGGCTCACTACCTCAAGAATCCCGAATCGAACCGCAGCCAGGCCGCCATCGGCAAAGACGGCCTCATGAGGAAGAGTCATCGCTGCCTGTTCCTGACTGGCACGCCTATCGAGAACTATCCGAAGGAGATCTGGCCCATCGCCTCCGCCATCTCGCCCGCGAAGTTTGGTGACTGGTGGGAGTTCGCGCGCCGCTACTGCGGGGCTCACAGAGAGGAACGTAACGGTCGCCAGGTCTGGGTGACCGAAGGAGCCACGCACCTGGCCGAGCTGCAACAAAGACTCCGCGCCTCATTCCTCGTGCGCAGACTTAAGAGAGATGTCCTCCCTGAATTACCACCGAAGACGCGGCAGCTCGTCATCCTGCGAGACGACAAACACCCTTGGGCCAACGACCCTCGCTTCCGGCGCTGGCAGCAGGCATTCGAAGCCGAGTATGACGCGAAGGTCGCGATGATCGAATCAGCCCGGACGCAGGCTGAATTCATCGAGGCAGTGGCCGCGCTCGACAAGATCACAGGCATCCCGTTCGAGGAGATCTCAGAGCTGCGACACCAGATGGGCATCGCCAAGCTGCCCGCCTGCAAACGCTTCCTCGACGAGATGAGGAAGTCGACCGACGAACCGCTTGTGATCTTCGCTCACCACCGCGACGTCATCGAAGACCTGACCAACCACTTCGGAAACGACGCGCTCGTGGTTCATGGTCAAACGCCGCACAAAGGACCTCGAAGTCGCGAGGAGGCGGTGCGGGCGTTCCAGGCCGGAGAAAGGAAGATCTTCATCGGCCAGATGAAAGCCGCGGGCGTCGGTCTCACCCTGACGCGCGCGAGCACCGTCGTCTTCGTCGAAGAAGACTGGGTCCCGGGAACCATAACCCAATGCGAGGACAGGCTGTGCCGAATCGGACAAAAGAAGATGGTTCACGTCATCCACCTGGTTTTGAAGGACACGATCGAAGTCAACATGGTCCAGAAGATGCTGGCCAAGCAGAAGATCATAGACGCGGCCCTCGATCGCTTTCCGACCCTCAAACTCCGGGCGGGCTGAAAGAACAGCTCACCAAGCTCGCCGCTCTCCTCGCTCCGGATGGCCCACCCGAGAGTGACATCAGTCCCAAAACATGGGACGAAGCGATCGCTGGTGCAGCTCGACGAAGGCTCGACCAGCGTCGAGCCTCCATGAAGCGAAAGATGTACGCCGGAGACTCGACTGTGACAATTGGCGAAGGTGAGATCATGTCTTTGATCTCAACCTTCGATGTCAGGCCCGTACCCCTCGCTGACGTACGCATCGACAAAAAATTCCGCGACTCGCGCATCTACGACGACCCGCTTCATCCCGACTGGTCGGCCAACGACGGCCAGCACATCGCAGACCTGTGCGAAACAATGGAGACAGAGGGACTGAAGCTACCGATCATAGTTCTCGGCATGAAGGAGAAGGGAAAGGAGATCTTCCTGCTCCGGGCGGGCGGCAGACGCAGGAAAGCCGCGCTCCGTCTTGGATGGACAACGATTCCGGCCATCGTGCTGCCGGACGACATGCCCGACGAGTGGCAGCACTGGTACAACATCCTCGAGAATAGCGGCCGAAAGAACCTCACAACGTACGAGCTGGCAGTCAGCATCAAACACATGCGCGACGAGTTCGGCATCAAGCCAGGCGTCTTCGCAAGAAAGACTGGCTACTCACCGAGCTACGTCTCCAATCTTCTTGGCTGTCTCGACAGGCTCCCTCCCTATCTCATCGAGCAATGGCGCGACGGGGCCCGGGTTGCCATGGATCAATGGATTTCCCTGTCGTACCTGGACCACGACGATGCCTTGAGAGCCTTCCAGCGCATGGTCGGCATGACCCCCAAGGACCGTCTGAGACAGCTATCCCAGGGTAAGAGGAAGCGCACCCTTCCACCGCCACGATGGCTCGGTCGAATGCAGAGGCTCTATGTCGGAATCGAAGGCTCAGATCTACAACCCAAAGCACGCGACGTCGTCCTGCGCACCATCGAATTTTGCATGGGACAACGGGACGACATCCCTGGCATCTACGAGCCGGGGAAGCAGCGAAAGTACGAAGCGAAAGCGCGTCTCCGTCGCGAGCTTGCGCTCCCGGATCCACCAGAGCCTGGACAGGTAAAAGAAACGCCGCCACCACGAGACGAGGTCGAGTCATGACGAAAGACGAAGCGATCGCGAAGGTCAGAAAGCTCAAGAACCAGGCCAAGGGGGGTGGCACCCCGGCTGAAACTGCAGCGGCCACCAAGATCGCGGCTGACATCATGAAGAAGTATCAGATCTCCGAGGCAGATCTCCGCTCGGATGCCAGGGTCCTTGCCTTCGAAGAGCTGCTCGCGGAGCTCGAGACCTACTCGCGTGCGAACGAGCTGCCACCATCCGTCGCCGAAGCCGTCATCATAATGAAAAAGAACATGACGACGAAAGAGAAGATCAACACACTCGAGAAGACAGTGTCGTTGATTCGGCTGGCTTCGTTCTTCTTGGGCAAAAAACAGGTGGGATCGATCAAAGACATCGTGGAGAAAACACTGCGCAAACACGAGGTCGTCATCTGAGGGAGTTTTCACCGTTCACGAAACCTGAACGCTCATGTAAGATGCCCAGCAACCCGGAAAGGACCCTGATGAGCAACGACACGGACGCGAAGACCGCCGAAGCGCCTGCCACCAACGAGATGACCGTCGAGGAGAAGAAGTTCCTCATGATCTCCTTGTGGGAGTCGCTCATCGAACCGAAGTGGACGAAGGACAACCTCATCGACTTCGGCACCGCCATCTTCGCCAAAAAGAAGCTCGCCGAGATGAGTGACGGCGAATTCTCGAAGGTCTTCCCCTTCCTTAACACGGTCACAGTCGCCCTTGGCACCAAGATGGTCGCCAAGCAGCGCGAGATCGAAAACGCGGTCAAGGCGCACGAAAAAAACGGCGAGGAAAAGATCGAAGAGAAGACCGAGGATAAGAACGAAGAGAAGACTGAAAGGAAGAAGAAGTGAGCGACGAAAAGATCGTCCCAATCACGGTCGTCCCAGGAGCTGAATTCGCCAAACCATCAGACCGCCCCGTC
>Ga0335085_10001895_pt1 | contig 41364 bp, 36 predicted proteins | sample Lox_Sample_45_FD_206712 | JGI IMG/M metagenome (GOLD analysis project Ga0335085, IMG submission 206712) | Soil microbial communities from Loxahatchee National Wildlife Refuge, Florida, United States - Lox_Sample_4.5 | ecosystem: Environmental > Terrestrial > Soil > Wetlands | place: USA... | reverse complement strand
GATATCGGGATTGGCGCAGACCATCGGCAGATCGCGGCGGCGTGCCGCCTGCAGCATGTCCTCGTAGCGCTCGACATTCTCGTCCCAGCCCCAAGGCCCGGTGTTGTGGATGAATTGCGCGTCGCCGATGTCGTCGACGCGTGTCAGATCGAGCCCGTCGAGGACGTCGCTCTCGCGCGACGGCGCGATGTGATAACAGATAGTGCCGAGCGCGGCGTGGAACGCGTCGTCGCGCCGCTTCAGATGCTGCCAGGTCTCCTCGCCCGAGGTGTGGATCGCGTCATAGAGCTCGCGCGCGACGCCGATCTCGGCGAGACGCTGCGAGACTTGCAGCGAGCGCCGCGGCGCGTTGGAGAGGACGAGCATTTTCTTGCCGCGCGCGCGCAGCCGGCGCAGCGTGTCGAGGACGAAAGGGAAGGGCTTCGCCCCGTCGTGCAGCACGCCCCAGACATCGAGGATCACGCCCTCGTACCGGTCGATGATCCCGCCGATGCCGGGAAGCACCGGGATTTCGGAGGCCGCCACCTCAGAGGCCATGCGGCGTCGTCGAGGGCAGGTGGGCATCGGCCCCGACCGCGGCGCTGACCGAGGTGAAGCCGTCGCGCGCCAGCAAGGTCGCGAGGTCCTGCTTGATGCGCTGGACGAGGCCCGGCCCGTGGAAGACGAGCGCGCTATAGAGCTGCACCAGCGAGGCGCCGGCGCGGATCTTCTTATAGGCATCGGCGCCGGATGAAATGCCGCCGACGCCGATGATCGGGAGCTTGCCGCTGGTGAGGCGATACATCTCGGCCAGCAAAGCCGTCGACGGCTCGAACAGCGGCGCGCCGCTGAGGCCGCCCGGCTCATGCGCGGCGGCGCTCTGGAGGCTCGCCGGCCGCGCCACCGTGGTGTTCGCGACGATGATCCCGTCGATGCCGGAGGAGAGCACCGCCTCGGCGAGATCGACGCGCTCCTCATGCGTGAGATCGGGCGCGATCTTCAGGAGCAACGGCGGCGGGTTGCGCAACCCCACCTTGCCGCGCGCATCGATCAGCCGGCCGATCAGTCGCGTCACCGTGCTCTTGCGCTGCAGATCGCGCAGCCCGGGCGTGTTCGGCGAGGAGATGTTGACGGTGAGGTAATCGACCAGCGGCGCGAGCACGCGCACGCCTTCGACGTAATCGCCGATATCGTCGAGCGTGTCGCGGTTCTTGCCGATATTGGCGCCGATGAAGCCGGGGCGATGGCGGCGCAAGGCGAGACGCCGCGCCGCCGCTTCGACGCCGCCGCTGTTGAAGCCGAGGCGATTGATGACGGCCTGGTCTTCGGGCAGGCGGAAGAGCCGCGGCTTGGGATTGCCCTTTTGCGGCAGCGGCGTGATCGTGCCGCATTCGACGAAGCCGAAGCCGAAAGCCAGCATCGCATCCGGCACTTCCGCATCCTTGTCGAACCCGGCGGCGAGGCCGACCGGATTGGGGATGCGCTGGCCGAAGAGCCGTACTTCGAGCGCCGCCGGATCGGGCGCGGCGGATTTCGGCGCCAGGCCCAGCGCCAGCGCGCGAATCGTCGCGCGATGCGCCGCCTCGGGCGGCAGCAGGCGCATGAGCGGCAGAGCAAGATCGAACAGGGCGGACATTTCCCAAACGCTAGCGCAGGGGCGCCGCCTGCGACAAGTGGCTGTAACGAATTGGCGGCGCCGCAACGCGACAATATCCGGCGAACCTTCTATATGTTTTCCGTGCCGCTCAGCGAAACCGCGAATCTGCCGACCGTCGCTGCCGTCGTCCTGCCGGACGCGCCGGCGCTGGTCGCCGGCTTCGCGCGGGCGGCCTGGCTCACGGCGGATGGCGAGGTCGAGATCGTGACGCTCGCCGAAGCCGCGCGCCGCGCCAAGGCAACGCCGCCGTTTCTCTGCCATGCGCGCGCGACGGCGCGGCGCTTGGGCACCGGCTCTTTCGCCGCGCTCGATCTCCTCGAGCTCTTCGCCTTCGTCTATCCGGCGAAATTCTGCCTGCCGACGCCGCGCGGCCTTGCCGCCGCGCTCGGCCTGCCGGTCCCCAAAGGCATCGAAGCGGAAGCGCTGGCGCTTGTTGACGCGGCGCGAGCCTTGCTCGCGCGGCTCAACGCCGCCGGCGACAACGAGGCGCGCGCGATCGCCGCGGCGATGGCAAAAGGCGGCTGGGGCTGGGGGCCGGCGGTGCTCGCGGCGCTGCCCGAAGGCGATCCCGCCCGGCCGGGCAACGGCCTCGCGCAATGGCGCAAGCTCACCGACTGGCAGGATCACGCGCCCGAGCCGCCGCCGGGCAATTTCCCGGTCGAGGAAAGCGAGGCGCGCGCGCGCCTCGCCGCGCTCTTGGGCACGAATGCCGAGCCGCGGCCGCAGCAATCGGATTACGCCGCCGCGGTCAGCGCCGCGTTTCGGCCGCGCGATCTGCAAGACGCGCCGCATCTCGTCCTGGCCGAGGCGGGCACCGGCGTCGGCAAGACCCTGGGCTATGTCGCGCCGGCGAGCGTCTGGGCCGAGAAGAACGAAGGCGGCGTCTGGATCTCCACCTTCACGCGCAATCTGCAGCACCAGATCGCCGGCGAGCTCAGCCGGCTCTATCCCGATCCGGCGGAGCGCAACCGCCGCGTCGTCGTGCGCAAGGGCCGCGAGAATTATCTCTGCCTCCTCAATTACGAGGAAAGTGTCGCGCAGCTGCCGATGCGCGCTTACGACGCGGTCGTGCTCGGCCTCATGGCGCGGTGGATGGGCGCGACGCGCGACGGCGACATGGTCGGCGGCGATCTGCCCGGCTGGCTGCCCGAGCTGATGGGCCGCGCCCAGACCGTGGCGCTCGCCGACCGCCGCGGCGAATGCATCCACTCCGCCTGTCCGCATTATCATCGCTGCTTCATCGAGAAGAGCGTGCGCCGGGCGCGGCGGGCGCGGCTCGTGATCGCCAATCATGCGCTGGTGATGATCCAGGCGGCGCTCGGCGGGCTCGACGACGCGTACCTTCCGACGCGCTATGTCTTCGACGAGGGCCATCATCTTTTCGAGGCCGCCGACAATGCGTTCTCGGCGGCGCTCTCGGGGCAGGAAGGCGCCGAGCTGCGGCGCTGGCTCCTCGGCAATGAAGGCCGCGGCCGCTCGCGCGCGCGCGGCTTGAAGCGCCGCATCGAGGATCTTGTCGCCGACGACGAGGTCGCGAGCAAGGCGCTCGACGATATCCAGATGGCGGCGCGGGTGCTGCCGGGCGAGGGCTGGTCGCAGCGTCTCCAGGACGGCCGGCCGCTCGGCGCGTTCGAGACGTTCCTCGGCCTGGTGCGGCAGCAGGTTTTGGCGCGCGCGCCCGACAGCGAGCATGGCTACAGCATCGAGACCGAGCTGCGACCGTGTCTCGATGAATTACCCGGCGCGGCGCAGACGCTGGCCGAGAAGCTGAAGGCGCTCGAAGCGCCGATCGCGGTGCTCGGCAAGCGGCTCACATCGCGGCTCGCGGACGAAGCGGCCGAGCTCGAAACCGGCACGCGCATCCGCATCGAGGCGACGCTCCGCAGCCTCCATCGCCGCGGCATCGTCGAGCTCGGCGGCTGGCGCGCGATGCTCGCCGCCATCCTCGGCGAGCCGAGCGAGGAATTCGTCGATTGGCTCGCGCTCGAGCGCTACGACGGCAGCGAGCTCGATGTCGGCATGCATCGCCATTGGGTCGATCCGATGCGGCCTTTTGCTGAGCGCGTCATGCAAGACGCGCAGGGAATCTTGATCACCTCGGCGACCCTGACCGACGGCAGCGGCGATCCGGTCAAGGATTGGGAAGCGGCCGAGCAGCGCAGCGGCGCGCTGCATCTCGCGGCGCCGGCGCTGCGCGCGCGCGTGCCGTCGCCCTTCGATTACCGGCAGCAGACGCGCGTCTTCATCGTCAACGACGTGCGGCGCGAGGATCCGGCCCAAGTCGCCGGCGCCTATCGCGCGTTGTTCGAGGCCTCGGGCGGCGGCGCGCTCGGGCTCTTCACCGCCATCGCGCGGCTCCGGGCGGTGCATCAGCGCATCGCCGCGCCCTTGGCCGAAGCGGGGCTGACGTTGCTCGCCCAGCATGTCGATGCGATGGATGCCGCGACCCTCGTCGACATCTTCCGCGCCGAAGAGGATGCGTGTCTCCTCGGCACCGATGCGCTGCGCGACGGCATCGACGTGCCCGGCCGCTCGCTGCGTCTCGTCGTGTTCGATCGCGTGCCCTGGCCGCGGCCGGATATCTTGCACAAGGCGCGCAAGGCACGGTTCGGCGGCAGCGCCTTCGATGATTCGCTGACGCGTCTGCGCTTGCGCCAGGCGTTCGGCCGGCTGGTGCGCCGCGCCGACGATCACGGCGTCTTCGTGCTGCTCGACCGGCAATTGCCGTCGCGGCTCCTCGGCGCCTTCCCCGAAGGCGTCGAGATCCGCCGCGTCGGCATCAAGGAGACGGTGGCGGAGACGGCGATTTTCTTAGGCGCCGCTCAATAAAATTGCCGCTTATTGCGCTTGGTCGAAGCGGCCCTGGTTGTTGCAGCGGGTGAAGGTACCGATGGTGAAGCAGTTGGTGTCTTTTCCGCCGGGGATCGGCGCCAGCGAATCGAGTCCGGCCAGCAATTGCTCCGGCCGTGTCGCCGCGACCGCGCCGCCGATGCCGGTGCGCGCGGCGATCCGGCGCTCGCGCTCGGCCAGCAGCCGCCGCTCGAGCTCGGCGATGTCGCGCTGCACCGCTTCGGGCTGAGACGTGCCGAAATCGATGCGCTCGGCGCCGACCGCGCGCTCCTGCAGATCGAACAGCACGAGGTCCATATAGGGATAGCCGTTCGACGAATAGGCGAGGATCACCTTGTCGTTCGCGCAAGCGGCCGCCTGACGGTAGGAGGTGAGCTTGCCGCTGCGGAGCTGCGCGTTGCAATCGGCGAAGATCGCGGCCGCCTGAGCATCGGCGGCGGCGGTGGCGCTGCTGAGATTGGTGGTGCCGCAGCCGGCCAGCAGAAGCCCGCACCATGTCAGGACGATGACGGCGATCGGGACGGAGATCGGGGAAAGACGGCGGGGAACTTCCGGCATGGCCCGAATCTTAGCGGATGGCGGCGCCGCTTGACAGCAGCGGCTCCGTCTGTGCCACTCTCCCCGCGCAGTGCGGAAAGGACCTTTATGATCGATACGCAAGCGGCGCTCATTTATATCATGGTCATGGTGGCCGCGGCCGACAACAACATGGCCGATTCCGAATTGCAGATCATCGGCGACGTGGTCAACCATTTGCCGGTCTTCGGCGATTACGACAAGCAGCGCCTGACCAAGGATCTGAAGGATTGCGCCGCGATGCTCGGCCGCGAGACCGGCCTCGAAGAGGCGCTCAAAGGCGTCAAATCGGCCGTGCCGGCGAAGCTGCGCGAGACCGCTTACGCCCTCGCCTGCGATGTCGCCGCGGCCGGCGGCGCCGCCGGCAAGGAGCTCAGCCAGGAGACGCTGCGCTTGCTGGAGCTGCTGCGCCATCGCCTCACCCTCGACCGGCTGACGGCCGCGGCGATCGAGCGCGGCGCGCGGGCACGCTTCACCCGTCTATAATCGAGGGCCCAACCGCACGAGGAATATGGTCGCCCTCGCTTCGCCTCAAGCCGATCGCGCCGCGGCGGATCGCGCCATTGGCCTTTGGCTCATCGCCTGCTGCGCGATGATCTTCCTGATGGTGCTGATCGGCGGCATCACCAGGCTCACCGAATCCGGCCTCTCGATCACCGAATGGAAGCCGGTCGAGGGCGTGCTGCCGCCGCTGAGCGCGGCGCAATGGCAGGACGCTTTCGCCGCGTACAAGGCGATCCCGCAATATCAGGCGATCCACGCCGATATGAATCTCGAGCAGTTCAAGCACATCTATTTCTGGGAATACCTCCATCGCCTCTGGGGCCGGCTGATCGGCTTCGCCTTCCTCTTGCCCTTCCTCTGGTTCGTCGTCCGGGGTCAGGTCTCGCGCCGGCTGATTGCGCCCCTGACCGGGTTGTTTGTTCTCGGCGGGCTGCAGGGCGCGCTCGGCTGGTGGATGGTCGAGAGCGGTCTCGAAGCGCGCATCGAGGTCAGCCAATACCGCCTCGCCGCGCATCTCGCGATGGCGGTCGTGATCTATCTCGCGATGCTGTGGGTGGCGTTGGGTTTGGTTTGGCCCAAGACGTCATCGTCTCGGCTTGCCAATAGCTCGTCACCCCCGCGAAAGCGGGGGTCCAGCGAGGCCGCACTGGATTCCCGCTTTCGCGGGAATGACGAAAAGAGAGGGCACGGCGCGTTAAGAACGGCCGCGTGGCTCGTCGTTCTTATGGTCTTCATCACCCTCGTCGCCGGCGCGTTCGTCGCCGGCACGCGCGCCGGTTATCTCGACAACACGTTTCCGCTGATGGAAGGGCAGTTCGTGCCGCCGGATTACTGGCATCTCGCACCGGCCTGGCGGAACTGGTTCGAGAATCTGACCAGCGTGCAGTTCGATCATCGCGTGCTGGCGGAGACGACGTGGTTCGTCATCGCCGGGCTGTGGCTCGCGAGCCTGCGCGCGTCGCTGACGCAAGGCCAGCGCTGGGCGCTGCACGCGCTGTTCTTCTTCGCCTGCCTCCAGCTCGCGCTCGGCATCACCACGCTGCTGACCGTGGTCTGGCTGCCGGTCGCGGCGGCGCATCAGGCCGGCGCGCTTTGCCTTCTCACCGCGGCGCTCGTCGCGGTTTACGCCTTACGGCGTTGAGCCCGCTTTCACCGCGCGCAGCAGGAGTGATTCGATCTTGATCACCGCGTTGTCGGGCGCGTTCTGGGCCGTCGGCGGATAGGCGCTGACGATCAGCGTGTCGCCTTCGAGGCGGAAGCTCGCGATCCCATGGCTGCCGACCGATTGCGGCGCGGCGCTGTTCTCGATCGTCGTCGTCTCGAGCCGACCGGGGCTCGGCACGGTGTAGGCCGCGACGCTGCGCGCATTGTTCCGCCCGTTGCCGCAGAGATAGGTCGCGCGGCCGCCGTCGAAATCGGTATCGCAGGGCGGCGTCGTGCGCTCGGCCAGCCCGTCGAAATGGGTGATGATCTGCTGCATGTTCTTCCAATGGCCGATCAGCGCCGCCGCGTCGCGCCGCGCCTTGGGATCGGGCGCTTCCGGCTTGCTGGCGGCATCGATGGGCGAGGCACCCGCGTTCTTGCCGGCGATCTCGCGCAGCAGCGCCGCGGTCTTCGGGTCCCATTTATCGAGGTCGAGCGCGCCGGCTTGCGCGTTGGCGATGAGATCGGCGCACATGCGGCGGCGGCCCTCGTCGACCGGCATGTCGACGAGCGGCTGCAGCATCGCGCCGGCGATCTGGTCGACCTCCTTCGGCATGTCGGTGGCGACGAAGCGATTCCATGACGCCGCTTTCTGCGGGTCGCGCGCGACGTCGCGCGTGATCTTGTTGCGGATCGACGTTGCCACGGTGAGGAAGCCGGCTTGCCGGACGGTCCAGGCGACGAACGCCTCGGCGCCGTCGGTCTTCATCGCCGGATAGGTGTCGCCGCAATAGTCGGTCGTGCGCCGCACCGTCTCGTGCCGCATCGCGACCGAGACCAGCGCCGCGCTGACGCGCTCGCCTGAGGTGTCCTTGGCCGGGACATCGGCCGCCCGCGCCGGCACGACGCCGGCCAGCAGCAAGAAGAGAAAGGAAATCGCGCCTCGCACCGCGCGATCTGACCAAAGCGGCCCGGCAGGGTCAAGCTGACCCGCTCGCGGCGCCGGCGCTATACTCCGCCCATGGCGGATTTCCCGAAGAAGAGCCTGACCGATTGGGCGGCGCTCGCGGCCAAGGAGCTCGGCGGCAAGGGCGCCGATACGCTCGCCTGGCACACCGCCGAGGGCATCGCGGTGAAGCCGCTCTATACCGCGGCCGATCTCGCTGAGATCGAGACGGCGAGCCTGCCCGGCTTTCCGCCGTTCACCCGCGGCGTGCGCGCGACCATGTATGCCGGCCGCCCTTGGACGTTGCGCCAATATGCGGGCTTTTCCACTGCCGAGGAATCGAACGAATTCTATCGCGAGAATCTGCGCCAGGGACAGATGGGGCTCTCGGTCGCGTTCGATCTCGCGACCCATCGCGGCTACGACAGCGATCATCCGCGCGTCGTCGGCGATGTCGGCAAGGCTGGCGTCGCGATCGACAGCGTCGAGGACATGAAGATCCTCTTCGACGGCATCCCGCTCGAGAAGATGAGCGTCTCGATGACCATGAACGGTGCGGTGCTGCCGGTGCTCGCCGCCTTCATCGTCGCCGGCGAAGAGCAGGGCGTGCCGGCCGAGAAGCTTTCCGGCACGATCCAGAACGACATCCTCAAAGAGTTCATGGTGCGGAACACCTATATCTATCCGCCCGCGCCCTCGATGCGGATCGTCGCCGACATCATCGATTTCACGGCGAAGCGCATGCCGCGCTTCAACTCGATCTCGATCTCCGGCTATCACATGCAGGAAGCCGGCGCGACCTGCGTGCAGGAATTGGCTTTCACCCTGGCCGATGGGCTCGCTTATGTCCGTGCCGCTTTGGCCAAAGGCCTCGCGATCGACGATTTCGCGCCGCGGCTCTCGTTCTTCTTCTGCCTCGGCATGAATTTCTTCATGGAGGTGGCGAAGCTGCGCGCCGCGCGCCTGCTCTGGGCGCGGCTGATGGCGCAATTCGCACCGAAGAATCCGGCGTCGCTGGCGCTGCGCGTCCATTGCCAGACCTCGGGCGTCAGCCTCACCGAGCAGGATCCCTACAACAACATCGTCCGCACGGCGATCGAGGCGATGGCCGGCGTGCTCGGCGGCACCAACTCCTTGCACACCAATTCCTTCGACGAGGCGCTGGCGCTGCCGACCGAATTCGCGGCGCGCATCGCGCGCAACACGCAGCTCATCCTCGCCGAGGAAGCCGGCCTCACGCATGTGGTCGATCCGCTCGGCGGCTCCTATTTCGTCGAAAGCCTCACCCATTCGGTCGCGAGCGCGGCGGCGTCGCTGATCGACGAGGTCGAGGCGATGGGCGGCATGACCCAGGCGATCGAGGCGGGCTTGCCGAAATTGAAGATCGAGGAATCCGCCGCGCGGCGCCAGGCGCGCATCGATCGCGGCGAGGACGTGATCGTCGGCGTGAACAAATACCAGGTCGCAAATCCGGCGCATGTCGACCTTCGCACGATCGACAACACCGCCGTGCGCAAGCGCCAGATCGCGCGGCTCAAACGCGTGCGCGCGACGCGCGATCAGGCCAAGGTCGACGCGGCGCTGAAAGCGCTGAGCGATACCGCCCAGTCAGGCAAGGGCAATCTCCTCGAGCGCGCGGTCGAAGCGATGCGCGTCCGCGCCACGGTCGGCGAGGTCTCGAGCGCGCTCGAAGTCGCCTTCACCCGCCATCAGGCGACGACGCGGCTCGTCTCCGGCATCTACGGCGCCGAGTATGCAGACGATGCCGACTATGCGCGGGTGCAGGGCGAGGTCGCGTCCTTCGCCAAGGACGAAGGGCGCCCGCCGAAGCTTTTCGTCGCCAAGCTCGGCCAGGACGGACACGACCGCGGCGCCAAGGTGATCGCCACCGCCTTCGCCGATCTCGGCTTCGCGGTCGAGATCGGCGCGCTGTTCCAGACGCCGGAAGAAGCGGCGCGCGAAGCGGTGGCGCGCGATGTCGACGTGATCGGCGTCTCGAGCCTCGCGGCCGGCCACACCACCCTGGTTCCGGCGCTGATCGCGGCGCTGCAGGCCAGCGGCGGCGCCCATATCCGCGTTGCCCTCGGCGGCGTCATCCCGCCGCAGGATTACGCCGCGCTCAAAGCCGCCGGTGTCGGCGCCATCTTCGGCCCCGGCACCAACATCCTCGCCGCTGCCGCCGAGATCCTGAAGCTGATCCAGAGCCAGCGCGCGCCGGCGTGACGCCGCGCGTCGCTTGCAATCGCGGCGGCTTTTGGATTGAGTGGTTGCGCTCGAATGGGCTCGGCTCGTTCGACAAAAAATTCCAGGGGAGGATTGTTTCATGCGCGTCACACGATATCTGAGCGCCGCCGTCGCGGGGTTCGCGCTCGCGGCGTTCGCCGCCGCCGCGGCGCTTGCCGCCGAGCCCTCGGCCGACATGAAAGCGCTCGCCGCCGCGGCCGACAAAGAGGGCGCTCTCACCATCATGTGGGGCGCCGGCACGCTCGGCGGTCTCGAAGGGCTCCAGCACTTCCAGGACCAGATGAACGGCGCCTATGGCACGCACCTCAAATTCACCTTCACGCCCGGCCCGTCGATGCCGGCGATGGGCAGCCAGATCGCGACGATGCAGGCCGCGGGCCAGCCCTCGCAATCGGATGTCTACATCGCCTACGTGCGCACGATGGCGACCCTGGTCAATCGCCATATGTTCTTGAAGACCGACTGGGCTTCGCTCGGCGTGCCGCCCGACGCGATCGAGGAAGACGGGACGATGGTGAAGCTCGTCACGGCGCTGCCGGGCATCCTCTACAACACGCAGAAAGTGCCGCATAAGCCCGAAGCGCTCACCGATTTCCTGAAGCCCGAATGGAAAGGCAAGATCGCGTCGACGCCCTACGTCGCGAATTTCGACATGCTCGCCTCGGACATCGGCTGGGGACCCCAGCGCGCGATCGATTTCGCCAATCAGGTCTCGCCGGATCTGGCCGGGCTGCTGCGCTGCGACGAGCTGGACCGCATCGCCTCGGGCGAGTTCATCGCCTATTTCATCACCTGCACCGGCAACGACGCCGATGACCTCATCAAGAAGGGCGCGCCGCTCGCGCAGGTCGTGGCGCGCGACTTTCCGGTGATCGGCTATTTCTATCTGTCGGTGCCGAACAACGCGCCGCATCCGAACGCGGCCAAGCTGTTTGTCGCCCATGCGCTGACGCCGGACGGGCAGAAGCTCGTCTACGACAATTGGGGATCGGATCTCGACTTGCTGCCCGGCTCGCGCACGAAAGCCAAGATCCTCGCGGTCGAGAAGGATTACGGCATCAAGATGGCCCGCTTCACCGTCGCCGATTCGGTCGACAACAAAGTCGGCAACGAGGCGTGGACGACGATCGGCAAGATCTTCGCGCAACGCAAGTAGGCGGATCGCTAGGCATGACGGCGCCGGCCACCGCGCTCAGGGCAACGCCGCGTTCGCGGCTGCGCCCGATCGACGGCTGGTCGGCGGGGCTCCTCGGCCTCGTGCTCGCGCTGTCTGTTCTCATCCTGGCGCTGCTCGCGATCGTCCTGTGGCTCAGCGTCCGCGACGGCGAGCCGGGCAATCCCGCCGCCTACTACACGCTGGCGAACTACACGAGCATCGTCGGCGATGCGTTCACCTGGCTGGTGCTGGGCAACACGCTGCAATTCGCGCTGGTCACGCTCGCGGTCTCCTTCCTGTTCGGACTGCCCGCCGCGTGGCTCGTCGAGCGTACCGACATCCCCGGGAAATCGGCGATCTATACCGTGATGACGATCGGGCTGCTGCTGCCGGGGTTTGCCTCGGCGATGGGGTGGCTGTTCCTGCTCCATCCGCGGATCGGGCTGGTGAACAGCTGGCTCGAAACACAATTCGGCCTGGCGTCGCCGCCGTTCAACATCGCCTCCCTCGCCGGCATGGGCTGGGTTCAGGGCCTCAACCTCGCGCCGGTCGCGTTCATCATGACCGCGGCGGTGTTCCGCGCGATGGATCCGTCGCTCGAGGAATCGGCCGGCATGTGCGGGGCGAGCGCGCGCCAGGTGGCGCGCCGCGTCACCCTGCCGCTCGCCTGGCCCGGCATCCTCGCCGCCGGCATCTATGTCTTCACGATCGGCTTCGCCGCGTTCGACGTGCCCGCGATCATCGGTTGGTCGAACCGGCTGTTCACCTTCTCCACCTATCTTCTCGTGCTGCTGCAAGCGGAAGATTCGCTGCCGCATTACGGCGCGGCGGCGGCGCTCTCGACCTTTGTCATCGCGCTCGCCGGACTGCTCGGCTGGTGGTACGCAAGGCTGCAGAAGCGGGCGCACCGTTATCAGGTCGTCACCGGCAAAGGGTATCGGCCGCAGCCGATCCGCCTTGGCCGCCGCCTAGTCGGGGCCTGGGCTTTCCTGGCGCTGTACATCCTGCTGGCGACGGTGTTGCCGATCCTGGTCGTCGTGTGGGCCTCGCTCTTGCCCTATTTCCAGCTTCCCTCCGCCGCGGCTTTCGCGTCGCTCTCCTGGGGCCAGTTCCACGGCCTGCCGTGGGAGCTGACCTTCGAGGGGCTGCGGAACACGGCGATCCTGATGGTGCTCACCCCGACGGTGACGATCGCGTGCTGCGTCGCGTTCTCGTGGATCGTGCTGCGCTCCAACGTGCCCGGACGGCTGGGCCTCGATTTCATCGCGTTCCTGCCGCATGCCGTGCCGAACATCGTCTTCGGCGTCGGCGCGCTGCTGTTCGCGCTGTTCGTGCTGCAGCGGGCCGTGCCGATCTTCGGCACGATCTGGCTGCTGCTCCTCGTGTTCACGATCGCGCGGCTGTCCTACGGCACGCGCATGACCAACGCCTCGCTGATCCAGATCCATAAAGAGCTGGAAGATTCGGCGCGCGTCGCCGGCGCCGCGACCGGCGGCGTCGTGCGCCGCGTCATCGTCCCGCTGCTGGCGCCGACGCTGATCTATGCGTGGCTCTGGATCGCGCTGCTGACGTTCCGCGAGCTCACGCTTGCCGTCATCCTCACGACGCGCGGCAACATCACCCTGCCGGTGGTCGTGTGGAGCCTCTGGGTGAACGGCGGCACCAGCAAGGCAGCGGCGCTCACCTTGCTGATTCTCGCCGTGATGGTCCCGTTCATCGCGCTCTACTGGCTGGTCGTGCGCCGCCAGACGGATCTTGCCCGCTGACCGGGGTTTCTCATCAGGGCTTGCCTATTGTACGTCGTTAGCGTACATTCATCCGTTATGAAGCTTCACAAAAACCCGAACTTCGCCTGTGCCGTAGAACGCGCGTCGCGTTCGGGGGATGGCGCAAAAATAAAAATTACCGAACGAAGCCAATTTCTCCGTGATGCCTCAGACACTTGGCTTTTTGGCTTTCCCGAAACGAAGCCAACCTTGAGTCCGACCGAGTCGCGATCAATGAATGGCGAGCCAGCCGCTATCCCTCTGTCTCGCCGCATGAATCCGCGCTAAGAGCGGGATGTTCCGCAATGGCTATCCTCCTCCTCATCGTCTTCATCGATCTGGTCGGCTTCGGGATCGTGATCCCGCTGCTGCCGTACTACGCGCTGAAATTCTCGGCCTCGCCGCTCGAGGTGACGAGCCTGATGGCGTGCTATTCCTTCGCCCAGTTCTTCGCCTCGCCGGTCTGGGGCCGGATGTCGGACCGGCTCGGCCGCAAGCCGATCCTGCTGGTCAGCCTCGGTTGTTCGGTGCTCTCTTATCTCTGGCTCGGTTTCGCCGATCAGCTCTGGATGCTCTTTGCCGCCCGGCTGCTTGCCGGGGCGGGCGCGGGCAATATCTCGGCGGCGCAGGCCTATATCACCGACGTCACCGACGAGAAGAACCGCGCCAAGGGCATGGGGATGATCGGCGCGGCTTTCGGCCTCGGCTTTACCCTCGGCCCGGCGATCGGCGGGCTGCTCGGCGGCTCGGATGCCGCCTCGGCGACCCTGTCGCATCCGGCCTTTGCCGCGGCGCTGCTCTCGGCGATCGCCTTGGTCCTCGCGATCATTCTGCTCAAAGAGAGTCTCGCGCCGGCGAATCGCAGCAGCGCCGCCAAGCCCGGCCGCATCGCCCTGGCGCAGGAAGCCTTCGCCCGGCCGCAACTCCGGCACCTTATTATCCTGTTCTTCCTGACGACGACCGCCTTCGCCGGGATGGAGAGCACCTTCGCGCTTTGGGCGAATGCCGGCTTCGGCTGGGGGCCGCAGCAGGTCGGCTTCCTCTTCTTTTATATCGGCATCGTGCTGGTCCTGGTGCAGGGCGGGCTGGTCCGGTGGCTGCCGCGCGTGCTGGGCGAGCAGCGCATGGCACTCGCCGGCGCGGTGCTGCTGGTGCTGGCGCTTTTGGGCCTGCCGTTCAGCACCGATCTGCCGCGGCTGCTGGTCGACATGGCGCTCTTCGCCGTCGGCTTCGGCATCCTCAACCCGGCGGTGACGAGCCTCGTCTCGCGCGCCGCCGGCGCCGATGAGCGCGGCGGCATTCTCGGCGTCAATCAATCGGGCCAGAGTCTCGCGCGCATCCTCGGGCCGCTGATCGGCGGGTTCTTCTACGGTGCGGCGGGGCGCGACGCGCCTTATTATGTCGGCGCGGTCATCATGGTGGCGGTGGTTGTCATGGCCGCTGCCCTGCCCCGCGGGGAGAAAACGCGTTGAGCATGAGCAGAGACCGCGGCGGGCAACGCCGGCGGATCGACCGGGTCACCGAGGTCGGCTTCAAGGAAGAGCTGAAAGCCGTCGGCAAGCTGCTGCCCTTTCTCTGGCCGCGCGACAATGCCGAACTCCGCCTGCGCGTGGTCATCGCTATCGGCCTGCTGATCGCGGCCAAGTCGCTCACCGTCTATGTGCCGATGCTCTACAAGCACGCGGTCGACGCGCTCTCGCCCGGCAAGGCGCTGGTCATCGCGGTGCCGGTCTTCTTCATCATCGGCTATGGCGTGGCGCGGGTTTGCGCGCAGGCTTTCGCCGAATCGCGCGACGCGGTCTTCGCCAAGGTCGGACAGCGCGCGGTGCGCACCGTGGCGCTCGCGACCTTCCGCCACCTCCACGCGCTGTCGCTGCGCTTCCACTTGGAGCGCCAGACCGGCGGGCTCTCGCGCTCGGTCGAGCGCGGCATCCGCGGCACCGAGTTCCTCCTGGATTATTTCCTCTTCAGCTTCGTGCCGACGATGTTCGAGATCCTGCTCGTCTGCTCGATCCTGTGGCGGCTCTATGATTGGACCTTCGCCGCGGTGACGATCGCGACCATCGTCGCCTATGTCACCTTCACCTTCATCGTCACCGATTGGCGCATGCAGTTCCGCCGCGAGATGAACGAGCGCGACAGCGAGGCGAACACCAAGGCGATCGACAGCCTGCTCAACTACGAGACGGTGAAATATTTTGCCAACGAGGACCACGAGGCGCGGCGCTTCGATGTCGCGCTGCAAGCCTATGAGCGCGCCGCGGTCCGCAGCCAGCACACGCTCTCCTTCCTCAATATCGGCCAGGGCGCGATCATCGCCTGCGGCCTCGTCGGCGTGATGCTGCTGGCGGGGGACGGCGTCGCCTCCGGCACGATGAGTGTCGGCGATTTCGTGCTGGTCAATTCCTACCTGGTCCAGCTCTACCAGCCGCTCAACGTGCTTGGCATGGTCTATCGCAACATCAAGCAGTCGCTGACCGATCTCGAAGCGATGTTCCGCCTGCTGCAGGTGAAGCCCGAGGTCGAGGACAAGCCGGGCGCCGCCACGCTGCAGGTGTCGCGCGGCGAGGTGGTCTTCGATCACGTCTCCTTCGCCTACGATCCGCGCCGGCCGATCTTGAAGGACGTGTCGTTCCGCGTCGCGCCGGGCGGCATCCTCGCGATCGTCGGCCCGTCGGGCGCCGGCAAGTCGACCATCTCGCGGCTGCTCTTCCGCTTCTACGACGTGAACGAGGGCACGATCCGCATCGACGGCCAGGACATCCGCGACGTGACGCAGGACAGCCTGCGCCGCGCCATCGGTGTCGTGCCGCAGGATACGGTGCTGTTCAACGACAGCGTTTTCTACAACATCGCCTACGGCAAGCCCGGCGCGCCGGCGGACCAGGTCGAGGAAGCGGCGCGCCATGCGCATATCCACGATTTCGTGCGTGCGCTGCCCGACGGCTATCACTCCCCGGTCGGCGAGCGCGGCTTGAAGCTCTCGGGCGGCGAGAAGCAGCGCGTCGCGATCGCGCGCGTGATCTTGAAAGAGCCGCGCATTCTCCTCTTCGACGAGGCGACCTCGGCGCTCGATACCCATACCGAGCGCGAGATCCAGGCGAGCCTCGAAGAGGTGGCGGAGAACCGCACCACCTTGATGATCGCGCACCGCCTCTCGACCGTGATCCATGCCGACGAGATCCTGGTGATCGACGACGGGCGCATCATCGAGCGCGGCAACCACGCCCAGCTCATCGCCCAGGACGGGATGTACACGGCGATGTGGCGCCGCCAGCAGGAGGCCGACCAGCGCGCGGCCGAGCTCGCGGCGGTCGTCGGCGACCCGCCCGAGGCCGCCCATCCCGTCGCGGTGGCGGAATAGTGCGGTTTTTTCCCGGGGTGCGGCGTCCGGCCGGCTTGACCGGCTGCGCCCATTCCCCTAAAACCGCCGCTTCCCAAACGAGGTCTATTCATATGTCGCGGCGTTGCGTGATCACGGGCAAAGGCGTTCAGACGGGCAACAACGTCAGCCATGCCAACAACAAGACCCGGCGCCGGTTCCTACCGAACCTGCAATACGGCTCGGTCCTCTCCGATGCGCTCGGCCATGCGGTGAAGCTGCGCCTCACCACGAATGCGATCCGCACCATCGAGCACAATGGCGGCATCGATGCCTATCTCCTCGGCACGCCGGACTCGAAGCTCTCGAGCGAAGCGAAGCGCTTGAAGCGCCGCGTCGAGGCCGCGCAAGCGAAGCGCCAAGCGCAGGCCTGAAATTCTGCGGGCTTAATCCTTTTCGACGATCGTCGATGCGAAGAGCCGGTGGGTAACCACCGGCTCTTTTCATTTGCGCATCGCCATCGCGGATCATCGCCGCGCATTGCATGCCGATCGCCGGTCGCGCAGCGATGCGGCGCGCGCGAAAGTGTTGCAGCGATGCATCGCCTCCTCGGAAAACGATGATGACGGGTGCGGCGGGGTCGTTATCGGGGGGCGAGAGCCACTCAAAACGACCCGTTTCCCCGCGAGTCGCGGATTCGGGGGGCGACGGGGTGGTTTTAGACCCGCGGATCGATTTTCGCGCCGCGATGATCCGCTGAAGCGATTCGCGATGCGCTCGTCTCTCTCCTGCGGCCTCATCGACGATTTGCGCACATCGATTGGAAGATGCGCGCGCACGCGAATCGAGCGATGCGCGCGATCATCGCCGCGCGTTTCCCCATCGTCGATGGGCGCAAAAATTTCGCGCGCGCGCGATGACGCGCGATGTGTTTCTTGATCATGCGACGCATCGTGCGGCGAAAAGATCCGCGATCGATGAAGCGATGAGATGCGTCTGACGTCGCGTTGCGTCGTCGAATGTGCTCGCGCGCCGCTTCATTGCACAAACCCGCATGAATTGCGGATTTCTCGCGCATCGTTGCGATGGCGCGTCGTGCGCGCCGGCCGATGCGGCGCGCGCGTCGTCGTCGTTATCGCGCGAGAAATTTCGCGGCGGGAAATCGCGTGACGCGTGGCGGCTTGAAATGAGAAACGCGCGGCTGCATTTTGCCGCGCGACGTGTTGCCCAAAATGTTAGCGGGGCTGCCCCTGAGCTTTCCTTCGCTCGGGAGCAGCCCCGCCATGGGTAGAGGCTGAACTAAAAGAGCCCTACTTCTTTTTCTTCTTCTTCTTGGCCTTCTTCTTGGCCTTTCTCTTCGCTGCCATGATGGCTTTCCTCTTAACGATGGGTTCTGCATCGGCCCATCCAATGCATTCACCCCAGAAAAATTTACCATCCCTCCCAGAAATTGTGTAGCGAGATTGTCAACCTCCCTACATGTGGGGTGTGGATAAGTGACCCCGACAGCGTTCGGCGCGGTCCTGATCGCCCGCGCTGTGCGCCCCGCGCGTGATGCATTGCCTTGACGGCGCGCTCGCAAACCAAAATAGATGCGCCACGATCCATTCAAGGGAGGCAACGATGAGCGATTTTCAAATTCGGCGCGTGGTGACCGGGCATGACGCCAACGGCAAGGCGATCGTGCTCTTCGACGAGATCGGCAAGGAGGTCTCGGTCGGACGGCCGGGCGCGACCTCGTGCGTCGTCTGGACCACCGAAGGCTGGCCGATCAGCAACGACGGCTCCGAGGACGAAGCCAAGCGCAAAACCGCCACGACGCTCGACAACGGCACCGTGCTGCGCATCGTGCGCTTCGATCCGGGCGTCACGCCCCGCAACCATCGCACGGATTCGATCGATTACGCCGTCGTGATGTCGGGCGAGATCGACATGGATCTCGACGGCACCGTTGTCCATCTCAAAGCCGGCGACATCCTCGTCCAGCGCGGTACCGTCCATAACTGGATCAACCGCGGCAAAGAGCCCTGCATCATCGCCTTCTCGCTGATCTACGCGAAGCCGGTCACGACCAAGAGCGGCAAGACGCTGACCGCGCACGGGTGAGGCGCCGGCTTCAGGGGGCCGGCCGGCCAACCGGTGGCAGGCCGGGCCGGCCTTCGCTACGGTGACGAGACGCAATCGGGGAGGGCGAGATGGCCGAGGATGCGCGCCGCAATTCGAGCGGGCTGCAAGGCAAGTTCGAGACGCTGCATGAATTCGTCAAAGCCGCGCGTCTCAAGCTCGCCCCGCCGGTCTGGGACTATGTCGTCGGCGCCGCCGAGACCGAGACCACCCTCAAGCGCAATCGCTATGCGATCGACAGCGTCGCCTTCCGGCCGCGCGTCCTCAATGACATCACCGGCGGCGATACCTCCGGCACGGTGATGGGCAAGAAGGCGCGGCTGCCGGTGATGCTGGCGCCGGTCGGCGGGCTCGAGCGTCTCGACCCCGAGGGCGGGGCGGCGGCCGCGCGCGGCGCGACGCTCTTCGGCGTCCCGCAAATGCTGAGCTCGGTCAGCGATCCGGGTCTCGAGGCGACGGCGAAGGCGGCGAGCGGGCGGAAATTCTTCCAGCTCTATCGCCGTGGCCCCGACAGCCTGACTGACGAGATTGTCAATCGCGCCGTCGATGCCGGCTACGAGGCGTTCTGCTACACGATCGACAGCGCCGTCTATGGCCGGCGCGAGCGCGACATCGCGCGCCGCGTTTCCAATCGGTCGGCGATCAACGACGGCGGCGACAACCGGCAGCAATCGCTGTCCTGGTCCGAGGTCAAGCGCTTCAAGGACAAGCACGGCGCCAAGCTGCCGCTCATCCTGAAAGGCATCCAGACCGCCGAGGATGCGGCGATCGCCGTCGATCACGGCGTCGACGGGGTCTACATCACCAATCACGGTGGACGGCAGCTCGATCACGTGCGCGGCACGCTCGACATCCTGCCCGAGGTGGTGGAGGCGGTGCGCGGCCGGGCGCAGATCATCATCGACGGCGGCTTCTATCGCGGCACCGATATCGTCAAGGCGATCGCGCTCGGCGCCAACACGGTCGCGATCGGGCGTCTCTATCTCTATGGCTTGGCGGCGGCGGGCGATGCCGGCGTCGCGCGCGTGCTCGAGATTTTGGAGCACGAGATCCGCACCTGCCTCAGCCTCATCGGCTGCACCGGTTTCCATCAGGTGACGAAGAGCCATGTCGCGGCGGCGCCATCGGTGACGATGCCGCATGTGTTCAGCGCCTTCCCGCTGCTGAACCTCGCCGATGACGGCTATGGCGGTCGCTGACCGGCGGTCGCCGCTCATTACGTCGCGCTAAAAGTATCCGTCGCGCGTCGCTCGCCGCGACAGCTTGCGTCTGTTCGTCAAACCTTCCGACGCCATGCCGATATTAACCATGATTTTCTGACGAATTATTAAGTTAACTATTTGATTTAACTATATTTTTCTTGATATCGACTTGCCTTCGGCGTATCGCTTGCCCGTTAACCTTAACAGGATCGCTCGGGGCCTCAGGCTCGGCGATCGGGCAGGCAAGTGATGCGCAAGTCTTCTTCGGCGACGGGTTTGGGCGATATCGCGCTGTGCGGACTCTTCCTCGCTATGGCGCTGGTCGCCGGCATCCTGGTGGTGACCGTGCTGCTGGTCGCGACCTCGCCGATCGTCGCGGTGTTCCCGCCGGATTCCGGCGTCAACGAAATCATGCTCGGGGTTTCGCTGATGTGGGGCGTGGTGACCGGCTGCGTCGTCGCGGTCTACACCATCGGCCCCTATCGCCGGATGCATGCCGGGCGGCAGATCGAATCCCTCGACGAGGCCGAGAGCGTGCCGCTCGAGATGATCGGTCGGCCGATCGGCCCCGCGATGGGGCGGCGCCGCGCCGCGAACGACCGCCGCGTCCGGGCGACGGCTGCCGCCTATGCGGAAGATGCCGACGACGAGCTGCTGCTCGAGGAAGAAGCGGCGTTGCCGCGGCGCCGCTATCGCCCGGCCTGATCGCGCAATACCGGCTATTCCTTCGCCGCGACGACCTCGACCTCGATCAGCGCTTCGGGGCGCGCGAGCGCCGAGATAACCAGCAATGTCGAGGCTGGCGCGAGCTTGCCGAGGAACTGGGCGCGCACTTCGCGATAGGCCGGAATGTCTTCCCGCCGCGTCAGATAGTGGGTCAGCTTGACGATGTTCTCATAGCCCATGCCGGCGGCGCGCAGCACCGCGCCGATATTGCGCCAGGCCTGTTCCGCCTGGCCGCGGATGTCGTCCGAAGCGAAGCTGCCGTCGGTCTTGAGGCCGAGCTGGCCGGCGCAATAAAGCACCCGCGCATTGGGCGGCAACTCGACGCCGTGGCTATAGCCGGCGCCCGGCGCGACGGTCGGCGGGTTGTGAATCTTCATCAGCGTCCTCCCTTTGTCGGCCTCTATTATTCGGAAGGGACTTTCGCGATTTGGGCAAGGTTGTGCAAGCGCCGCTAAGCGTTTGGGCTTGGCCGCCGCCTTGGGATATAATCGGCGGCGAACGCGGCATCCCGCCGCGATAAGCGAACGGGGCAGGCATGAGAACCTTGTTGACGGTCGTCGGCGACGGCACCGCAACCCCGGTGCTCGAAACCGCTTTATTGGCGGCCCGCAAATTCGACGGGCGGGTCATCGGTCTCAACGCCCTCACCACCGAATATGCGGTGGTCTTCGGCGGCGAGATGGGCTTCTCGGTCTCGTCCGAGGTCGACCGCACGCTGGAGCGCGAAGGCCACGATCGCCGTCTCGCGGCGCGCGAGCTGTTCGAGAATTTCATGCGCGCGCATGACGTGCCGATCACCACCGACGAGACGGCGCAGGCAACCGGCGTGCGCGCCGAGTGGCGCGAGGAATCGGGCCGCCAGAACGCGGTCGTCGGCTCGCTCGGCCGCGTCTTCGATCTGATCGTCGTCGAGCGCCCGGCGAAGCTCGCCTCGCTCGCCGAGGCGACGCTCGAAGACGCGCTGTTCGAAAGCGGCCGGCCGGTGCTGATGGCGCCACCGACCCCGCCCAAGACCATCGGCGAATGCATGGTGATCGCCTGGAACGGCAGCACCGAGACCGCGCGCACCGTGGCGATGGCGATGCCTTATCTTCAGCTTGCCGGGCGCGTCCAGGTGCTGTGGATCGAGGGCGCGATGCAGCCGGGTCCGTCGGGCGACGATCTCGCCGCGGCGCTGCGCCGGCGCGGCATCGCCGCCACCTCGCGCCATATCCCCGCCACCGCGCGACAAGCCGGCGAGGTCTTCCTCACCGAAGCGAAAGCCGCGGGCTGCGATCTTCTGGTGAAGGGTGCCTACACGCAAAGCCGTCTGCGCCAGATGATCTTCGGCGGCGCGACCCGCCACATCATCATGGAAGCCGACATCCCGGTGATCTTGGCGCATTGATTTTTGCGGCCGCGCGAGCAGCCCCCACACCAACCCTGTCGCGCGCCTTGTTACCCTTGCGCCGCCGCTACTTTAAAGTGACTTCCACCACGCGGTTGCGCGGCTCGCGCACGCCGTCGGCGGTCTTCACCGGCGGCTGGCGCTTGCCGAGGGTCTCGACCGCGACGCGATCATGCGGCACGCCGAGGCGGATGAGCTCGCGCGCCACGGCATCGGCGCGGCGCCGGCCGAGCGCGAGATCGTAGCTGTCGGAGCCGGTGAGATCGGCCTTGCCGACCAAGGTCGCGCTGAGCTTGCGGCTCTTCATCTGAGCGGCGATCTGCGACACGATCTGGCGCGCTTCGGGGGTCAGCCGCGCGCGATCGAATTCGAAGAACACGTTGATGAGGTTGGCCGCGGCGCCGCTCGTGGCGGCGGCCGGCTTGCCTTCGAGCTGATCCATCGCGGCGACGAATTCGGTCGCGCAGGCGCCGTTCTGCGCCACCGACCAGTTCTTTTCCATGCCCTCGACCCAGCAGTCGTAACGCACCTGCGCGCGGGCGGCGAGCGCCGGCGCCCTATCGCGCGCACCGCCGTCGAGCGCGGCGACGAGGCGCGCGCGGGCCTGGGCCAGCTTGGTGCGCAGACCGTAGGGCTGCTCCAAGGGGATCGCCCAATTGGTATTTTCTTCGGGCGGCACGGCGGCGCCGCGCGCGGCGTTCACGCCCTTGCGCGCGAAATAATCGGCGTCGGCGACGTCGCCCTCGCGATGGAGCGAGGCGGCGAGCGCGGCATATTCGCCGGCGAGGGCGGCGGTGAAGCTGCTCGCATTCTGCGGTGCGGCGGCGGTTATCGTCTCGAGGGTAATGGGCTCGGATTGCGGGTTGCCGCGGAAATTCGACCCGCTCCAACCGGAGCATCCGGCGAGCGCGGTGGCGGCAAGCAGCGCCAGCGGCGCCTTCAAATCGCGTGGTTTTCTCATTTGTCCCCCCGGACAACGTGCTTGACGGCTCTGATTGTCGTCCCAGCCGGCGCGATGAGCCTGCCGCGCCTGCCCTCGCTACTATTACATGCGGGCAAAGTCCGGTCCAGGACCAAGCCGCCGGACAATTTCGCGCAATGTCGTATAGCGGCGGTATCGTAACCGCATTATCCTTTCGCATCTATCAGGCGCGCCGGGGGATCGTTGGGGCGGCGCTATCGGCGGGGAGGGATCATGCGCAATCTCATTGGCGGCGCTCTGGCGCTCGCTTTGCTGGCCGGCATCGGCGCGGCGCCGGCGTCGGCACAATTGGTGAGCGATCCGAATGCGATCCGCACCTGTCTGTGCGAGCAGCAATTCGTGCTTGATTTGCAGGACGGCGTCGGCACCAAGCGCCAGGCGCTCGAAAGCAGCCAGCGCAGCCAGGCGGCGCTCGTCAATCAGGTCGATACCCGCCGTGCCCAGATCAATGTCTACGACAATGCCGAGCTCGACGCGTTCAAGCAGCTGCTGCAACAGCGCGACGCGGCGATCGCCGCAACCGCCAATGCGACGAAGACCTATGACGACGCGGCCGAGCGCTACAACCAGGCGGTGGCGGCCTACAATGCGAGCTGCGCCGGCCACTCCTATGACGAGGCGGTGCTGCGCCAAATCCAGGCGGCGCCGCTCGCCTGTCCGCGGCCGGATCTGCCGCGCTAGCCAATTTTGACCAGCGCGTCGCCGCGCGCGGCGCGGAAGAAGCAGCTGTGCTCGCCGGTGTGACAGGCGGGGCCGGTCTGCTCGACCTGCAACAGGATCGCGTCGCCGTCGCAATCGACGCGCAGCTCCTTGAGCATCTGGATGTGGCCCGAGGTCTCGCCCTTGCGCCACAGCGCTTGCCGCGAGCGCGACCAATAGCAGACGCGGCCGGTCGCGAGCGTCTCGGCGACCGCGTCGCGGTTCATCCAGGCGAGCATCAGCACCTCGCCGGTGTCGTGCTGTTGAGCGATCGCCGCGACGAGACCGTCGCGATCGAATTTCAGCGCCGATAACACCGCGTCGACGGCATCGGGCGCGGGCGTGCCATCGCTCATGGGCCCTTCGCTCATCGGATGCTCCAGGGACTTGGATAGACGGATAGGTGGAATCTGGGGCTTTCACCGCGTCGGCGCAACACCCCGCGCAGCGCCTGCCTCATCGGCGCCGCGAATCGTCGCCAACGCTGCTTGATAAGCCGCGAGGACCTTCGCGCCGTCGGGTGTCTGGGCGGCCCAAGCGTCGGTGATCGGCTGGACGCGCGCCTGCCAGAGTCTCGTCTGCTCGGCCGACAGTGCCGTCACGCTCTGGCCCGGCGCCGCGGCGACGTGCTTTGCCGCGCCCTCGGCCGCCGTCTCGTTGACGGCGCCCATGCGGCGCGAGAAGGCCTCGCCTGAAAACTTGTCGATCGCCGCCTGGGCCGCGGCCGGCAGCGCCGCGAACGCATCCTTGTTCATGAAGATGAAGCTCGGCGCCTCGCCCAGCGGCAGCGCGAGATGGTATTTCGTCACCTCGGCGAGTTTGAAGGTTTGGATCGCCGGCCAGCCGACGACGACTCCGTCGGCCAGCCCGCGCTTGAGGCTCAAATAGAAATCGCTTGGGGTGAGAAAGACCGGCGCGGCGCCGAGCTTGACCGCGATATCGCCGACGGTGCGGGACGGGACGGCAAGCCGGAGGCCTTGCACGTCGCCGATCGCCTGGATCGGCTTGTTGGTGTTCATTTCCAAGCCGGGAAAGGTGAACAGACCCAGCACCTTCACCTTGCCGTATTCGGGATCGAGCAAGCCCTCGGCATAAAGCCGCCACAGCGCGACACTCGATTGCTCGGTGTTGTCGGAGAGGAACGGAAGGTTGCTTACCTGCGTGCGCGGGAACGGGCCGACTATCGTGCCGAAAGCGCCGAAGGAAATCTGCGCCACATTGTCGAGCGTGCGCTCGTAGATGTTGCCGAAGGTGCCGAGCGTCGCGCCGGCAAAGAGCTCGATCTTGATCGCGCCGCCCGCGGCGCTCTCGACCGCGTCGATCCACGGCGTGATGCCCTCGGTGTTGATGTAGGAATCGGCGGGCGAGGGGAAGCCGAATTTAAGCGTCAGCGGCTCCGCGCCGCGCGCCGCGACGGGTGCGGCGGTCAGCGCGGCGATGATCAGCGCCGCGAAGGTGTCACTGCGGCGCGAGGGCATAAGGCTCGGCGGGAATCTTCCACTCGGTCAGCGGGCGGCCTTCGAGCAGCGCCCGCACTTCGTTGAGCCACAGCCGGCGGATGAGGTTGACCTTGATGTCGGTGAAGCCGAGATGCTCTTGCCCGCGGCCCGCAACCGGGCCTTGCCCCACCTGGGTGCAATAATCCTCGATCTCGAAGGCGGTATAGCCGCTGAGCTCGGCCGAAATCTCCTCGAGGGTGAGGTCGCCCGCCAATACTTTCTCGGCAATCTCCCAGCGATTTTCGGCCTCGGCCTCCTGCACCTCGGCGCGCGCCTTGGCATAGGCCTCGCCCTCCGCGCCGACCAAGGGGACATGCGTCACGTCGTAGGACGCGAATTTCTGGTCGTTCAGCGGCACCGTGAATACCATTTTGGTTTCGCCGAGATAGCGGCCTTCGTAGCCCGGCGCGCGCGACCGCGGCCACCATTGCCCGATATTGGGCATGATGAAGCGGTGGTGACTCTTGCCGCCGCGCACGAGGGCTCTGACGCCATAGGGCGCTTCTTCGAGCTGTTCATGCGGCACCTTAAAGGGTTCGGGCCGGCCCAAGCGCCGCTGCGACGCGCGGTGAGTCCACGGCACATGCGCCGGATCGTTGTCCATTTTGTTCCAGAAGCTGCACGGCAGAATCTCGACCGGATCGACGAAGACAATGCCGGGCTGATCGATATCGGCGAAGGTGCGGAAGAGCGGCGGCGCGCCGTCGCCGAAAAAGCCGAAGATGAGGCCGGCATATTCGCGCACCGGGTAGGTCGGGATGGTGATGCGCTCGCAGAACGGTTTCGGCTCGTCGGGCTGCTCGATGCATTGGCCGGTCGCAGCGAACTTCCAGCCGTGATAGCGGCAGCGTAGTGCATCGCCCTCGATCCAGCCGAGCGACAATTGCGCGCCGCGATGCGCGCAACGGAAGGCGACGATATGCGCGACGCCGGAATCGTCGCGGTAAAGCGTGAATTTCTCGCCCATCACTTCGATCGGCTTGGCGCGCCCGGACGGCAGATCGCTGGCGCGATAGACCGGCTGCCAGAAAAGCCGCAGGTAGCGGCCAGCCGGCGTGCCGGGCCCCACCGGCTCGAGATCGGCGAATTGCAGCGAATTGGATCCAGCCATCGGTCATCCCCGCCTTGATTCTAGCTGCGCCAGTGCAACACCCGATCCGTCACCGGGTTGATGAAGTCGCGGCCTTCGCGCTTGGCGCGGGCATATTCGGCTTTGAGACGATAATACCAGCGCGCCTGGGTGTCGGCGTCGTCGATCAGCGCCAGCGGCGGGTCGAATTTCAGCCCTTCGCGCTGGCGCACCATGACGCCGCGATCCTGATTGAGGAAGGCGCGCACATAAGGCCGCAGCAGCGGCTTCAGGAGCGAGAGCAGCGGCGTCGTCCAATAGATCGCGTGATTGATCTGCGTCTCTTGCGCGCCGAGCGGCGTCACCGCGGTGAGATTGACGACCTCGTGCCGGCCGGCGGTGATGTGCTCGATGCGCACGCCCGGCAGGCGGAAGCTGATCTCCGTCTCGGGGGCGCCGCCCAAGAGCTTATAGGCTTTGGAATTGCTCGATGGCGCGTGCCGCAGCATGGTGAAGCCGTAAGGGCTCGCGGCGAAGGCTTTGCGCTTCTCGTGGATCGAGCGCGCGCTGCGCCACCACCACGAGCGATGGACGAACGGCCCGTGCGCCGGATCCATCAACCCCACCACGGCGTGATCGATGCTGCAGGGCAGGGTCACGGTCTCGTAGATATCGGGCCGGCGCGCTGCAAAGCCGGACGGCAGCGCGGGCGGCGGCGGCGCGCTCGCCGCATCCCCGCCGAAGAAGACCCAGACATTGCCGCCTTCCTCGCGCGCCGGATAAGCCTGCACCGAGACGGTCGACAGATCGAAGCGTTGGTCCTGGGCGAGCGAGGGGATCGCCGTGCAGGCGCCGCTCGGCGCGAAGCGCCAGCCGTGATAGCAGCATTCGATCTCGCGTCCGTCGAAGCGGCCGTAGCTCAAGGGGATGCCGCGATGCGGGCAGATGTTGCGCAGGGCGAAGACCGCGCCGTCCTGCGCGCGGCCCAAGAGCAGCGGCTCGCCGAGCAGCGTCTTGGCCAAGGTCTTGCCGCGCTGCAGCCGCGCGCCGGGGACGGCGTAGTACCACATCTCCCGAAGCGGTGCGCTGCTGTCGTTCTCCAAAATGGGAATTCCTCGAAGACGGGCAAAGACGCGTGCGGTCGAGAGAGTAACGACGCGGCTTTGGCGGCGAAAGGCCCGGTTTGCGGTCGGTGCCTTGTGGTGAGGGAGCGCGCTCGGTAAGGTTCCGCGCGATTTCAACCGAGGTGCACCATGGCCGATCAAGCGACGCAGGGCTATGCGATCGACGCGCTCAAGCCGGGCATGAGCGCGACCTACGAGCGCATCGTCACGGTCGCCGATATCGAGGCCTTCGCCGCAGTCTCGGGCGATCACAACCCGGTCCATCTCGACGACGCCTATGCCAAGACCACGATGTTCAAGGGCCGCATCGCCCACGGCATGCTCGGCGCCAGCTTCATCTCGACGGCGATCGCCTCGCAGCTGCCGGGGCCGGGCTCGGTCTATCTCGCGCAATCGCTGTCCTTCAAGGCGCCGGTCCGGCCGGGCGACAAGGTCGAGACGGTTATCACGGTCGCCGAAGTGATCGCCGACAAGAAGCGCGTCGTCCTCAAGACGCAATGCCGCGTCGGCGCGACGGTGGTCATCGACGGCGAGGCCACCGTGATGGTGCTGCCGAAAACCTGATGCGCGTTTTCCGCCACACCAGCGCAAGCGAGGATGCGCGCGGCGCGGTGGTCGCGGCGGGCAATTTCGACGGCGTGCATCGCGGCCACCAGGCGGTGCTCGGCGAGGCGAAAGCGCTGGCGAAGAGCCTCGGCGCGCCTTTCGCGGTGCTGACCTTCGAGCCGCATCCGCGCGTCGTCTTCCAGCCGGGCCTGCCGCCGTTTCGCCTGACGCCGTTCCGCGCCAAGTCGCTGGTGCTCGAGACGCTCGGCGTCGATCTGCTTTTCACGCTGCATTTCGATCTCGCTTTCGCGCAGAAGACGGCGGAGGAATTCGTCGCCGAGGTGCTGGTCGCGGGGCTCAGCGCCCGGGCCGTGGTCGTCGGCTACGATTTCGTCTTCGGCAACAAGCGGCGCGGCACGCCCGAGCTGCTGACCGCCGAGGGGGCCAAGCACGGTTTCGCGGTGAAGATCGTCGCGCCGGTTTCAGCCGCGGGCGGTGTCGTCTATTCCTCGACCCAGATTCGCGAGCATCTCGTCGCCGGCCGGCCGCGCGAAGCGGCGGCGCTCTTGGGACGGCCGTGGGAGATCGACGGCCGCGTCGATGTCGGCGACAAGATCGGCCGCACGATCGGGTTTCCGACGGCGAATATCGATCTCGCCGATTACCTCCGGCCGGCGCCCGGGGTCTATGCCGTCCGCGCCGGCATCGAGGACGGCGGCAAGACCGTCTGGCATGACGGCGCCGCCAATCTCGGCTGGCGGCCGACGGTCGGCGGCAAGGACCTCCGCTTCGAGACCCATCTCTTCGATTTCAGCGGCGATCTTTACGGCAAGCATCTGCGCGTCGCCTTCATCGAGCGGCTGCGGCCGGAGCAGCGCTTTGCCGGGCTCGACGCGCTCAAGGTGCAGATCGCCGCCGATTGCCAAAAAGCCCGCGAAATCCTCGCTCTAGGCTGAAGGCGCCGCGCGCAAACCGGGCCCGTCCGTTGACAGGCTGGGGCGCGTTCCCGTATTTTTCGCGCATGGCTATGGCCCAGCAGCGGCGCACGCGAATTAGCTGACCGGTCCCTCCGCGGGACCGGCTTTCGTCGCATGCCCCATTTCCGACGCTGCCGCCGACCCATCCCACAGTGGTGGCGCGTCCTCTAGGAACCGAACCGCCATGGCCGAGGATTACCGCAAAACCGTCTTTCTGCCGCAGACCGAATTTCCGATGCGCGGCGAGCTGCCGAAGCGCGAGCCGGCGCTGCTTGCGCGCTGGGAGAAGATGGGACTCTATAACCGTCAGCGCGCCGCCTCGAAGGGCCGGCCGAAATATGTGCTCCATGACGGGCCGCCTTATGCCAACGGCAATCTCCATATCGGCCACGCTCTCAATAAGATCCTGAAGGACGTCATCAATCGGGCGCAGCAGATGCTCGGCCGCGACGCCGTCTATGTGCCGGGCTGGGACTGCCACGGCCTGCCGATCGAGTGGAAGATCGAAGAGGAATATCGCGCCAAGAAAAAATCGAAAGACGAGGTGCCGATCCTCGAATTCCGCAAGGAATGCCGCGACTTCGCCGCGCATTGGATCGGCGTGCAGCGCGAGGAGTTCAAGCGCCTCGGCGTGCTCGGCGATTGGGACCATCCCTATACGACGATGGAATTTTCCGCCGAGGCGCAGATCGTGCGCGAGATCGGCAAGTTCCTGATGAATGGCGGCCTCTTCCGCGGCTCGAAGCCGGTGATGTGGTCGGTGGTCGAGCAGACCGCGCTTGCCGAAGCCGAGGTCGAATATCACGATCACACCTCGACGCAGGTCTGGGTGAAATTCCCGGTCGCGAAGGCCAGCGTCAAAGCGCTCGAAGGCGCGTCGGTGGTGATCTGGACGACGACGCCCTGGACCTTGCCGGGCAACCGCGCCATCGCCTTCAACGAAGCGCTCGATTATGTCGTGATCGATGTGCAAACGGTGCGCGAGGGCAGCGCGGCGCAGGTCGGCGAGAAGCTCGTCGTCGCGGCGCCGCTCGAGGTGAATTTCGCCGAGATCGCCAAGCTCGGCGGCAAGGTCGAGCTAGTCTCGGGCAAGTATCTCGCCGGCACGGTGTGCAAGCATCCGCTTCACGGCAAGGGCTACGATTTCGATGTGCCGCTGCTCGCCGGCGATTTCGTCACCGATGTCGACGGCACCGGCTTCGTCCATATCGCCCCCGGCCACGGCGCCGACGATTTCGAGCTCGGCCAGAAGCACAATATCCCCGTGCCAGCGACGGTCGGCCCCGACGGCGTCTACTACGACAACGTGCCGCTCTTCGCCGGCAAGCATGTCTATTGGCCCAACGGCAAGACCGGCGATGCCAACAAGGCCGTGATCGCCGCCCTGACCGACGCGCACGCGCTGTTAGGGCAGGCACCGCTCGTCCATTCCTATCCGCATTCCTGGCGCTCGAAGGCGCCGCTGATCTTCCGCACCACGCCGCAATGGTTCATCGGCATGGAGAAGAACGATCTGCGCGCGAAGGCGCTGAAAGCCATCGCCGAGACGAAATGGTATCCGCCGCAAGGCCAGAACCGCATCGGCGCGATGATCGAGACGCGGCCCGATTGGTGCATCTCGCGCCAGCGCGCCTGGGGCGTGCCGATCGCGGTCTTCGTCGAGAAGAAAAGCGGCGAGGTGCTGCGCGACCAGGCGGTGGTCGACCGCATCGCCGCGGCCTTCGAGAAGGAAGGCGCAGATGCGTGGTATGCGCGCCATCCGGCCGAGTTCCTCGGGCCCGGCCGCGATCCGAAGGATTACGAGCAGATCAAGGACGTCGTCGATGTCTGGTTCGATTCAGGCTCGACGCACAGCTTCGTCCTGGAGAAGCGTCCCGATCTGCAGTGGCCGGCCTCGCTCTATCTCGAAGGCTCGGACCAGCATCGCGGCTGGTTCCATTCCTCGCTGCTCGAGAGTTGCGGCACGCGCGGTCGCGCGCCTTACGAGGCGGTGCTGACGCATGGCTTCGTGCTCGACGAGCAGGGCCGCAAGATGTCGAAGTCCTTGGGCAATGTCGTCGCGCCGCAGGAAGTCGTCTCGCAAAGCGGCGCCGACATCCTGCGCCTCTGGGTCGTCGCCTCGGACTATTCCGAAGATCTGCGCATCGGCAAGGAGATCCTCAAATACCAGGCGGATGTCTATCGCCGGCTGCGCAACACGTTGCGCTATCTGCTCGGGGCGCTCGAAGGCTTCAGCGATAGCGAGCGCGTCGCGGGCAAAGACATGCCTGAGCTCGAGCGCTATATCCTCCACCGCCTCGCCGAGACCGATGCGCTGGTGCGCCAGACGGCCGAAGCCTACGACTTCCACACCATGTTCACGGCGCTGCACAATCTCTGCGCGGTCGATCTCTCGGCTTTCTACTTCGATGTCCGCAAGGATGCGCTCTATTGCGATGCGCCCGACGAGCTGCGCCGCCGCGCCACGCGCAGCGTGCTCGATCATGTCTTCGAGCATCTCGTGCGCTGGCTCGCGCCGGTCCTTTGTTTCACCGCCGAGGAAGCCTGGCTCAGCCGTCATGGCGATGCGGAAGCGTCGAGCGTCCATCTTCAGCTCTATCGCGACGTTCCAGCCGGCTGGCGCGACGACGCGCTTGGCGCGAAATGGGCGAAGATCCGCGAGCTGCGGCGCGTCGTCACCGGTGCGATCGAATTGGAGCGCGCGCAAAAGCGCATCGGCTCGAGCCTCCAGGCCGCGGTCGAGATTTTCGCGACGCCCGATTGGGCGGCGCCGCTCGCCGGGATCGATCTGCCCGAGCTCTGCATTACCTCCGCGGCAACGCTGAAGCTTGGCGCGGCGCCGGCGGACGCCTTCAGGCTTGGCGACGTGCCGGGCGTCGGGGTGAAGGTGCTGTCGGCGCCCGGCGAGAAATGCGAGCGCTGCTGGCGCGTCTTGCCGGAAGTCGGCGCCGACAAGGCGCATGCCGATCTGTGCCAGCGCTGTGCCGAGGCGGTCGAGGATTTCGCGGGAGCGGGGCAGTAAGCATGTGGTTCGGCCTCATCATCGCTATTTTCGTCATCGTCGCGGATCAGGCGACCAAGGCGTGGATCCTCGGCTTCTTCGCCGCCCGCAGCGGCGAGCCGGTCGCGGTGGTGGCGCCGTTCTTCAACCTCGTGCTCACCGGTAATCGCGGCATGAGCTTCGGCCTTTTCAACACCAACGCGGCGATGAACACCGCGATCTTCACCGTGCTGGCGGCGGCGATCGTGGTCGCGCTGCTCGTCTGGCTGCGGCGCGCGCACAATCCCGTGATCCGCCTGGCGCTCGGCCTGATCATCGGCGGCGCGATCGGCAATGTGATCGACCGGCTAATCCGCGGCGCCGTCGTCGATTTCCTCGATTTCCATCTCGGGAATTGGCACTGGTATGCCTTCAACGTGGCCGATGCGGCAATTTGCCTGGGGGTGATCGCGCTCCTGCTAGACGGCTTGCTTGCCCGGCCGAAAGCCGCGTAAGCTGTGATATCTGCGAATAAATTCAATTTCATGGAGCTATCGGGCGTGAGGGTCAGGTCGTCGTTTTTGCTAGTGGCGGCGCTCGGCGTTGCGACCCTGCCGCTGGGCGGCTGCGACAGCTTCAACCGCGCCATCGGCAAGACCAGGGTTATTCCGGACGAGTTCCAGGTGGTGTCGAACGCGCCGCTGGCGATCCCGCCCGATTACGCGCTGCGTCCGCCGCGCGTCAGCAACGGCCCCGAGCAGGCGAGCGTGACCGAGCAGGCGCGCGAGACGGTGTTCCGCGCCGGCGATACCGCCAATGGCCAGCCGGCCGCCGGTGCGTCCAGCGCGAAACTCAGTCCCGGCGAGCAGGATTTGCTGCGCCAAGCCGGCGCGACCAACACGCCGTCGGATATCCGCCAGACCGTCGATGCCGATCCGACCGAAGGCGTCCCCTTCGAGCGCGGCCTCGTCGACAAGCTGTTGTTCTGGTCGGGACCGACGACGCCGCCGTCCAACGACACGCTTAATCCGGGCCAGGAGCAGTCGCGCATCCGTGTCGCGCAATCTGTTGCCCGGCCGGGCGGTCCGCCGGCGCCGCTGCCGGCCGACGCGCCGGTGCCGACTTTCGAACACGGGCAGAAGAAGTCCGGCTGGTTCAGCTGGTTCTGACACGGCCCGAGGAGGGCTCATGAGGATGCCGACACCGCGGGGGGGATCGCGAGCGATCCTGCTCCTGCTGCTTTTTTTGCTCGGCATCGCGACGCCCGGCATGGTCGGGCGGGCGCAGGCCAAGCTCTTCGACGCGACGAGCTTCACCCTGCCGAACGGTCTGCAAGTCGTCGTCATCCCCAATCATCGCGCGCCGATCGTGACGCAGATGGTCTGGTACAAGGTCGGCGGCGCCGACGAGGTCGCCGGCGTTTCGGGCGCGGCGCATTTCCTCGAGCATCTGATGTTCCGCGGCACGAAGACGGTGGCGCCGGGCGAGTTCTCGCGCATCGTCGCGCAGAATGGCGGCGAGGAGAACGCCTTCACCACGCACGATTACACCGCCTTTTTCCAGAACGTCGCCTCCGACCGGCTCGAATTGATGATGAAGCTCGAAGCCGATCGCATGGCCAATCTCGTCATCAACGACGCGGTGGTGACGCCCGAGCGCGAGGTCATCATCGAAGAGCGCCGCATGCGCATCGACAACAACCCGCCGGCGCTCTTCGACGAACAGCTCGATACCGCCCTCTACCTCCATCATCCCTACCGGATCCCCACGATCGGCTGGGAGAACGAGATGCATAAGCTGACGGCGAAGGACGAGCAGGATTTTTACAAGCGCTGGTACGCGCCCAACAACGCCGCCGTGGTCATCGCCGGCGACGTCACGGTCGAGCAGGTGAAGGCGCTCGCCGAGAAATATTTCGGTCCGATCCCCTCGCGCCCGGTGCCGGTGCGCCGGCGCGTCGAGGAGCCGCCGAAGGTCGCTTCGGCGCGGCTCAGCATGAAGAGCCCGCGCGTCACCGAGATCGAGTGGAGCCGGCAGTGGCTGGCGCCGAGCTACAATCGCGGCGACACGACCGAGGCCTATCCGCTGCAAGTCCTCGCCGAAGTGCTCGGCGGCAGCGCGGCCTCGCCGCTCTATAAGGGCCTCGTCATCGACAAGGGCCTCGCGTTCTCGGCCGGTGCCTATTACGACCCGAACCAATTCGATCTGACGACTTTCGGCTTCAACGCGACCTTGAAGCACGGCGTCACCGTCGGCGATTTCGAGACCGCGCTCGACGGCATCGTGAAGAACGCGCTCGAGGGCGGCATCACCGCCGACGAGGTCGAGCGCGCCAAGCAGCGCATGATCGCCGCCGCTACCTATGCGCGCGACAGCCTCTCCGGCCCGGCGCGCATCGTCGGCACGGCGCTGGCGCTCGGCCGCACGCTCGACGATGTGCAGAGCTGGCCCGACAAGATCGCGGCGGTGACGCCCGATCAGGTGCGCGAAGCCGCCAAAGCCGTGATCCACGACGACATCGCCGTGACCGGCGTGCTCATGCCGGGGCCCACATCATGAGGACCCAGGCCATGCCGCTGTCCCGCGTTTTTCGCGCGGCGCCGCTCGCGCTCGTCGCCGTTCTCGGCCTCGCCCTGCCGGCGCGCGCCGTCACCATCGAAGAGGTGAAAAGCGCCAAGGGCATCACCGCCTGGCTGGTCGAGGACCATTCCGTCCCGGTGGTTTCGATGAGCGCGGCGTTCCGCGGCGGCGCGGCCCTCGATCCCGAGGGCAAGCGCGGCCTCGCCAACATGACGGTCGATCTGCTCGATGAAGGCGCCGGCAATCTCGACAGCACGGCCTATCAGAGCCAGCTCGAGGATCTCGCGGCGCAGCTCAATTTCAGCGCCGGCTCCGACATGATCTCGCTGCGGCTGCGCACGCTGAAGAGCAACCTCGCGCCAAGCTTCGATCTGCTGCGCCTCGCGCTGACGCAGCCGCGCTTCGATCCCGAGCCGGTGGCGCGGGTGCGCGCCTCGATCCTCGATTCGATCGCGCGCGAGCAGCGCCAGCCCAATTCGCTCGCCAGCCGCCTCTGGTGGAAAGCCGCGTTTCCCGGCCATCCGTACGGGCTTTCCTCGCGCGGCACGGCAGAGACCGTCAATGCGATCACGCCCGACGATATGCGCGGCCTCGTCCATAACCGCCTCGGCAAGGACGTGCTGATCGTCGGCGTCGTCGGCGACATCACCCCGGCGGAGCTGAAGCCGCTGCTCGATTCGACCTTCGGCGCGCTATCCGATCGCGCCTCGCCCGATACGATCCCCGACAAGGTCGCGGAGACGAAAAGCGAGGTCGAGGTCGCGAACATGCCGATCCCGCAAAGCGTCATCGTCTTCGGCGAGCCGGCCTTGAAGCGCGACGATCCCGATTGGTACGTGGCGCTGCTCGATCTCGATATCCTCGGCTCGGGCGGGCTCGCCTCGCGCGTCACCTTGGAGGTGCGCGAGAAGCGCGGCCTTGCCTATTCGGTCTCGGCCTCGCTCGATCCGCTCGAGCATGCCGGCGTGATCCTCGGCCAGGCCGGCAGCCAGAACGCCAATGCCGCGCAGGCGATCGACGTGATCCGCGATACGTGGAAGCGCATGCATGACGAGGGGCCGACGGCGAAGGAATTAGCCGACGCCAAGACCTACGTCACCGGCTCGTTCCCCTTGAGTCTCGATTCCACTGGCCGCATCGCCACCATCCTGGTCTCGATCCAGTTCGATCATCTGGGCCTCGACTATCTCGCCAAGCGCGACCAGATCATCAACAGCGTGACCCTCGACGATGCCAAGCGCGTCGCCAAGCGCATCTTGTCGCCCGACAAGCTTTTATTCACCGTCGTCGGCCAGCCGGAGAACCTAAAGGGCGCGGTGCGCGTTACTCCTGCCGGGGGGATCCTCCAAGGAGTTGCAGGGAATGGATTACCGGCAGAACATTGACGGCTGCCTCGCCGACAAGATCGGCGCGCGCGGGCTCGACCGCGGAGCGCTCGACGCGATGCTCGGGCGCACCGCGCCCGCGCTCGAGAAGCTCCGCCGCCTGCGCGACGACGGCAGCTTGCCCTTGCTGCGCTTGCCCGGCCGCAAGGACGACATCGCGCAGCTAAGGCGCGTGCTGAAGACCTTCCGCGCCGCGCCGCGCCAGAAATTCCGCGACGTGATCATCCTCGGCACCGGCGGCTCGAGCCTCGGCGGCCAGACGCTCTATGCGCTCGCCGACGAGCGCGCGCAGCCGCGGCTGCATTTCCTCGACAATATCGATCCGGCGACATTCGAAGCGCTCTTCGCCGCGATCGATCCGGCGCGCACCGGCGTGGTCGCGATCTCGAAATCCGGCGGCACCGCCGAGACGATGACGCAATTCGCGATCTGCATCGACTGGCTGCGCGGCAAGCTCGATCCCGACGCCGTCGGCCGCCACACCATCGCGGTCACCGAGCCGCGCGACAATCCGCTGCGGCTCTTGGCGATGCGGCTGCAGACCCCGATCCTCGATCACGATCCGGGCATCGGCGGGCGCTATTCGGTGCTCTCGAATGTCGGGCTGCTGCCGGCGATGCTCGCGGGTCTCGATGTCGCGGCGCTGCGCGCCGGCGCCGGCGAGACGCTCGATGCCGCGCTCGGTGCGAGCGATCCGCACGACAGCGCGCCGGCGCTCGGTGCCGCGCTCGGCGTCGGCTTGTCGGAGCAGCGCAATATCGGCACGACGGTGATCCTGCCTTACGTCGATCGCCTCGCGCATTTCGGCCTCTGGTTCCGCCAGCTCTGGGCCGAAAGTCTCGGCAAGGACGGCAAGGGCACGACGCCGATCCGCGCCATGGGCACGGTCGATCAGCACAGCCAGCTGCAGCTCTATCTCGCCGGCCCGGCCGACAAGATGTTCACCCTCGTCACCGGCGAGGTCGCCGGCACCGGCCCCGTCGTCGCGCCCGACCTCGCCAGCGATCCCTCACTCGCCTATCTCACCGGCAAGCACATGGGCGATCTTCTGGACGCCGAGCAGCGCGCGACCGAGCAGAGCCTCATCCGCAACGGCCGCCCGACTCGGCGCTTCCACATCACGCGACTCGACGAGCGGACGCTCGGCGGGCTGCTGATGCATTTCATGCTGGAGACGATCATCGCCGCCGATCTCCTTGGCGTGAATGCCTTCGACCAGCCCGCGGTCGAGGAGGGCAAGGTCATCGCGCGGCAATACCTTGGCGAGATGGGGCGCGAGGCGGCACAATAGCCGCATGCCGATTCGCCTGCTGCCGGAGACCCTCGTCAATCGCATCGCCGCCGGCGAGGTGATCGAGCGCCCGGCCGCGGCGCTGAAAGAGCTGGTCGAGAACGCGATCGACGCCGGCGCCACGCGCATCGACGTCACCTTGAAGGAAGGCGGGCAGAGCCTCGTCATCGTCAGCGACGACGGCATCGGCATGGATCGCGAGGAATTGACGCTCGCTGTCGAGCGCCATTGCACCTCGAAGCTGCCCGACGACGATCTCTTGAAGATCGATCATCTCGGCTTCCGCGGCGAGGCGCTGCCCTCGATCGGCGCGGTCAGCCGCCTCACCATCACCAGCCGCAAGCGCGGCAGTGCCAACGCCTGGGCCATCGCCGTCGAAGGCGGCGCCAAGACCGCGGTACAGCCGGCGGCGCTCGGCCAGGGCACGCGCATCGAGATGCGCGATCTCTTCTACGCGACGCCGGCGCGCCTGAAATTCCTGAAATCCGCGCGCTCGGAGCGCGAAGCGGCGGTCGATGTCGTCGAGCGGCTGGCGATGGCCTATCCAGGCATCGCCTTCACCGTCAGCGGCGACGAGGATCGAATCCTTCTTCGCCTCAACGCGGTCGAGCGCGACTTGACCGGCACCGACGGCCGCCGGCTGCGCCTCGCCGCGGTGCTCGGCAAGGAATTCGGCGACAACGCGATCGAGATCGACGCCGCGCGCGAAGGCTTCCGCCTGACCGGCCTCGCCGGCCTGCCGACGCTCAACCGCGCCACGGCGCGCGACCAATATCTCTTCGTCAACGGCCGGCCGGTGCGCGACAAGCTCTTGGCCGGCGCGGTGCGCGGCGCCTACCAGGATTTCCTCGCCCGCGATCGCCATCCGATGGTCGCGCTCTTCCTCGACGGGCCGGCGGAAGCGATCGACGTCAACGTCCATCCGGCGAAGGCCGAAGTGCGCTTCCGCGACAGCGCGCTGGTTCGCGGCCTCATCGTCGGCGCGCTGCGCCAAGCCCTCGCCAATGCCGGCCATCGCGCCTCGACGACGGTCGCCGAAGCGGCGCTGTCCTCGTTCCGGCCGGGCGGTTCGCCGTCGATCCCGCACCGCGCGCCGTGGATGAATCCGCCGAGCTACGCGCCGTCACGGGGTCTCGCCGAAGACGCGGCGCTCTATCAGGCGCCGCTGTCGTCGGATGCTTTCGTCGCGCCGGGCGCGCGGCCGGCCGGCATGGCCGAGGAAGAGACGACGCAATTCCCGCTCGGCGCCGCGGTGGCGCAGGTGCATGAAACCTATGTCGTCGCGCAAACCGACGACGGCATCGTCATCGTCGATCAGCACGCGGCGCATGAGCGCCTCGTCTATGAGCGGATGAAAGCCGCCATCGCCTCGACCGGCGTCGCGCGCCAGATATTGCTGCTGCCCGAAGTCGTCGAGCTCGACGAAGGCGGCGTCGCGCGGCTCACTGCGCGCGCCGAACAACTCGCGGAGCTCGGCCTCGTCATCGAGCCCTTCGGCCAGGGCGCCGTCGTCGTGCGCGAAACACCCGCACTCTTAGGTGAAATGGATGTGCAAGGCTTGGTGCGCGATCTCGCCGACGAACTCGCCGAGCTCGGCAACGCGCTCTCGCTCAAGGAAAAGCTCGAAGAGGTCTGCGGCACGCTCGCCTGCCACGGCTCGATCCGCGCCGGCCGCCGTCTCAACGCCTCGGAGATGAACGCGCTGCTGCGCGAGATGGAAGCGACGCCCCATTCCGGCCAGTGCAATCACGGCCGCCCGACCTATGTCGAGCTGAAGCTCGAAGACATCGAGAAGCTGTTCGGGCGGCGGTAGGTGAGGGACACCCTCAGCCCATCGGGTCAGCGATGGGAGGGTGAGGAGGCGTATCTTAAGAACACGAACTTCGCGGCGCCGTAGCGGCGCTCGTCGAGCGGCGCGAAGCTGTTGGGCAAATCCAGATCCTCTTTCGCAGCGATCTCGACCACGGCGAGCGCGTTGTCGGCGAGCCAGCCGCTTTGCGCCAGGGCTTTGAGCGCGGGCGCTGAAAGGTTCTCGCCGTAAGGCGCATCGAGGAAGACGAGCGAGCAGGCACCGGTGGCGCGCGGCGGGCGCGTCGCGTCGCCGTTGACGATCGCGCTGTGCGCGGTCTCGCCGAGCGCGGCGATGTTCTTCTGCAAGGCCGCGCGCGCGTCGCGGTCCTTCTCGATGAAGACGGCGTGGCGCGCGCCGCGCGACAAGGCTTCGAGGCCGAAGGCGCCGGTGCCGGCGAAAGCGTCGAGCACCATCGCGTCGAGACACGCATCCTGCTCGCTGAAGCGTCCATGCGCGAGGATATCGAACACCGATTCGCGCGCGCGATCGCTGGTCGGCCGCACGGCGCGGCCTTCCGGCGCGAGCAGCACGCGGTGCTTGTGCTTACCGGCGATGATCCGCATGCGCTTTCTTTTTCATCCGGGCCTTTTTGTCCTTGGCTTTTTTGTCCCGGGTCTCTTTGTCGGGACGGCGGGTCGATTGCGGTCGCGGCGGCGGCTGGTGGCGCTCCGGCTTCGGCTTCTTCTCCGCCGTGCCGGGCTTCGCCTCATCGCCGAATTGCTCGCGCATCACCCGCGGCGGCACTTCCTCGATCGCGCCGCGCGGCAGATTGCCGAGCTGGAACGGGCCATAGGCGAGGCGGATGAGCCGCGTCACCGCGAGGCCGAGATGCGCCATCACCTTGCGGATCTCGCGATTGCGCCCCTCGCGCAGCGACACGGTGAGCCAGACATTGCTCACATGCTGCTCGCCTTCGAAGATCGCGTGGATCGGGCCGTAGGCGACGCCGTCGATGGTGACGCCTTTCTCCAAGGCCGCGAGCCGCGCCGGATCGACGACGCCGTGGACGCGCACCTTGTAGCGCCTGAGCCAGCCATTCGCCGGCAGCTCGAGCCGCCGCGCCAGCTCGCCGTCGTTGGTCAGGAGCAGCAGCCCTTCGGAATTGAGATCGAGCCGCCCGACCGAGATCAGCCGCGGCAATTCCTTGGGCAGCGCGTCGAACACCGTCTCGCGGCCTTTCTCGTCGCGATGCGTGGTGACGAGGCCGGCGGGCTTGTGATAGCGCCAGAGCCGCGCGCGATCGGCCGCGGGCAGCGTCTTGCCATCGACGGTGAGCGCAGCCGGGTCGCTGACATTGACGGCGGGCGATTTGAGCACCTCGCCATGCAGGGCGACGCGCCCCTCGGCGATCCAGCGCTCGGCATCGCGGCGCGAACAGAGGCCGGCGCGTGCCAGGAGCTTGGCGACGCGCTCGCCTTTTTCCGGCGGCGGTGAATCGTCCATCAGCGGCAAGCGGCGATGAATGCCGCGAACAGCCGCTTGTCGCCGTCGGAGAGCCCGTATTCGGGATGCCACTGCACGCCGATGCAGAAGCGGCGGCGCGGGTCTTCGATGCCTTCGATCACGCCGTCGGGCGCGGTCGCATCGATCACCACGCCGGGCGCGACGTCTTTCACCGCCTGGTGATGCGCCGAATTGACCGCGAGCTCGTCGCTCTGCGTGATCTTGTGGAGCTGCGTGCCGCGCGCGATCGCCACCGTATGGCCAGGCTCGGTGCGGGGATTGGGCTGCTCGTGCGCCAGCGCGTTCTCGACCTCGTCGGGAATGTGCTGGATCAGCGTGCCGCCGAGCACGACGTTCAACAGCTGCTGCCCGCCGCAAATGCCGAAGACCGGCTTGTCGGTGGCGAGCGCGCCCTTGGTGATGGCGAATTCGAAGGCGGTGCGGCGGTCCTTGGTGGTGACGCTCGAATGTTTGGCAGCCGCGCCGAAGAGCGCCGGATCGACATCGAAGGCGCCGCCGGTGACGACGAGGCCCTGGATCAGGCCGAGATAATCCGCCGCGCGCTGCGGCTCGTGCGGCAACAGGATCGGCAGGCCGCCGGCGGCCACCACGGCGGTGCAGTAATTCTCGCGCAGCGCGTACCAGGGATGCGTCTTCGAATAGCCGCCCGGCGGCTCCGAATCGAGGGTGAGACCGATGACGGGTTGTGCCATGGTGTGAGTCTTAGGCCGCGTCCTGCGGTCGAGCAAGGAAGCGAGAGCGATGCCGTCGCCGATGGAAGAGGCGCTGGAGCAGGCGGGACGGGCGCAGGCGCGCGGCGAAGTGCCGGTCGGCGCGGTGCTCGTCGACGCTGGCGGGAATGTCCTGGCGTCGGCCGGCAACGAGGTCGAGGCGCGGCACGATCCGACGGCGCATGCGGAAATACTGGTGTTGCGCGCGGCGGCGTCGTTGCGCCAATCGACGCGGCTCGAGGATTGCGATCTCTATGTCACGCTCGAGCCGTGCGCGATGTGCGCCGCGGCGATCTCCTTCGCGCGCATCCGCCGACTCTATTACGGCGCCTACGACCCGAAAGGCGGCGCGGTCGAGCACGGGCCGCGCTTCTTTGCGCAGCCGACCTGTCATCACCGGCCGGAGATTTACGGCGGCATCGAAGAGCAGCGCGCGGCGGCGTTGCTGAAAGAATTCTTTCTGGAAAGACGATAGCGTCTTGCACTGCGCCTCCCCCCTTGAGGGGGAGGTCGACCGAGCCGTTAGGCTCGGGCGGGTGGGGGGTGATCACACGCGATCGAGTTTGTTTGACCCCCCCTCCCTAACCCTCCCCCTCAAGGGGGGAGGGGATTGGAGAAGTAGCT
>Ga0335085_10001894_pt1 | contig 41383 bp, 37 predicted proteins | sample Lox_Sample_45_FD_206712 | JGI IMG/M metagenome (GOLD analysis project Ga0335085, IMG submission 206712) | Soil microbial communities from Loxahatchee National Wildlife Refuge, Florida, United States - Lox_Sample_4.5 | ecosystem: Environmental > Terrestrial > Soil > Wetlands | place: USA... | reverse complement strand
GGGCGACCTGCGCCGCGCGCGCAGACAGACTTTGGAAGAGCAACGTCCCCGGTGGGGCGCCCGGACTTCAAATCCGGAGCGAGGCGTCTGACGCCTCGGGTGGGTTCGACTCCTTCCTCTTCCGCCAGCTTTCCATCCGCGCTCAGTCCGGCAGCGCGATCTTGAACGCCTTCAGCTCCACCGACGGCTGGAGCTCGTCGGCGTCCAGCTTCTTGCGGAATCCCTTGACCGCGAGCGGCAGGTAGGCCTGCGCCCAGGCCACCCGCGCGGCGACCTCGCTTTCCGGCGGCTTGGACGCAGACGTGCCGCACGCGCCCGGGCCGACGCAGTCGTATCGGCTCACCTCGAGATAGGCGCCCAGGTTGTCGGTCACGTAGACCGCCGACCGGACGTTGAAGGACAGCGACTTCGTGTCGGCCTCGAGGCGGGTCAGGTTCTCCAGCAGCGAGCTCCACAGCCGCTGGGGCATGGCGTTCTCGGGCGCGCCGGACGAAGGCGATTCCACGCGCGCGCAGCTGCGCACGGGGAATCCCGCGCCGTCGCTCTTCCAGAACGCCGGATGCGTGTCGCGCTCGCATTGGACGGCGGGCCCCCATTCGATCACGATCTGCGGGGACAGGCGGACGCTCCAGCTGTTGGTATCGATGACGAGGAGCGAGCGCAGGCGCTTGCCGTCGAATTGCCCGAGCGCCGCCGACACCATCAGCACCGAGGCAGTCCCGTGGGGGACGCTGCGGTCGACGGCCGCGAGCCCGACCCACTCGCCCTTGGGAATGAGAATCTGCTTGCGCGAGCCGACCCGGCCGACGTCGATCGTGCCCGGACCGTAGAACCGGTCGCCGACCTGGAAGCCCCCGGCCCCGGTATCCACGTCGCCCGAGTAGGACGAGAGCGTCGCACGCGGCGCGGCCTTGCCGCCGGCCGCTGCAGCGGCTGCCGCCGGCGCCGCGATCGACGGCGCCGCGGCCGGCTTGAGCCTGTCGATCGCCGCCTTCGCGAGCGGCGCGAAGGCGCCCGACGGGTACCGGGCAAGGTACGCCGAGTACGCGGCCTCGGTGCCGATGCGGTCCGCGGACTTCCAGAACTCGAGCTCGACCGCGTCCGGGGCCTGGCCCCAGGCGGCGAGCGACACGCCGGCGAGCAGCGCGGCGCAGGCGAGCGCGCGTCGGAATGCAGGCAGGGTCAAGGGCGGCCTCCGAAATCGGCGACCGCGAGACTATAGCCGAACGCCGGCTAGAAATAGTCGAACAGCGACAGCCCCGTGATGCGCACGAACGACTGCTGCGCCGCCTGCAGGCTGGTCTGCTGCTGCGTCAGGTCGCTCGCCGCCTTGGCGTAGTCGACGTCGACCAGCTTCGAGTGCTGGTCCTGGTACTGCACGGCGAGGTCCTCGTTCAGCGTGTTCAGGCCGTCGATCTCGTTCAGTCGGCTGCCGACCATGGCGCGCTGCGCCAGGATCTTGTCGATCGCCTGGTCGATGTCGGAGAGCGACACGCCTAGCTGGTTCGCCAGCGGAACCCCGCCCGGGCCGCCGAGCGCCGAAATCAGGTTGTCGACGGTCTGGAACATGCTCTGGTCGGTGCTGGGGTCGACGGTGAACGAATCGCCGTCGGCCGGCGCGCCCTTGAGCTCCAGCCGCATGCCGTCGAACTGGATGCTGCCGGCGACGCCGTCGTAGGGCTGCGCGGCGAGCACGGTCGTCGAGGTGGTCGTGTCGACGACGTCGTAGGTGGTAACGCCGCCCACGACGCTGAAGTTGATCTGGTAGCTGTCGCCGGTCAGCAGCGTCGCGTCGTCCACGGTGCCGGGTCCGAGGATGCCGGTGCCGGTGTTGGCCGCCGCCGCGCCCCAGACGAAGCTGCCGTTGCCGTTGCGGATGCGCTGGAACACGTCCGCGCCCGACAGGTTGAGCGCGATCTGGCGAGTCGGCCCGGCCTGCACGAGGCGCTGGCCGTCGTCGCCGAGGTACTGCACCGCGCCCGCGTTCTCGACGAACGGCGGGGTGGTGCCCTGGTAGCCCGCGAACAGGTACTGGCCCTCGCTGTCGGTGCTGTTCGCGAGCCCGAGCAGCTCGCTGCGGATGCCCTTCAGCTCGTCGGCGAGGCTCGCGCGCTCCTGGTCGGTGTAGCTCGCGTCGCCCGCGGCCACCGCGATCTCGCGCACGCGCTGCAGCAGGTCGCTCGCCTGCGCGATCGTCGACTCGGCCACCTGCAGCTGGCCCTGCGCGTAGTCCCGGTTCGTGCGCTGGCGCGCGTTGACGTCGATCGTCTGCGTGAGCTGCAGCGCCTGCGCCGAGGCGACCGGGTCGTCGGCCGGCGTCAGCACGCGCCGCCCGGTCGAGAGCTGCTGCTGGGTCTTCAGCAGGTCGGCCTGCCGCGCCTGGATGCCGGCGACGCCGCGCTCGTAGATCATGGAGCTGCTGATGCGCATCGGTGCTTACCCCAGAATGTCGAGCAGGTCCTGGAACAGCTGCGAGCCGACCTGGATCGCGCGCGCCGAGGCCTGGTAGGCCTGCTGGTAGCGGATCAGGTTGGCCGCCTCCTCGTCGAGGTTCACGCCCGAGAGCGAATCGCGCTGCGTCCTGGCCTGGTCGAGGAAGGTCTGCTGCGCGCTGTTGCGCGTGTCGGACTGGCGGGTCTCGTCACCTACCCGGCTCACCAGCTGGCCGTAGGCCGATTCGTAGGTGGCGGTGCCGTTGCCGATGGTGTTCTGTGTGCGCAGTCCCGCGAGCAGGAGCGCATTGCGCCCGTCGGACACGCCGTTCGCATTGGCCTGCACCGTGAAGGTGTCGCCCGCGGCCGGCGCGCCGCTCACCTGCACGGTCCAGCCGTTGTAGGTGACGTCCGCGCCGGGCGTGTAGGCCACGCCGGTCGGGTTGCCCGTGCCCGCGCCGGTCACGTCGAACGTCGTGGCGCTGGTAAACGTGATCGTCACCGTCTGCGTCAGGTTCGGGTCGGGCGGCGGCGGGGCGTTCACGCTGCCCGCGCTGATCGAGCCGGTGCCCGTGTTGGCCGCGCCGACGCTGGTGCGGATCGGCGCCGCGGCGGCGACCCGCGCCGGGTCGTTGATCGCGAGCGAGATGCCCGAGGCGCCGTCGACGGTCGGCCGCAGCAGGAACTGGTCGCCCGCGGCGGGCGCGCCGGAGGCGAGCGTGACGGTGACGCCGTCGACGGTCGCCGGCAGCGCCGCGAAGCTCTGCTGCGCGCCGTCCGTGAGCCGCGTGAACACGTAGTTCGCGCCGTCGTACGAGATCCGGTAGTCGCTCGCGGTCAGCGCGCCGTAGTCCGAGAAGCTCGCCGCGAGCTGCGCGGTGCCCGCATTGAGCGAGCTCGAGTTGACCGACGGCGGCGCAAGGTCGAAGAACGCGCCGCCCGCCGCGCCGTTCAGGTCCTGGCCGAGCGCGTGCTGGTCGTTGAAGGTGCCGGCGAGCACGGTCGCCACGCGCCCGAGCTGGTTCTCGACCGGGTCGAGCGCCTGCGAGCGGAACGCGAGCAGCCCGCCGAGCGAGCCGCCCTGCAGGCTCGACTCCTGGACCTGCACGGTGCCGCCGGCGGTGACCACGCCGACCAGCGTGCGGCCCGGGTCGAGCGGCGAGTCGAGCGTGCCGAGCGCGTTGGCCTGGTTGCCGATCACCACGGGCACGCCGTTGCCGATCAGCACGGTGTACGAGTCGCCCTGCTGCACGACCGTCGCGCCGATGATGCGGTTCAGCTCCACGACGAGCTGGTCGCGCTGGTCGCGCAGGTCGTTGGCCGGCTGCTGCGCGGCGCCCTCGGCGAGCTGGATGCGGTCGTTCAAGCCCGCGATCGACTGCGCGATCGAGTTGACCTGCGCGACCTGCGACGCGATCTGCTGGTTGGCGCCCGCGCTCAGCTGCTGCAGCTGCTGGTCGAGCACCTGGAAGCGCGAGACGAGGCCGTCGGCGGCGCCGAGCATGGCCTGGCGCGTCGTGACCGTGCCCGGGTCGTTGGCGACGTCGTCGATCGAGCTGAAGAAGGCCTGCAGCGCGGGCGTCAGCCCCGCGTTCTCGTCGGCCAGCAGGTTGTCGATCTGCGTGATCATGCCGTTGAACGAGCTCTCCGAGGCCACCTGCGCCTCGCCGGTCACGACCTGGGTCTGCAGGAAGCCGCTGAACGCGCGCTTGATCGTGTCGACCGTGGTGCCCTGGCCGACGTAGCCCGAGCCCGTGAGCTGCGGCACCTGGGTGCCCTGCACCAGCAGCTGGCGGCTGTAGCCCTCGGTGCTCGCGTTGGCGATGTTGTGGCTGGTCGTGGCGAGGCCGAGCTGCGCGGCCTGCAGCCCGGTGAGACCGATTCCGAAGAGGCTTCCCGCCATCCTGGGGTGTTACGGCCGGCCGCCGGAAAACTTGACCGCCGGACTAGGCCGCGAGGCCCGCGCGCAACGCCGCGCTGCGGATCACGCGCTCGAGCTTGTCGGCGTACATCGGGTCGGTGGCGTAGCCCGCGTCCTGCAGCGCGCGGGCGAAGCCGGCCGCGTCGCCGCCCTGCCGCAGCACGCCGGCGTAGCGCGGGCTGCCCTTGAGCAGCGCCGCGTAGTCGGCGAAGGCCTCGGCGTAGGAGCCGTAGGAGCGGAACTTTTCCACGCTCGGGGCCGCCGCGCCGTCGACGTACTCGGTGGTCGGGGATTCGGCCACTGCGCCGCGCCAGCCGGGCCCGGCCTTGACGCCGAACAGGTTGTGGCTCGGCGAGCCGTCGGCGTTCTTCGGCTCGGAGGCGCCCCAGCCGCTCTCGAGCGCGGCCTGCGCGACGATGAAGCTCGGCGCGATCCCGGTCGCGCGGCCCGCGGCCTGCGCGTGCGGCCAGACCTTGTCGACGAAGCCGGCAGGATCCTTCGGCGCGAGCTCGCGCGCGATCGCCTCCCCCAGGCCGATCCCGCGCGTCGCCATCGCCTGCGCGAGCTTCTGGTCCAGCATCGACTGCAGCATGCGCGTCTGCTCGCTGTCGAACGGCGTGTCCTGCGAGGTCGTTTCGCGCATCGTCTTCAGCAGGTTGGTCAGGAACAGCGCCTCGAACTGCTGCGCGGCGGCCCGCGCGGCGCCCTGCGGGTCCGCGGCCGCCCGCGCGCGCAGCGCCTCGAGCGCGTCGGGGCCGAAGCCGACCGGCGGCGCGGCGCTCAGATGACCTCCAGCTCGGCGCGCAGCGCCCCCGCGCTGCGCATCGCCTGCAGGATCGAGATCAGGTCGAGCGGCGTGGCGCCGAGCGCGTTCAGCGCGCTGACGATGTCGGCCAGCGTCGCGCTGCGCTCCACGCGCATCAGGCTGCCCTCGGCCTGGCGCACCTCGACGTCGGCCCTGGGCACGACCACGGTCTGGCCCTGCGAGAACGGCGCCGGCTGGCTCGCCTCGGGCCGGGCGCTGACCACCACCGAGAGGTTGCCGTGCGCGACCGCGCAGGCGTCGACCACGACCGTCTGGTTCATCACGATCGAGCCGGTGCGCGAGTTCACGATCACGCGCGCGGGCTCGCGCGCCGGGTCGACCTCGAGGTCCTGCACCTGGCCGAGGAAGCGCACGCGCTCGGTCGCGTCGAGCGGCGCCTTCACGCGCAGGCTGCGGCCGTCGAGCGCGGCGGCGGTGCCCGCGCCGAAGTGCGCGTTGATCGCCTCGACCACGCGCGACAGCGTCTCGAAGTCGGCCGTGCGCAGCTCGAGCTGCACGTGGTCGCCCTCGCCGAGCGCGGCGCGCACCGCGCGCTCGACGGTCGCGCCGTTGGGCACGCGCCCGGCGGACAGCTGGTTGATCTGCGCCTTGCTGCCGGCGGCCGAGGCGCCCGCGCCGCCGACCACGACGTTGCCCTGCGCCATGGCGTAGACCTGGCCGTCGGCGCCCTTCAGCGGCGCGAGCAGCAGCGTGCCGCCGCGCAGGCTCTTCGCGTTGCCGAGCGAGGAGGCGACGACGTCGATCGTCTGCCCCGCCGCCGCGTACGGCGGCAGCGTGGCCGTGACCATGACCGCGGCGACGTTCTTCAGCTGGATGGTCGCGAGCTGGCCCGGCGGCAGGTTCACGCCGAGCTGCGCGAGCATGTTGATCACGCCCTGCACCGTGAACGGCGTCTGCGTGGTCTGGTCGCCGCTGTTGTCGAGGCCGACGACGAGCCCGTAGCCGACGAGCTGGTTCGGCCGCGCGCCGTGCACGGTGGCGAGGTCCTTGATGCGCTCGGCGCCGGCGGCGCCGGCGGCGAGCAGCAGCGCGAGCGCGAGCAGGGCTCTCATCAGAACGGCAGGATGTTCATGAAGAACCGCGCGAGCCAGCCCATGCGCTGCGCCTCGTGCAGCTGGCCGTTGGCCTGGTACTCGATGCGCGCGTCGGCGATCTGCGTCGACTCCACGGTGTTCGAGAACGTGATCGTGCGCGGGTTGACCACGCCCGAGAGCCGGATGTACTCGGTGCCCTCGCCGATCGCGATCTGCTTCTCGCCGCTGACCAGCAGGTTGCCGTTGGCGAGCTCCTCGATGACCGTCACCGACATCGAGCCGGTGAAGGCGTTGCTGCTCGCCTGCTGGCCGCTCGCGTCGAGCTTGTTCTCGGAGCCGCCGGCGAGGCTCATGCCGTCGAACGACTTGCCCGGCAGCTTGACGATCGGGCCGGCCTGGGCCGAGACGTCGGCGGTGCGGTCGATGCTGCTCGCGCCCTTCTTGTTGGCGCTCGTGCTCTCGGTGATCAGCACCACCAGCGTGTCGCCGACGTGGCGCGCGCGCACGTCCTCGAACAGCGAGCGCGACGGGCGCTCGGCGCTGAAGATCGCGCCGTCGGGCGTCGGCCCGCGGCGCGCGGCGTCGGGCGGCCGCACGGTGACCGGCTGCTGCACGATCGGCGCGGGCGGCGGCAGCAGCGCGCAGCCCGCGGCGCCGAGCGCCGCCAGCGCGGCCAGCGCGGCGGCCCTCACAGCTGCGCCAGACGCCCGAGCATCTGGTCCGAGGTCTGGATCGCGCGCGAGTTGATCTCGTAGGCGCGTTGCGTCTGGATCATGAGCACGAGCTCCTCGACCACGTTCACGTTCGAGGTCTCGAGGAAGCCCTGGTTGATGAGCCCGAGGCCGTTGTTGCCGGGCGTGCCATTCGTCGGCGTGCCCGAGGAGGCGGTCTCGAGGTACAGGTTGTCGCCGTAGGACTGCAGCCCCGCCGGGTTGATGAAGTTCGTCAGCTGCATCGTGCCGACCTGCGTCGGCGCGGCCTGCCCCGGCTGCTGCACGCTGACGATGCCGTCCTTGCCGATCGTGACGGCGGTCACGCCCTGCGGGATCGTGATCGCCGGCTGCACCGCGTAGCCGTCGGGCGTGACGATCTGGCCCGTGTTGTCGAGCATCAGGTTGCCGGCGCGCGTGTAGGCCGTCGTGCCGTCCGGCAGCAGCACCTGCAGGAAGCCGTTGCCCTGGATCGCGACGTCGAGCGAGTTGCCGGTCTGCGTCAGGTTGCCCTGGATGTGCACGCGCTCGGTCGCCACCGGCCGCACGCCGGTGCCGACCTGCAGGCCGTTGGGCACCTGCGTGGTCTGCGAGGACTGCGCGCCGGGCTGGCGCGCGGTCTGGTACAGCAGGTCCTCGAACACCGCGCGCGAGCGCTTGAAGCCGGTCGTGCTGACGTTGGCGAGGTTGTTGGCGATGATGTCGAGGCTCGTCTGCTGCGCGTCGAGACCGGTCTTCGAGATCCAGAGCGATCGGACCATGGCGTTCTCCTTGCCGCGCTAGCGCGCGACCGACAGCAGCTCGGCCGCCTGCCGGTCGTTGGCGTCGGCGGTCTGCAGGGCCTTCATCTGCACGTCGAACTGGCGCGCGACCGCGATCATCTCGACCACGGCGGTGGTGGCGACGACGTTGCTGCCCTCGAGCATGCCGCTCGCGATCCGCACGGACGGGTCGGGCGCCGCGGCGCCGCCGCCGCGCAGCCGGAACAGGCCGTCCTCGCCGCGCTCGAGCTGCGCCGGATCGGGGTTGACGAGCCGGATGCGCGCGATCGGCGAGACCTGCGTCTTCAGGTTGGTGGTCGGCACCGCGGTCACCGTGCCGTCGGCCGCGATCGCGACGTCGTTGTCGGGCGGCACCGTGATCGGGCCCGCGTCGCCGGCCACGTTCAGGCCGTCGCGCGTCTGCAGCAGCCCGAGCTCGTTGAGCTTGAGGCTGCCGTCGCGCGTGTAGGCTTCCGAGCCGTCGGGCAGCTGCACCGCGATCCAGCCCGGCCCCTGCAGGGCGACGTCGAGCGCGCGCCCGGTCTGCTGCAGCGGGCCCTGCGAGAAGTCCGCGCCGGTGGTCGACTCGACCACGAACGCGCGCGTGGGCGGCGTATCGCCCTGCACGTAGGCAGCGCGCAGCGCGTGCGTCTCGGCGCGGTAGCCGGTGGTCGAGACGTTCGCCAGGTTGTTCGCGATCACCGCCTGGCGCTCGAGCAGCTGCTTGGCGCCGGTCATCGCGATGAAGGCGAGGCGGTCCATGGCGGCGCGCGCTAGCGCAGGTTGACCAGCGTCTGCAGCACCTGGTCCTGCGTCTTGATGGTCTGCGCGTTGGCCTGGTACAGGCGCTGCAGCGTGATCAGGTTCACCAGCTCGGCGGTGAGGTCGACGTTGGACTCCTCGACCGCGGCCGCCTGCAGCGTGCCGAGGCTGCCGGTGGTGGGCGCGCCGACGAGCGCCGCGCCCGAGTCCGGGGTCTCGGCGTACTGGTTGTCGCCGAGCGGCTTCAGGCCCTGCACGTTGATGAAGGTGGTCAGCACCACCTGCGCGAGGTCGCGCGCCTGGCCGTTGCTGTAGCGGCCCTGCACGGTGCCGTCGGCGCCGACGAACACGCCCGTCAGCCGGCCGGAGGTGTAGCCGTCCTGGATGATCGAGTTGACGCCGAACGGGCTGCCGAACTGGGTCGAGCCCGTGAGGTCGAGCGCGAAGTTGAGCGGCGTCGCCGCGCCGGTCGCCACCGGGAAGGACTGCGCGAGCGGCATCGCGGTGGTGAGCGCGCCGAGGCTGTCGTACGCGATCGGCGTGGCCGCGCCCGCCGCGCCGCCGTCCAGGTTGGTGTACAGGTCCCAGGCGTTGGCGCCGGTCTTCACGAAGTACAGCCCCATGATGTGCGGGTTGCCGAGCGTGTCGTAGACCGTGAGCGCGGTGGAGCTGTTGAAGGTCGAGGCGTCCGTCGGGTCGAACGGCGCGACCACCGGCGGCGCGTCGCGCGAATCGAGGTTGGTGACCACGTTCACGGTCGTCGTCGCGTTCGGCGCGATGTCGCTGGTCGAGAGCTGGATGTCGACCGGGGCGGAAGGCGTGATGTTGCCCGCGGCGTCGGCGGCGTAGCCGGTCAGGCGCCGGCGCCCCGAGTCGACCAGGAAGCCCTGGTCGTCGAGCTGGAACTGGCCGTTGCGCGTGTAGGTGACCGTGCCGTTGTCGCTCATGCGGAAGAACCCGCCGCCGTTGATCGCGAGGTCGAACGGGTTGCTGGTGACGCTGATGTTGCCCTGCGTCACCTGCGTGGTGACGGCGGCCACCTTGACGCCGATGCCCACCGCGTTCGTGCTCGCGCCGGTCAGCGAGTTGGCGTACACGTCGGCGAACTCGGCGCGGCCGCTCTTGAAGCCGACGGTGTTGGCGTTGGCGATGTTGTTGCCGGTCACGTCGAGGGCGGTGCTCGCGGCGTTCAGGCCGCTCAATCCCTGTTGAAAGCTCATCGGGTGCCCCTTCTAGAGGATCTGCTGGATGTCGCCGAGCGCGGCGCTCGCGCCGGTCGACAGGTTCAGGCTCACGCCGCCCGCGGTCGAGACCGAGAGCACGCGCGCCACGCTGAGCGGCGTGGCGTCGACGGACTGCCCGCCGGCGGTCGCGGTCAGGCGGAACTGGTACGCGCCGTCGGCGGCGGTGCCGCCCGCGTCGAGCTCGCCGTCCCAGTGCAGCGCGACCAGCCCCGCGGCCTGCGGCCCGGCGCTCGCGCGATGCACGACGTTGCCCGAGGCATCGAGGATCTCGACCGTGAGGCTGTCGGCCGGCTGCGCGAGGCTCGCGCCGAACACGGCCTGCCCGCCCGACAAGTCGAGCGTCGAGCCGCCCAGCATCACGTCGCGGCCGATCAGCGCGCCCGACTGCAGCACCTGGGTGGCGGCGAAGCTCGCCGCGAGGCCCTGCATGGTCTGGTTGAGCTGGCTGATGCCGGACGCCGTGTTCAGCTGCGCGAGCTGCGAGGTGACCTCGGCGTTGTCCATCGGGTTGAGCGGATCCTGGCTCTGCATCTGCTTCACGAGCAGCGTCAGGAAGCGCGTCTGCACGTCCTCGACGGGATTCGAGGCGGCGGCGGCGCCGCCGTTCTGCGCGGCCTGCAGCGCGGCGATCACGGCCGCGTCGGTGGTTCCGGATACGGGGGTCATGGTCGGGTCTCTCCTTGGCTCGGGTTCACTCGCCCAGCGTCAGCGTGCGCAGCAGCAGCGTCTTCGCGGTGTTCATCACCTCGACGTTGTTCTGGTAGGCGCGCGAGGCGGCGATCATGTTGACCATCTCCTCGACCACGTTGACGTTGGGCAGCGTCACGTAGCCGTCGGCGTCGGCGAGCGGATGTCCCGGCATGTGCACGCGGCGCATCGGCGAGGGATCCGCGATGACCGCGGCCACGCGCACGCCCTGCGCGCCCTGGGCGTCGGGCGCGCCGACGCCCGTCGCCTGGAACACCACCTGCTTGGCCTGGTAGGGCTGGCCGTCGGCGCCGGTGGCGCTCTCGGCGTTGGCGAGGTTGCTCGCGACCACGTTGAGCCGCTGCGATTGCGCGGTCAGCGCGCTCGCGGCGATGTCGAAGGCCTTGTCGATCGGCATGGCTTACCCCTGGATGGCGGCCAGCAGCTGCTTGATCTGCAAGCCGACGATGTCGAGGTCGGCCTCGTAGTGCAGCGCGTTCTGCGCGAACTGCGCGCGCTCGGCGTCCATCTCGACCGTGTTGCCGTCGACGCTGGACTGCGCGGGCTGGCGATACAGCAGCGGCCCCGCGGCAGCGCCCGCGCCGGCGGCGTCGAGGTGGCGCGCCGAGGTGCGCGCGAGCGCGAGCGCGGCGCCCGGGTCGCCGCCGCCGCCCGTCGCCGACTGCAGCGCGGCGGCGAAGTCGAGGTCGCGCGCCTTGAAGTTCGGCGTGTCGGCGTTGGCGATGTTCGAGGCGAGGACCTGCTGGCGCTCGGCGCGCAGTCCGAGCGCGGCCGCGTGAAAGCGCAAGGCGTCGTCGAGCTTCGTGATCATGGCGCGGATTCCTCCATAACGTGGGACGTATTCTGGAAGCGGCGCGCCGGGCGCAAACCGGCGATTAGCGGGGAAAAGCACCGCCAATTCGGCATCCGCTCCCGCGCGCGCGCGTGGTCAGATGCGCGCACCGTTCCACGTTGCCATGCACCGGACCGCGCTCCTCGCACTGCTGCTGTTCGCCGGCCTCGCCGGCGCGGCCGGGCCCGACCGCCAGCCGATCGACGCGCTGCGCGCCGCCGCCGAGGCGCACCTGCGCCGCGAGGCGCAGGGCCTGCCCGGGATCGTGAGCGTCGCGCTCGATCGCATCGACCCAGAACTCTCGCTGCCGGCCTGCCCGGCGCTGCAGACCTTCGTGCCCGGCGGCGCGCGGCCCTGGGGCCGCACCTCGGTCGGCGTGCGCTGCGATGCGCCGCGCTGGACGATCCAGCTGCCGGCGCGGGTGAACGTGATCGTGCGCTACGCGGTCGCCGCGCGGCCGCTCGCCGCGCAGCAGCCGCTGACCGACGCCGACCTCGCGTTCGCCTACGGCGATCTCGCGCAGCTCCCCGAGGGCGTCGTGACCTATCCCGGCCAGGCGCTCGGGCGCATGCCGCGCGTCGGCATCGCCGCCGGCCAGCCGCTGCGGCGCGACCTGCTGCGCGCGCCGGCCGCCGTGCAGCAGGGCCAGCCGGTGCGCGTGGTCTCGCGGGGCCGGGGCTTCGAGATCAGTGCCGAGGGGCTGGCGCTCACCGACGCCCCCGCCGGGCAGGCCGTGCGGGTGCGCATGGCCTCCGGGCGCATCGTAAGCGGGATTGCCCGCCCCGGCGCCGTGGTCGAGCTCCCGGGCGGGAGCTGAACGTGCGCCCCGCTGGGGGCCGGCTGGGGCAGAATGAGCCGGCTCAAGTTCCGGCCCGCCCCGCCGTTACCGGGGCGTAGCGCCTTCAAGGACGGAAGAACGTGAAGATCGACGGCAAGCTGTCCACCCCCCTCTCGACCGACGTCTCGGGCGACGTGCGCTCGGGCAAGCCCGGCGCCGGCGGCAAGGCCGACGCGGGCGCCGGCTCGGGCGAGAGCGTCAGCGTCCAGATCAGCTCGCTCGCCGAGCAGCTGCGCGCGATCCAGGCGCGGCTGGCGAGCGGCGAGGTGGTCGACGCGGCCAAGGTCGCCGAGATCCGGCAGGCGATCGCCGAGGGCCGCTTCCAGGTGAACCCGGATGCGATCGCCGAGCGGCTGCTGCAGACGGTGCGCGAGCTGCTCGAGGGCTACCGCAAGGCCTGAAGCCATGGCGGCGCAGGAAGAGCTCGCGGTCGCGCAGGCGTTCGTGGCGCTGCTGGAAGAGGAGCGCGCGGAGCTGCTCGCCGCGAATCCCGCGCGCCTGCCCGAGATTGCCGAGCGCAAGGTCGCGGTCGCGCAGCGCCTGGCCGCGCTCGCTCGCGCGCGCGGCGCGCGCCCGGGCGCCGAGCTCGCGGCGCTGGCGGGCCGCGCGCTGGCGCAGATCCGCGACAACTCGATGCTGGTCGACGCGCGGCTGCGCGCCGTCGGCCAGGCGCTCGCGGTCCTGCTTCGCGCCCCGGCCGACCCGGCCCGCGTGTACTCGGCCGACGGCCGCTGGCAGAGCGCCCGGCCGGGCGCGCAGCGCACCACCGCCTAGCGCGGCGGCTGCACCTTGAATTCCATCGGCGCCGCCGGGCGCGGCGTTGCCGACTCGGGCGCGCCGGGCTCCGGATCGACGACGACGATCGACACGCGCCGGTTGCGCGCGCGCCCCGCTTCGGTGTCGTTGTCGGCGACCGGCCGGTACTCGGCGTAGCCCAGCGCCGCCAGCCGCGCGGGCGCCACGCCCTGCTCGGCGAGGAAGCGCGCGACGCGGCTCGCGCGCGCGGCCGAGAGCTCCCAGTTCGAGGGAAAGCGCGGCGTCGAGATCGCGACGTTGTCGGTGTGGCCCTCGACCTCGACCGGGGCCGTCAGCCCGCGCAGCACCTGCGCGGCGGCCGCGAGCGGCGCGCGCGCCCCGGGCGCGAGCTGCGCCTCGCCCGGCGGGAACAGCGCGCCGGCGCCGATGTCGATCACGAGCCCGCGGCCGCTCGCGTGCAGCTGCGCTTCGCCGCCTTCCACCAGCGGCCGCAGCGCGGCCTCGATCGCGGCGCGCGCGCCCTCGATGCGCCGCTCGCGCCGGCGCCAGGCGGCGGCGCCGGTCCCGGGCACGAGCGCGATCGTGCCGGAGACCGCCTGCGCCGGCTGCGGCACGCGGAACGCCGAGCCGATGGCGACGCCGAGCACGCGGTAGCGTCCCTCGTTGACGCTCGAGATCGCGTACATGACGACGAAGAAGGCGAACAGCAGCGTGATGAAGTCGGCGTACGAGACGAGCCAGCGCTCGTGGCTGTCCGAGGCCCGCGAGTCGAGGTAGCGCTTGACGCGCGCCATCTCAGCCCCGCCTCACTGCAGGTAGCCCTCGAGCTTGGCCTCGATCAGCCGCGGATGGTCGCCGCTCGCGATCGCCGCCAGCCCGTCGACCAGCATCTCGCGCGCCACGACCTGCTGCACGATCAGCGTGCGCAGCTTGGCGCCGATCGGCAGGAACACGAGGTTGGCGAGCCCCACGCCGTAGATGGTGGCGACGAACGCGACCGCGATGCCGGCGCCGAGGCGCGTGGGGTCGGCGAGGTTCTCCATGACGTGGATCAGCCCCAGCACCGCGCCGAGGATGCCGACCGTGGGCGCGTAGCCGCCCGCGGCGTCCCAGACGCGCGCGGCACGGCGCAGCCGCTCCTCGAAGCCGACGATGTCGACCTGCAGGATGTCGCGCAGCCGCCCCGCGTCGGCGCCGTCGACCAGCAGCTGCAGCCCCTTGCGCGAGAACGCGTCGGCGAGCATCGGCACGCGCGCCTCCAGCGCGAGCAGGCCCTCGCGGCGCACGATCGCGGTCCAGCCCGCGACCTGCTGCAGCACGCGGCCCTGCGGCGGCGCCGGCGGCACCAGCGCCCAGCGCGCGATCGCGATCCCCTCGAGGAACGTCGCCAGCGGCGTCTGCACCAGGACCGCGCCCAGCGTGCCGAGGAACACGATCAGGAACGCCGCGGCCTGCGCGAGCGACCCGGCGCTGCCGCCCTCGAGCAGCTGGCCGCCGAGGATGCCTGCCAGCGCGACCGCGAGGCCCGCGAGCGTCGACAGGTCCAGGCGCACGGCGCGCGCCTCAGGCGCCGCGCAGCTTGGCGCGCAGGCGCGCCACCGCCTGCGAGTGCAGCTGGCACACGCGCGACTCGGTCACGCCGAGCACCGCGCCGATCTCGCGCAGGTTGAGCTCCTTCTCGTAGTACAGGCTCATGACCAGCTTCTCGCGCTCGGGCAGCCCCGCCACGGCCTGCGAGACCTGCCCGCGGAACTCCTCGTCGAGCAGCCGCTCGAGCACGCCCGCGTGCGCGTCGGCGGTCGCCTCGCCCGCGGGCGCGCCGCCGTCGGCGTCCAGGTAGTCCTCGGCGTACACGATCTGGTGGCCGCGCGCGTCGAGCAGCTGGCCCTGGTAGTCGGCGAGCGGGACCCCGAGCTCGCCGGCGATCTCTCCTTCCGAGGGCGAGCGCCCGTTCTTCTGCTCGAGCGCGCTGATCGCGGCCTCGATGCGCCGCATGTTCCGGCGCACGCTGCGCGGCAACCAGTCGTTGCGCCGCAGCTCGTCGAGGATCGCGCCGCGGATGCGCTGCACGGCGTAGGTCTCGAACTGCGCGCCCTGCGTCTGCTCGTAGCGCGAGACCGCGTCGATCAGGCCGAGCATGCCCGCCTGGATGATGTCGTCGACCTCGACGCTCGCGGGCAGCCGCGCCATGATGTGGTGCGCGATGCGCCGCACGAGCGGCGCGTACTGCTCCACCCAGCCGCTGCGGTCGGCCGGCAGGCCGCCGGGGCCGCCTGTCGGCCCGTAGGTCATGCCGCCTTGCGTGGCCATGCCTGCGCCGCCCCAGTGTCGTCGTACAGGCGCGCCGCGATCGCGCGCAGCCGCGCCGCCGAGGCCTCGCCGAGCGGCGCGGCGGCGCGCGCGCGCGCGAGCGCCGGATCCCAGCCGAGCGCGCCGAGGAACCGCAGGCCGAGGCCCAGGTGGCGCCCCGCGACGTCGGCGAGGTTGTCGTGCACCGCGCGCGCCTCGTGCTCGGAGGCCGCGCGGCACACCACGAGGCGAAGCCGCGCGCCGGCCTGCGCCGGCAGCCCGCGCTTGAGCCAGGCGTAGGTGCGCGTGATCGCGTCGGCGCCCGCGGTGGTGGTCACGATCGCCTCCTGGCGCGCGTGCAGCGCGAGGCGCAGCAGGCCCGCCTCGCCCGCCGCGGCGTCGACCAGCGCGACGTCGGCCGCGCCGAGCAGCCGCGCGAGCGGTGCGGGCGCGTCCTGCGGCGCCGCTTCCAGCATCTGCAGCCCGCGCGCGGCGGGCAGCAGCATGAAGCCGCCGGGGGCGCGCTGCACGACGTCCTCCAGCGCGCGCTCGCCCGAAAGCGCATGCGCGAGCTCGTAGCGCGGCTTCAGGCCGAGCACGTCGCAGGCATTGCCCATCCGCCGGCAGCCGTCGACGAGCAGCACGCGGCGGCCCTCGCGCGCGAGCGCCGCCGCGAGGTGCACGGCGAGCGTCGTACGGCCGGTGCCGGCGCAGCCGGCGACGAGGTTGACCACGCGCGGCAGGTGCAGCCCGAGCATGCGGCGCAGGCCCTCGGCCTGGTCGCCAGGCGCCGGGCGGGCCAGCACGGCGCTCATGCGCGCCTCGTGGCGCGCAGCGCGGGGCCCGCGCGGCGCGCGACGCCCAGCGCCGCGGGCATCGAGGCGTCGTCGAGCGCGAGCGCCGGCTCGGCCGACCGCGCCTCGAGCGCGCGCGCGGCGAGCTGCGCGGGCGCCGGCGCGCGCAGGTCCTCCGGCACGCGCTGGCCGTCGGCGACGTAGTGCAGCCGCAACCGCCGGCGCAGCAGCACGTCGAGCGCGCCGCCGAGGCTGACCGCCTCGTCGGTCTTGGTCAGGATCGCGCCGGCGAGCGCCTCGCGCCCGCCGTAGGACTGCACGCTCTCGTCCAGCGCGTCGGCGCTCGCCGAGGCCGCGAGCAGCAGCAGCCGCGACACGCGCGCGCCGGCGCCCGCGAGCAGCGCCTGCTGCTCGGCGACGCGGCGGTCGCGCTGGCTCATGCCGACGGTGTCGATCAGCACCACGCGCTTGGCGCGCAGGTCGGCGAGGATCGCGCGCAGGTCCTCCGCGTCGCGCACCGCGTGCACGGGCACGCCGAGGATGCGGCCGTAGATCCGCAGCTGCTCGTGCGCGCCGATGCGGAAGGTGTCGGTGGTCAGCAGCGCCACGTGCTCGGCGCCGTGCCGCACGACCGCGCGCGCGGCGATCTTGGCCGCGGTGGTGGTCTTGCCGACGCCGGTCGGCCCGACCAGCGCGTAGATGCCGCCGCCCGCGACGATCTCGTCCTGCGTCGCGCATTGCAGGTTCTGCGCCAGCACGCGCCGCAGCCAGTCGGCCGCGCCCGGCGCCTGCAGCCCGCCCGGCAGGTTGCCGGTGACGAAGCGCGCGAGCCCCGGGCTGAAGCCGCAGCCGAGCATCTCGCGCAGCAGGCGCGCCTGCAGCGGCTCGCGCCGCTGCAGGTCGCCCCAGACCAGGCTGCCGAGCTGGGCCTCGAGCACGCTGCGCAGGGCCTGGATTTCCTGCACCACGCCCGCCGGCGCGGCGGCGGGCGGCTCGGCGCTCGCCGCGCGCGATTTCGGCGCCGGCTGCTGCGCCGCGGCGAGCTCCGCCGCGGCGAGCGCGGTGATCTCGACGCGGCCGTCGGCCGAGCGGTTGGACAGGATCACGGCGTCCTCGCCCAGCTCGCGCTTGACGGCGCGCAGCGCCTCGCGCGCGCTCGGCGCGGTGAATTTCCTCGGGTTCATGCCTTGCCTCCCAGCACGTTCGTGACCTTGATGCGCTTGCCGTCGGGCACCTCGGCATGCGACAGCACGCGCAGCTGCGGCGCCGAGCGGCGCAGCAGCCGCGAGAGCGCGAGCCGCAGGTTGGCCGGCGCGAGCAGCACCGCGGGCAGCCCGAGCGCCTCCTGCGCGGCGGCGAGCCGCGCGGCCTCCTGCGCCAGCGTCTCGGCGAGGCCCGGCTCGAGTCCGGCGGCCCCGGCCGACGCGAGCGCCTGCTGCAGCAGCCGCTCGAGCTCGGGCCCGAGCGCGATGACGGACAGCTCGGCCGCGCCCGGGTAGAGCTGGTGCACGATCGCGCGGCCGAGCGCGACGCGCGCCTGCGCGGTGAGCTCGGCGGCATCCGGCGCGGGCGTGCGCCCCGCCTGCTCGCCGATCGATTCCAGGATGCTGCGCAGGTCGCGGATCGACACGCCCTCCTCGAGCAGGTTCTGCAGCACCTTGTGCACGGTGGCGAGCGGCAGCACCTTGGGCACGAGCTCCTCGACCAGCTTGGGCGACTCCCGGCCGACGTGCTCGAGCAGCTTCTGCACCTCCTGGCGCCCGAGGATCTCGGCGGCGTGCCGGTGCAGCAGGTGGCTGAAGTGCGTGGCGACCACGGTGCTCGCGTCGGCCACGGTGTACCCGAGGTTCTGCGCGCTGTCGCGCTGCGCGGCGTCGATCCAGACCGCGGGCAGCCCGAACGCCGGGTCGCGCGTGGCGGTGCCCGCCAGCGGACCGCCGACGCGTCCCGGGTTGATCGCGAGCAGCATGCCCGGGTGCGCGTCGCCGCGGCCGATCTCGACGCCCTTCAGCGTGATGCGGTAGGCGTTCGGCGGCAGCTCGAGGTTGTCGCGGATGTGCACCGCGGGCGCGAGGAAGCCGATGTCCTGCGCGAACTTCTTGCGGATGCCGCGGATGCGGCGCAGCAGCTCGCCGTCCTGCGCCTTGTCGACCAGCGGGATCAGGCGGTAGCCGACCTCGAGCCCCAGCACGTCGACCGGCAGCACATCGTCCCAGCCCGCGTCGCGGGACTCGAGCGCCTGCGGCGCCACCTCGGGCGCGGCGGCTCCGGACGCCGCGGCACCGGCACCTGCGCCGCCGCGCGCGCGGCGCGTCAGCGCGAACGAGGCGCCGCCCAGGCCCGCGGCGATGCCGAGGAACGCGAGGTGCGGCATGTTGGGGATGAAGCCGAGCATGCCGAGGATCGCGCCGGTGAGCGCGATCGGCTGCGCCTTGCCGAACACCTGCGAGGCGAGCTGCTGGCCCACCTCCTCGTCGGCGCCGACGCGGCTGATGACGATGCCGGCCGCGGTGGACACCAGCAGCGCCGGGATCTGCGCCACCAGCCCGTCGCCCACCGTCAGCAGCGTGTAGTTGCGCGCCGCGGCCGCCAGGTCGAGCCCGTGCTGCAGCACGCCGACCGCCAGCCCGCCGACGATGTTGACCACGACCACGAGGATCGCGGCGACCGCGTCGCCGCGCACGAACTTGCTCGCGCCGTCCATCGCGCCGTAGAAGTCGGCTTCGCGCGCGATCTCGGCGCGGCGCCGGCGCGCCTCCTCCTCGCCGATCAGTCCGGCGTTGAGGTCGGCGTCGATCGCCATCTGCTTGCCGGGCATCGCATCCAGCGTGAAGCGCGCGCTGACCTCGGCGATGCGGCCCGAGCCCTTCGTGATCACCACGAAGTTGATGATCACCAGGATCACGAACACGACGATGCCGACCGTGTAGTTGCCGCCGACCAGGAACTGGCCGAAGGCCTCGATCACCTTGCCGGCGGCGTCGGGCCCGGTGTGGCCCTCGAGCAGCACGACGCGCGAGGAGGCGACGTTCAGCGACAGCCGCAGCAGCGTGGTGACCAGCAGCACCGTCGGGAAGGCCGCGAAATCGAGCGGCCGCAGCGTCTGCAGGCCCACCAGCAGCACGATGATCGACACCGCGATGTTGAACGTGAACAGCACGTCGAGCAGGAACGGCGGCAGCGGCAGCACCAGCATCGCCATGATCATGACGATCAGCAGCGGCGCGGCGAGCGCGCGCAGGTGGCGCGGGTCGTTCCAGGGCAGGGGCAGCGCGCCGCCGGGCGTCACGACACGGCCCCCTCGGGATCGAGCCCGGGCGGCACCGCGGGCGCCGGCGGCGTCGGCGGCCGGCCGCGCCCGTGCCGCAGCTGGTAGACGTAGGCGAGCACTTCGGCCACCGCGGCATACAGCGCGGGCGGGATCTCGCGCTCGAGCTCGGCGTGGCGGTAGAGCGCCCGCGCGAGCGGCGGCGCCTCGACCACCGGCACGCCGTGCTGCTCGGCGAGCTCCCGGATGCGCGCGGCGACGAGCAGCGCGCCGCGCGCGACGACCTGCGGCGCGCGCATCGCGCCCTCGCGGTAGCGCAGCGCCACGGCGAAGCGCGTCGGGTTGGTGACGACGACGTCGGCCTTCGGCACCTGCGCCATCATGCGGCGGCGCGCGGCCTCGCGCTGCATGCTGCGCACGCGCGCCTTCAGCTGCGGGTCGCCTTCGGTCTCCTTCATTTCCTGGCGCAGCTCGTCGCGCGTCATGCGCAGCTTCCTCGCGTGGCTCCACAGCTGCCACGGCACGTCGAGCGCGGCCACGAGCAGCATCGCGCCGAGCAGCGCCGCCGCGGTGAGCGCGAGCAGCCCCAACGCCCCGCGCAGCGCCCCGCCCACCGGCTGGCGCGCGAGGTGCAGGACCTCCGCCGCGTAGTGGTGCGCGATCCAGGCCGCGACGGCCGTCAGCAGCGCGACCTTGACCAGCGACTTGGCGAGCTCGGCCCAGCTGTTCAGCGAGAACATGCGCTGCAGGCCCGCCACCGGGTCCAGGCGCGCGAAATCGGGCGCCAGCACCTGCGCGCTGAAGACCCAGCCGCGCAGCGCCAGCGGGGCGGCGAGCGCGGCGGCGAGCATCGCGCCGGCGAACGGCAGCCAGGCCGCGAGCCCCCGCGCCGCCTGCGCCCGCAGCACGGCGGGCAGCGCGCCCTCGTCGAAGGCGAGGGCCGGCGCGAAATCGAACGCGTCGCGGATCAGGCCCTGCAGCGCCCCGGCCATGCGGCCGCCCAGCAGCCAGAGCCCCCCCAGGCCGACGGCGACGACGACGAAGGTCGCGAGCTCGGGCGAGCGCGGGACCTGCCCTTCCTCGCGCGCCTGCTCCAGGCGCCGTGCTGACGCAGGTTCGGTCTTCTCGAGATCGCTTTCCTCGGCCATCGCGCTCCATGCCCCTCGGGGAGTGCGGGGATTATTGCGGCCCGCGGGCCGCGCTCAGGCGGGAAATAGGGCCCGGTTTGGCGCCCTTTTCCGGGCGCGCGCGGGGCGGTTCGGTATCATCGCCGCCATGGCCGAGGAGCGGCGCGGGCGCGGGGCGGAATCGGTGCTGGAGGGCGAGCTCGCCGCGAGCGCGAACCGCGTCCTCGGCATGGCGCTGCGCATCGCCATGATTTGCGTACCGGCGCTGCTGCTCGTGACCGCGCTGCTGCGGACCCCGCAGGAGGCGGCCGCCGTCGCCGCGCTATGGGCGGCGACGCTCGGCGCGTTCGCCCTGCATCGGGCGGGTCGCCCGGAGCCCGCGCTGCGCGTGCTGATCGGCGCGCTCATCGCCTACGGCATCCTGGGCGTCGCCGTCTACGGCTCGGTTCGCGGCTCGGCCGTCCTCGCCTTCGTCGCGGCGATCGTGGTGAGTGGCATCTTCCTGCATCCGCGGTTCCTCGCCTGGGTGACGGCCGTCTGCGTCGCGGCGCTGGGTGCGCTCGTCTACGCGGAGTCTCTCGGCGTGCTGCCCCGTCCCGAGTACGCCACCGGCCCGCATACCTGGGTGACGTACTCGGTGGTGCTGGCCGCGCTCGGCTTCGTGACCTACTACGGCCGCAGCCTGATCGTCGCCGCGCTGGCGCGGGCGCGCGAGGAGGCCGCGGCGCGCCAGCGCGCGCAGGACGCGCTGCGCGAGAGCGAGCGGCTGTACCGCGACACCTTCGACCTCGCGGCCACGGGCATCGCGCACATCGACGCCGCGAGCGACCAGGTGCTGCGCGTCAACCGGCACATGTGCGAGATGTTCGGCCGCGACGAGGCCGCGATCGTCGGGCGCAGCATGCGGGAGCTGTCGCACCCGGACGACCGCGGCGCCGCGGCGCCGCACCTCGCGCGCCTGCGCGGCGGCGAGGCGGGCTCGGTGCGGTTCGAGAAGCGCTACCTGCGCGGCGACGGCGAGACCATCTGGGTGACCGTGAACGTGGCGCTGCTGCGCGACGAGCGCGGGCGCCCGCTGCACGAGGTCGCCGTGTTCGACGACGTGACCGAGCGCCGCCGCGCCGAGGCCGCGCTGCGCGCGAGCGAGGAGCACCGCCAGCGCGTGTTCCAGGCCAGCCCCGCCGCCATGACGGTCACCGACTTCGACACCGGGCTCCTGATCGACATGAACGAGGCGGCCGAGGCGCTCGTCGGCGCGCGGCGCGGAGAGCTGGTGGGCCGGTCGGTCGAGCATTTCTACGCCGACGCGGCCGACCGCCAGCGGCTGCGGGCGCGCCTGGAGCGCGAGCAGCGGATGGTCAACGTGCCGATCACGTTCCGCCGCCCCGCCGACGGCGCGCTGCTCGAGACCATCACCTCGGTCGAGCTGGTGCGGGACGGCGACCGGCGCGTCGTGGTGTCGATCATCGTCGACCTCACGGCCGAGGTGCGCGCGCGCGAGGCCCTGCGCCGCAGCGAGGAGCGCTTCGCCAAGGTGTTCTTCGCGCTGCCGGTGAACCTCGCGATCACGCGGCGCGCCGACGGGCGCTACGTCGAGATCAACGTGCCGCCCGAGCTCGCGCTCGGGCGCACGCGCGAGGAGCTGCTCGGGCGCACGGTCGACGAGATCGGGATCTGGCCCGAGGCGGGCGACCGCGACCGCTTCATGGCCGCGCTCGAGCGCGACGGGCGGCTGATGGGCTACGAGGCGCGGCTGCGGCACAAGTCGGGCGAGATCGTCGACTGCCTGATCTGGGCGACGCCGATCGAGCTCGACGGCGAGGCCTGCGTCATGACCTCGACCGTCAACGTCACCGAGGCCAAGCGCCGCGAGGCGCTGCTGCTCGAGGTGGCGCAGGGCGTGGCGGCCCAGATCGGCGCCGACTTCTTCGAGCAGCTCGCGCTGCATTTCGCGCGCGCGCTCGGCGCCGACGCCGCGGTGGTGGGCGAGATCACGGCCTCGCAGCGCGTGCGCTCGCTCGCGGTGGTGCGCGACGGCGCGGCGCTGCCCGAGCTCGCCTACCCGCTCGACGGCTCGGCCTGCGAGACCGCGCTCGCGGCGGGCGCGCCCCGCGTGTATCCGGACCGCGTGGCGGAGCTCTTTCCCGGCCAGCCCTGGCTGCGCGCGTTCGGCGCGCGCGGCTACGCCGGCAGCTGCCTGCGCGACGCCGACGGCACGCCGATCGGCGTGCTGGTGGCCGTTTTCCGCAAGCCGCTCGGCGACACCGCCGCGCTCGACCCGCTGCTCAGGATCTTCTCCGCGCGCGCGCAGTCGGAGCTGCAGCGCCTGCGCCACGACCGCCTGGTCGAGGGGCTGAACGCCTCGCTCGAGCAGCGCGTGCGCGAGCGCACGGTGCAGCTCGAGGCGGCGGTGCGCGAGCTCGAGGCGTTCTCGTACTCGGTGTCGCACGACCTGCGCGCGCCGCTGCGCGCGATCGGCAGCTTCGCGCACCTGGTCGCCGAGGGCGAGCGCGGCCAGCTCTCGGCCGAGGGGCGGCGCCGGCTCGAGGTGGTCGAGGCGAACGCGGTGCGCATGGGGCAGCTGATCGACGAGCTGCTGCAGCTCGCGCGCGTGCCGCGCGTCGAGCTGCGCCGCGAGGCGCTCGACCTCGGCGCGATCGCGGTGCCGCTGCTCGAGACGCTGCGCACCACCTATCCCGCCACCGAGGTGCAGGTGGACGAGATGCCGCCGGCGCAGGGCGACGCCACGCTCGCGCTGCAGGCGCTCGCCAACCTGCTCGACAACGCGTTCAAGTTCTCGCAGCGCGCGGCGGCGCCGCGCGTCGAGCTCGGCTGGAGCGTGCGCGAGCGCGCCTACTACGTGCGCGACAACGGCATCGGCTTCGACATGCGCCACGCGGCGAAGCTGTTCGGCACCTTCGAGCGCCTGCACACCGAGCGCGAGTTTCCCGGCACCGGCGTGGGGCTCGCGATCGTGAAGCGCATCGTCGATCGCCACGGCGGGCGCGTGTGGGCCGAGTCGCAGCCGGGCGCCGGCGCGACGTTCTACTTCGACCTGGGGCTGGAGTCGCGCGAGGAGCGGCGCCGCGCGCCTAGAAGCCGAGGCTCTCCAGCAGGTCGTCGACCTGCTTCTGCGACGTGACCGCGTTGGCGAGCCCCGCCGGGTTGACCACCGGGCCGTTCAGCAGCGAGTTGGCCTCCTTGCTGCGGCGCTCGGCGGGCGTGTTCTCGATCAGCAGCTTCACGAGCTGCTGCTCGATGTGCTGGATGATGTCGGTGATCTTCTTGATCACCTGGCCGGTCAGGTCCTGGAAGTCCTGCGCCATCATGATCTCGAGCAGCTGCAGGTTGGTGCGCCCGACGTCCTGCGGCACGCGCTCGAGGTAGGCGCGCGTCTGCGCGCACAGCGCGGGAAACTCCTCGACCTTCAGCGTGCGCGCGAACACCTGCGCCCAGCGCGCCGAGAGCGCGGCGGCGTCGGCGCCGAGGCGGTCCTGGATCGGCTTGGCGAGCTCGGTCGCGGTCAGCGAGCGCTGCGCGGCCTGCTCGGTCATCGTCGCCACGTAGGCGAGCCGGTCGCGCGCGTCGGGAATCGCGTGCGCGGCCTGCTCGAGGTCGCGGTCGAGGCCGAGCTGGCGCAGGTTGTCGTGCAGCGAGCGCGTCAGGTTGCCGATGCCGGCGAGCAGGCGCCCGGCCGGGCCGTCGTCGGCGCCCGCGGCCGCCGCGCCGGCCGTGTCGCGCTCGGCGGCGACCTGGTCGAACAGCGCCTGCAGGTCCGCGTTGTCGCTGCCGTCCCCGGACATGGCGCGTCCTAGGACGCCTTCGCCCTGAGGTTCTGGAACACCTTGGACAGCTTCTCGTCGAGCGTCGCCGCGGTGAACGGCTTCACGACGTAGCCGCTCGCGCCGGCCTGCGCCGCGGCGACGATGTTCTCCTTCTTCGCCTCGGCGGTCACCATCAGCACCGGCAGCTTCTTCAGCGCCGCGTCGGCGCGGATCGCTTGCAGCAGCTGCAGCCCGTCCATGTTCGGCATGTTCCAGTCCGACACGACGAAGTCGAAGCCGCCGCCCTTCAGCATCTGCAGCGCGACGGCCCCGTCCTCGGCCTCCTCGACGTTGGCGAAGCCGAGCTCCTTGAGCAGGTTGCGCACGATGCGGCGCATCGTGGAAAAGTCGTCCACGACGAGAAAGCGCAGGTTCTTGTCGACGTCGTCGGTCATGTCCGGGGCTACCTCCATAACGGACGCCGGGGAAAAATGTTTAGCCCTCGGGCGCGGCCCAGGGCGGGCGCGCCTTCAGGCCTCGCAGGGCGCGGTCCAGGCAATCGCCCAAGCCCCTGAATTGCTTGAAATTGGCGGGCGACAGCCGAGTGGCGTCGGCGGGCTCGAGCGCGACCGCCAGCGCCGAGGCCCGCCCGTCGAGCAGCACCGGCTGTATGAACAGGCCGCGCGCGGCCGCGCCCTCGCCGGCCGGCAGGTGCACCGCGGGCGCGCGCTGCGCCAGCGCCTCGCCGATCGCGCGCGAGGCGCCTTCGTCGAACGCGGCCGTCGCGCCGGCGGCGCGGCCCGCGGCGTAGCGCGGCTGCCAGCGCCGGCCCGCCGCGTCCGGCGCGAGCCACAGCGCGCGCGCGAAACCGAGCCCGGCGCTCGCGCCGTCCAGGTACGCGGCCACGGCGGCGAGCTGCTCGTGCCGCTCGTCGCGCGCGAGCCCTGCGCGGGGCTGCGCGCGCCGCGCCACGCCGCGAGCGATGTTGGCGAGGCAGGCCGCGGCCGCGTCGAGGGCCGCGGCCGCCGGCGCGGGCGCGCCCGCCGGCTGCGGCTCGCGAGGCAACGGCGGCAGGCAGCTCACCGAGGCGCCGCCGCCCTCGGCGACCGCGCGCAGCGCCGCCTCGAACAGCTGGGCGCGCACCTCGAGCTGCGGCTGCGCGGTCAGGCGCGAGATCTCGTCGATGTCCGACGGCAGCGCCGGGTCGTCCCAGCCGTGGGCGGCATGGCGCGCGAGCGCGACGGCGAGCGCGACGTTGCGCACGCGCGGCCGGTCGGCGTGCGCGTCGTCCATCAGCGAGAGGAACAGCTCCGGCAGGCCCCAGGCGCGCACCAGCGCGAGCTGCAGATCGAGCAGCGCGAATCCCAGCACCTCGCGCTGCGCCTCGGCGCTGCGCAGGCCGGGCCGCGCCTGCAGGCGCGCCGCGATGTCGGCGGCCTGCGCGGGCGCGAAGCACCAGAGCAGCAGCTCGGCCAGGTCGTGCAGCAGCGCCGCGGCCACGACCTCGTCGGTGACGAGGTCCGCGCGCATCGCGGCGAGCGCGCCGGCGTAGGCCGCGGCCCCGCGCGCGCGGCCGACGACCTGCTGCAGCCCGGCGAGCGCCGCGGGCTGCCCGCGCAGCTCGGCCTCGGCCGCGGGCAGCGCCTCGAACGCGGAGAAGAAGCGCCGGATGCCGAGCATCATGATCGCGTGCTCCACGGTCGTGATGTCCTCGAGCATGCGCCGGCTGTGGTGCGCGCGAAGGTGGCGCAGCACCGTCAGCGCGAGCATCGGGTCGCGCAGCACGACGTGCGCGATCTCGCGCGGCTTGACCGCGTCCTCGTCGGCGCGCAGCCGCGCCAGCGCCTCCAGCGAGGCGCCGAGCACCGGAACGCGGCGGCCCGCGAAGTCGCGCGCCCAGCGCTCGAGCCGGGGGTCGGCGGGGCCGGCGCCCACGCTACATCCTCCAGCAGTGCAGGCGCCGGCCGCCGCCGGTGTCGAGCACGCGCGCCGCGGGCGCGCCGGGCACCTCGAAGCGGTTGCTGACGAGCAGCGCGCCGGGCCGCATCTCGGCGCGCGCCTTCGCCCACAGCTTCGGCATCGCGGCGGGCGACAGGAACGCGTAGACGACGTCGTAGCGCCCGAAGTCCGCGCGCCACAGGCTTCCCAGGCGCGCGCGCCAGCGCCCGCGCGCGCGCAGGCGCGCCGCGAGCCACGGCAGCACGGCGGCCTCCACGCCCTCGAGCCGCGCGCGCGGGCTTGCGTCGGCGAGCGCGGCAAGCGCGCTGCCGAGGCCGCAGCCCGCGTCGAGCACGCGCGCGCCGTGCGGCACGAGCGAGGCGAGCGCTTCGAGCTCGCGACGCGACGAGAGGTACAGCGGCACCGAGGTGCGCGCGGTGAGGCCGAAGACGAGCCACAGCGCGGCGGCCGCGGCGAGGTGCCAGCGCGGCGCGAGCCCCAGGTCGAGCGCCCCCTGCGCGGCGAGCGGAAGCGCGAGCAGCAGCGGCGGCCACCAGAACGGCAGCCGCAGCGCGATGCCGGCCGCCGCGGCCGCGGCGCCCGCGACGGGCGCGAGCGGCGTGGCGCCGAGGCCGAGCGCGACCGCGGCGCCGGCGCCTTGCGCGAGCGCCGCGCGCGCGAGGATGCCGCCGCGCCCGGCCTCAGGACTGCGGCTGGGCGGGGGCGGGAGCGCTGAGCTGTTCGGGAGCGAGGCCATCCTTGCCCTGGATGTCGACGGCGCGTCCTTCACTGGTGATGGCTTCCTCGGTCTGCTTGTTCAGCACCACGATGCTGATGCGCCGGTTGGTGGGCGCCAGCGGATCGGACTTGTCGTACGGGACCGAGGAGGCGAGGCCGACGACGCGCAGCACCTTGCCCTCGGCGAGGCCGCCGGCGACCAGCTCGCGGCGCGAGGCGTTCGCGCGGTCGGCCGACAGCTCCCAGTTGCTGTAGCCGCCCTCGCCGCCGGCGTAGGGCGCGGCGTCGGTGTGGCCCCCGAGGCCGATGCGGTTGGGCACGCCGTTCAGCACCTTGGCGATCTCGCGCAGGATCACGCGCGTGTAGGGCTGCAGGTCGGCGCGGCCGCTCGCGAACATCGGCCGGTTCTGCTCGTCGATGATCTGGATGCGCAGGCCCTCGCTGGTGAGGTCGATCAGCAGCTGCCGGCGGAACGGCTGCAGCGAGGGCGTCGATTCGATCAGCGCCTCGAGCTTCGCCTTCAGGTTCTCCAGGCGCGCCTTCTCCTCCAGGCGCAGCCGCTCCTCGGCCGTCTTCAGGTCCACGTCCTTCGGCTTCACGGGCCCCGGCGGCAGCGCGCCCTTCTTCACCTGGCCCTTCTGCAGCGTGAAGTCGGTGCCGCCGCCCTTGATCACGCTGACCGCGTCGCCCGCGCCCGAGCCGCCCGACATCGACACCTTCATCGGGTTCTTGAAGTACTCGGCGATGCCCTGCAGGTCGCTCTTGGTCGTCGAGCCGAGCAGCCACATCAGCAGGAAGAACGCCATCATCGCGGTGACGAAGTCCGCGTAGGCGATCTTCCAGGCGCCGCCGTGGCCGCCCGCGGTCACCTTCTTCCGCTTGATGACGATCGGTCGCTGCGCGTCGTCGGCCATGGCGCGGGCGGCCTACTTCTTGCGGCCCTTGACGTGGTCCTCGAGCTCGCTGAACCCCGGGCGCTCGGTCGAGTACAGCACCTTGCGGCCGAACTCCACCGCGAGCGCCGGCGCGTAGCCGTTCAGGCTCGCGAGCAGCGTCACCTTGATGCAGTCGAGCATCTTGGAGTCCTCGTGCAGCTTCTGCTCGAGCGTCGTCGCGAGCGGACCGACGAAGCCGTAGGCGAGCAGGATGCCGAGGAAGGTGCCGACCAGCGCGGCGGCGATCAGCTTGCCGAGCTCGGCGGGCGGGATGCCGACCGACTCCATCGTGTGCACGACGCCCATCACCGCGGCGACGATGCCGAAGGCCGGCAGCGAGTCGCCGAGCTTGGCGATGGCGTGGATCGGGACCTCGCCCTCCTTGTGGTGCGTCTCGATCTCGTTGTCCATCAGGTTCTCGATCTCGAAGGCGTTGAGGTTGCCGCCGACCATCAGGCGCAGGTAGTCGGTCATGAACTCCGTCGCGTGGTGGTCCTTCATCACCTTCGGGTACTTCGAGAACAGCGGGCTCTCCCTGGGCCGGTCGACGTCGGCCTCGATCGACATCAGGCCTTCCTTGCGCACCTTGGACAGCACCTCGTAGAGCAGCGCGAGCAGCTCCAGGTACAGCGCCTTGGTGTACCTGCTGCCGCCGAAGGCCTTGGGCAGCGCCTTGAACGTGGCCTTGATGGCCTTGCCGTTGTTGCCGACGAAGAACGAGCCGACCGCGGAGCCGCCGATGATGACGAGCTCGACCGGCTGGTACAGCGTGCCGAGGTGCCCGCCGGCGATGGCGAAGCCGCCGAACACCGCGCCGACCACGATCAGGTAGCCGAGGATCGGCAGCATCGGCTCAGGCGGCCCGGGCGGCGCGCGCGGCGGTGCCCGCGCGCGAAGGCGGCGCGCACAGGCCGCAGACGTAGTTCTCGTTCAGCTCCAGGCTGTGAACCACGTAGTGGCCGCTGCAGCGCACGCAGGGCGTGGTCTTCAGCATGCCCGACTCGAAGAAGCGCAGCAGCGTCCAGGCGCGCGTGAAGCTGAGCGCGGGCTCCAGCCCCTGCTGCGTGCAGTGCTCGAGGTAGAGCTTGAAGCTCTTCACCGCCACGCCGATGCCGCGCTCGGCCGTCGCGCGCGCGATGAAGCGGTGCACCTGCATGAACAGCGAGGCGTGGATGTTCGGCTGCCAGCCGAGGAACCAGTCGGTCGAGAAGGGCAGCATGCCCTTCGGCGGCGAGGCGCCCTTCACCTCCTTGTACAGCCGCAGCAGCCGCTCGCGCGAGAGCGTGGTCTCGACCTCGAGCACCTGCAGCCGCGCGCCCAGCCCGATCAGCTCGATCGCGAGCTCGACCTGGCGCGCCTCCGACACGATGCTGCGGACCTTCACGGCCGGTCCCGCCGCGCGCGGCGTCAAGCCATCACCGCGGCGGGCTGGCCGGCCATCAGGATGGCGGCGTGCGAGCCGGCCATGATGCGCGGCCGGCCGTGCCCGGAGAGCATTTCCAGGATGTCGCGATCGTCGCAGCGGAAGCGGCACAGCAGCGTGGTCGAGGCCGCGAGGCGGCTGACCTGCGCCGCCGTGAGGCTCTCGAGCAGCTCGGCCACGTCGCCGCCGATGCCGAGCCGGAACATGGCGGCCTCGCGGTCCTCGCGCAGCATCTGCTGCGCGAGCAGCAGGTACGCCACGTTCACTTCCTGGATTTCGGAAAGCAGTCTGCCGGATTGCATGGTGTCCCCCAGTCCGGCGCGATGGCCCTGCCCCCGCAGGCTTCCCTGCATCGCGCCTGGCCGCATTGTTGTTGCGGCGGGCATTCAGCGGGAATCGGACGGCTGCCGATTTTTCGGTCGGCGATTCGCCGACCCGCGTATAGGCGAACTTCCTACACGCGCGTACGGAACGCCGGCGGTCGCCGGCGCCGCACGGCGCCCGAAATCGTGGCGACACAGGGACCTGCATCGATCACCTCGCGAAGCGGCTGAGCTCGCCGCGCCCGCTCAGCGCGCCTCGTCGGCCCAGTGCGGCGCGTCCTCGACGCGCTCGCCGAAGCGCAGCGAGGGCCCGATCGCCTCGCCGGCCGGCAGCGCGTCGCGAGCCGCGTGCGCCGGGTGCGGCAGCAGCGCGCCCTGGCCGACCAGCAGCCCGCCCAGCGCGCACAGCGCCGCGACGCCGGCGGCGATCGCCCACACCGCGAGCCGGCGCGCGCGCGGCGCCGGCCGGGGTCCCGGCTCCGGCGCAGGCCGCAGCTGCCCGCTCGCGGCGATCGCCGCGGCGTCGTGCTCGTGCCGTGCGGCTTCCGACTGCGCGCGCAGCGCCTCCTCGGCAGCGAGGCGCTCCTCGAACGCTCGGGCCTGAGCGGCCTGCGCGGCGATCCGCGCCTCGATCTCCGCGGCGAGCGCGCGCTCGCGCGCGGCCGCCTCGGCGCTCGCCCGCGCCTCCGACTGCTCCAGCGCCGCGCGCGCCTCGGCCGCCTCCGCGAGCGCCTGCTCGGCCTCCCTGCGCTCGCGCGCCGCCCCGTATCCGGCTTCCAGCGCCGATTGCGTCCGGCGGGAGTACTCGAGCTGCTCCTCTTCCTCCCGGCGCTGCGCCTCGGCGAGACCGGCGGCCGCCTCGTCCGCAGCCCGCCGCGTCTGCGCCGCGGCCTGCGCCGCGGCCTCCTCGCCGGCGCGGCGCTCCGCCGCCTGCGTCGCGTGGCGCTCGGCGCGCGCGCGCTCGCGCGCGGCGAGCGCCTCCTCGGCCTTCGCGCGCGCGGCGGCCCGCGCCGCCTGCGCCGCCACGCCCGCCAGGCGCGCCGCGGTCTGCGCCGCCCGCGTGCGCTTGCGCTCGGCGGCCACGCGCGCGAGATTCGCGGCTTCCGCCTCGGCGGCCTGCGCGGCGAACTCGCGCATCTCCGCCTCGAGCGCCTGCTCGCTTTCGGTCTTCGCGCGCATGCGCGCCGCGGCCTCGGCGTCGGCCCGCGCGCGCGCTTCTTCTGCGGCGGCGAACGCCTCGTCGGCCTCGGCGAGCTCGAGCGCAGCGCGCCCGGCCTGCGCGAGCGCCTCGGCGCGCCCGCGCGCCGCCTCGGCCGCCCGCTGCTCCGCCTCGAGCCGCGCCTGCGCCGACTGCAGCTCGGCGGCCTGCGCCGCGGTGTGCTCGGCGATCGCCGCCGGCGTGCCCTCGCGCGCGCGCTCGAGCGCCTGCGCGAGCGCCTCCCGCGCCGCGCCGCACTGCGCCTCGACTTCCTCCAGCAGCGCCTGCTGCACGTTGCGGTGCTCCTCGGCCTCCGTCGCGCGCCGCACCTCGGCTTCGGCGCGCGCCTGCGCGATCCGGCAGGCTTCGGCCTCCGCCCGCAGCCGCATCTCGACGGCGCGGCGCAGCGCCTCCTCGGCGGCCTGCGTCTCGCGCGCTTCGCGCTCCTCCTCCGCGACCAGCGCCGCGCGGCGCGCGCTCTCGGCGGCCGCGCGCTCGGCATGGCCCGCCGCGCGCTCGGCGCCCGCGCGCGCCTCGCGCTCGCGCTCCGCGCGCGTCTCGCGCGCGAGCCGCTCGCGGGCCTCGCACACCTGCCGCTGGCGCGCTTCCTCGGCGAGGCGTTCCTCGGCCTCGGCGCGGCTGCGCGCCTCCTCCGCCGCGCGCGCCTCGGCGAGCGCGCGTGCCTCGGCCATCAATTTCGCGCGCGCGTCCTCGGCGGCGCGCTCCTCGGCCGCGAGCCGCGCCTGCGTCTCGGCGGCCGCGCGCTGCTCGGCCTCCTTCTCGGCGAGCGCCTCGGCCTGCGCGCGCACCGCGGCCGCGGCCGCGGCCCGGGCCGCGCCCTCGGCGCGCGCCGCGCCGGCGGCCAGCGCCCGCGCCTCGGCCTCGCGCTGCTGCTCGAGCGCGCGCTCGAGCCCGGCCGCGCGCTCGGCCTCGCGCCGCAAGCGCGCGTGCGCCTCGTCGGCGAGCGCCTGCTCGGCGGCCTCGCGCGCGAGCGCCGCCTGGCGCGCCTCGTCCTCGGCCGCCACGCGCCGGTTGCCGGCTTCCACCGCGCGCGCCTCCGCGGCGGCGCGCTCCTGCGCCGCGGCCGCGAGCCGCATCTCGGCCTCGCGCTTGCCCGCGCGCGCCTCCTGCTCGCGCCGCTCGGCCTGCAGCCGCGCCGCGGCGAGCGCCGCGGCCTGCTCCTCGCCCGCGGCGCGCTGGTCGAGCAGCTGCGCGGCCTCGCGCTCGGTCTCCTCGCGCCGGAGCGACGCCGCGCGCAGCCGCATCTCGGCGGCAGCGCGCGACTCGGCGGCGACGCTCGCGCGCGCCTCGGCCTCGGCGCGCGCGAACGCTTCGCGCACGGCGGCGAGGCTGCGGACATTGCGCTCGTCCGGCGCGGACGGCTGCGACTTGGCGGCGGGTCCCATGCTGCGCTCTCCCTGGCGGCTCACGACGTTGGACACTGGATCAGGCCTTCGGCGACGCGGCTCGCGCCCGCGAGCCCGGCCGGCTCGTAGCGCTCCGCGTACGACAGCATTCGGTAGTCGGCGCAGGTGCGCTCGCTCGCCGCGCGGAAGCGCCGCGAGAAGTCGCCCTCGCCCATGCCGCTGAACGGGCCGCGCGCGACCGCGACGCGGTAGCGCCCTTCGCCCTGCGGCACCACCCGCTCGGACCAGTCGCGCTCGGCGCGGTCCACCAGCCACACGCTGCCGACCACGGCCGCGCCGTCCGCGGCGTGGATGCCGGCGGCGAACTTCTCGAGGTTGCTCTCGCCGCTCGCGCAGGCGGCGAGCCCGAATGCGAGCGTGACGCAGAACAGTCGGCGCATCGTGGCCATCCTGCGCCGCATTGGACACCCGCCGCCGCGCGGGCGAAGCGGGGAACTGGACGGGAATCGGGGGCTATTTCGGCGCTTGGGGCGCCGGCGGCGTCCTCGGCTCGCGCATCCACGCGAGCAGCGCCTTGGCGTCCACCGGCCGCTGGTACAGGAAGCCCTGCGCCAGCTCGCAGCCCATCTCGCGCAGCCGCGCCGCCTGCGACTCGGTCTCCACGCCCTCGGCGATGATCTCGAGGCCGAGGTTGTGGCCGAGCTTGACGATCGTCTCGGCGATGCTGGCGCGGCCGGTCGCCGCGTCGAGCTCGTTGACGAACCGGCGGTCGATCTTCAGCCGGTCGACGGCGAGCTGCTGCAGGTAGCCGAGCGACGAGAAGCCGGTGCCGAAGTCGTCGATCGCCACGCCGACGCCGATGCGCGACAGGCGCTCGAGCGTCGCCATGACGATGTCGACCTCGTCCATCGCCATCGACTCGGTGATCTCGAGCTCGAGCAGCCTCGGGTCGATGCCCTGTTGCGCCACCACCTCGCCGACCTTGTCGGCGAAGCGGTCGTCGCGGAACTGCTCGAGCGAGACGTTGACCGCGACCCGCAGGCCGGTGAGGCCCGCGGCTTCCCAGTCCTTCAGCTGGCGGCACGCCGTGCGCAGCGCCCAGTCGCCGATCGGCCGGATCAGGCCCGACTGCTCGGCCACCGGGATGAACTTGTCGGGCGGCACGAAGCGCCCGTCGGCGGCCTTCCAGCGCAGCAGCGCCTCGACGCCCACCGTCCGGCCGTCGCGCAGGTCGAGCTGCGGCTGGTAGTACAGCATCAGCTCCTGGCCGTCGATGCTGCGGCGCAGGGCGTGCGCGAGGCGCACGCGCTCGCGGGTCTCGATCTCGATCTCGCGCCGGTAGTAGAAGGCCCGCCCGCGCTCGCGCGCCTTGGCGCGCTTGAGCGCGAGGCTCGCGTTCTTCAGCGCGTCCGCGCCGGCGCCGTCGCAGTCCTCCAGGCGCGCGAGGCCGAGCGTCGCCGACAGGTGCAGCTGGTACTGGCTGACCGCGACCGGGTCGGCGAACAGGCCGAGGATCCGCGCCGGGTCGAGCGCGGGCTCGGGCCCGAACAGGCCGTAGCTGTCGCCCGAGACCCGCGCGACGACGACCGCGTCGGGCAGCGCCGCGCGCAGGCGCGCGCCGACCGCGCCGAGCAGCTGGTCGCCGACCTCGTGGCCGAGCGCGTCGTTGGTCTCGGAGAAGTTGTCGAGGTCGAGGATGCCGGCGATGTAGCCTTCGCGCCGGATCTTGACCTGGTCGTCGATCAGCGCGACGAAGCGGTTGCGGTTCGGCAGGCGCGAGAGCTGGTCGACGTAGGCGAAGTCGGTCAGCCGCTCGAACAGCGACACGTTCTCGAAGCCCACCGCGACGTTCGAGGCGAAGACCTCGACCAGCTGGCGCTGCGTGGCGTCGAGCGCCTCGTGCGTCTCGGCCAGCACCACGACGTCGCGCCCCGCGTGCGAGCGCAGCGCGAACACGATGTGGTCGGGCTCGACGACCAGGCTGCGCGCGGCCAGCGCGCGGCGCAGCGCGGCCTCGACGCGCGCGTCGCCGAGGTCGGCGATCACGCGGCCGACGTGCGGCGAGTAGCGGCCCGCCGCGCCCATGATCGCGTACTCGCTCGCGTGCGCGCCCTTCGCGTCGCCGCCCGCGCAGACCAGGCCGTCGGCGGGCTGCCCGATCAGGCGCGCGAGCTGCAGCAGCACGCCGGCGCTGAAGTCGGGCGTCCCGTGGCAGCCGAACAGGTCCGCCGCCGCGCTGACGATGCGCGACAGGCCGGCGCGGCTCGCCTCGACCGTGCAGATCTGGTCGTAGGAGCGGATCGCGCTCGTGATCGTGGTCGCCAGCCGCGTGCGCGTCAGCTCGGACTTGGTCTTGTAGTCGTTGATGTCGTACTGCTGGATCACCTCGAGCTCGGGCGCGTAGCCCGGCTGCCCGGTGCGCAGCACGATGCGCGTGGCGCGCCGCCCGAGCTCGTCGCGGATCACCCGCACGAGCTTCAGGCCCGCGTCCTCGGTCTCCATGACCACGTCGAGCAGCACGACGGCGACGTCGGGCTGCGCCGCGAGCAGCTCGCGGCCTTCGCGCGCCGAATAGGCGTGGATGAAGTTCAGCGGCCGGCCGGCGACGCGGAACCCCGAAAGCGCGAACGTGGTCGCCTGGTGGACTTCGCGCTCGTCGTCGATGACGAGCACGTTCCACGCCTGCGGCCCCGGCGCGGCGGCCTCGCTGCCCGGGCCCGCGTCGTCGACCAGGGCGATCAGCTCATCGGCGGGTCGCTGGGTTGGGGATTGGGAGGACACTCCGCTGAATAACGGACGCGGAGCGAAATCCTTGAGGTCGGGGAAAACCCGATCCGGCTCAGCCGCTTGCCGGCGCCCTAGGTCGCGGCGCGGGCCGGCGCGCGCCCGATCACCGCGGCGATCTCTTCGATCGCGCGCGCCGCCGGCGACTCGGGGCTCGACTCGAGCAGCAGCGCGCGCCGCCGCACCGAGCGGCCGACCGCCGGGTCGTTCGGCAGCTCGCCGACGAAGCGCAGCTTGACCGGCTGGCTGGCCGGCGGCTTCAGGAACCGGTCGACCACCCCTTGCAGCTGCGTCGCGAGCGTGCGGCCCTCGCCGCTCTTTCGCACCTGGTTGATCACCAGGTCGACGCACGCGCGCCGCTGCTGCATCGACAGGACCTTGATGGTCGCGTAGGCGTCGGCGAGCGCGGTGGGCTCGGGCGTGGTCACCAGCAGGATCTCGTCCGCGAGCGAATTCACGTACAGCACGACGTCGGCGATGCCGGCGCCGGTGTCGATCAGCACCAGGTCGAAGCGCTCGCCGATCTTGCGCAGCAGCTTGCGCAGGCGCTCGCGCACGTCCTCGCCGAGGCGCGAGTACTCGACCATGCCCGAGCCCGCCGGCAGCACCGAGAAGCCGCCGGGCGCCTGCAGGATGACGTCGTCCAGCTCGCCGGCGCCCGTCAGCACCTCGTGCAGCGTCTCCTTGGGCGTGAGGTTGAGCACGATGTCGAGGTTCGCGAGCCCGAGGTCCGCGTCCATGACGAGCACGCGGTGGCCGGCGCGCGCCAGCGCCGCGGCGAGGTTGGCCGCGACGAAGGTCTTGCCCACGCCGCCCTTGCCGCTGGTGATGGCGACGATGCGCGCGGCGAACGCGGGCGTGTTCATGGCCTGCGCCCCCGCGGGAAGGCGAGCAGCATCGCGCGCTCCTGCGGCGTGACCGCCGAGCTCGCCGCGTGCTCGAACGACACGCAATTGCGCCCGCGGCTCTTCGCGACGTACAGGTGCTGGTCCGCGAGCGCGATCAGGCGCTCGGGATCCATGCGCTCCCAGGCGGGCGCGAGCGCGCCGCCGATGCTGGCCGTCACGCGCACCGCGCGCGCGTCCTCCAGCGTCGCGCTCGCGGCCGCGATGCGCTCGCGCAGGCGCTCGGCGATGCGGCGGGCGCTCGCGGGCGAGACGTTCGGCAGCACGACGGCGAACTCCTCGCCGCCCGTGCGCGCGGCGAGGTCCATCGAGCGCAGGCCCTGCCCGAGCGCGGCCCCGACCGCCTGCAGCACGCGATCGCCCGCGAGGTGGCCGTAGGTATCGTTGACCTGCTTGAAGCGGTCGATGTCGACGAGCAGCACGGCGGCCGGCTCGCCGGTGCGCGCGACGCGGTCGAGCTCGCGCTCGAGCGTCGCGGTGAGGTGCCGGCGGTTGGGCAGGCCCGTCAGGCCGTCGCGCAGCGACAGCTCGCACAGGCCGTCGATCACCCGCTGCAGCAGCGCCACGCCCCCCAGGCCGTCCGCGAGCGGATCGCGCTGGCCGGACTGGCGCAGCAGGCGCAGCGCCTCCTCCAGGTTCACCCCGGGGAGTTCGGGCGAGTGGTCCACGTGGTCAGGGCTCCAGAGTCCGGCTACGACCGTCGCGGCGTGAACTTTAGCCCAAATCGCCCGCGGTCCCTAAAGTCCTCGCCTTCGCGACCGTAATCAAGCAGTTGGGAGAGCAGGAGCTCCGATATTGCACGCGTCGCGGCCGGCCCACGCCGTCACTGAAGAGACCCGTCTGGACGAAGCGCGGTTCCAGGCGCGCTCGCTGCGCGCGCTCGCGCTGACGATCCTCGCGCTGGCCGCCGGCGTCGTCGGCGTCGACCTCGCCGCCGGGCGGGCGATCGCGCCCGTGCCGCTCGCCGCGTTCGCGCTCGCCGCCGTCGCCGGCCTCGCCGCGGCCCGCGCCGGCCGCCTGCGCCCGGGCTGGATCGCCTTCCTTTCGCTGCTCGCCTGCGGCATCGCCGTCAACGGCTGGGTGAACGGGCCCAACGGCGCCGGCGGCTGGGGCGCGTTCGTGGTCGTGTTCATCGCCGGGCGCATGCTCGGCCCGGGCTGGGCGGGCGGCTTCGCGCTCGGCGCGGTCGCCTACTTCCTCGCGCTCGCCGGCCTGGGCGACGCCGGGCCGCTGCGCCGCGCGGGACCGCCGGTCGTCTGCATGATCCTGTTCGGCGTGCTCGCGTGGCAGGTGTTCCGCCACGGCCGCATCCAGCTGCTCGCGGCCGAGCAGGCCGCCGACGAGATGGCCTGGCGCGCGCTCGCCGAGGAGCGCGCGCGCGAGGCCGACGCGCGCCTGCGCGGCGTGATCGAGCACCTCGACCTCGCCTTCGCGCTGTGGGACGAGCAGGACCGGCTGCTGGTGTGGAACCGGCGCTTCGCCGAAATCAGCTTCTCGCCGTGGCTGCTGGCGCCGGGCGTGTCGGCCGAGACGCTGCTGCGGCGCGCGGCGCAGTCGGGCCGCATCCCGCAGGCGCGCGGGCAGGAGGAGGAGTGGGTCGCGCGGCGCATGGCGGCGCGCCGCCGCGGCGACAAGCAGTACGAGATGCAGCGCGACGACCGCTGGTTCCTGGTCACCAACCAGCGGCTCGAGGACGGCTCGATGGTGACCTCGATGATGGAGTTCACCGCGCGCAAGCGCGCCGAGGACGACCTGCGCGCCTCGCAGGCGCGCTTCGAGGCGCTGTTCCGCGCGAGCCCCGCCCCGGCGTCGATCTCGCGGCTCGACGACGGCCGCATCCTCGACGTCAACGACGCGCACGAGGCGTACTTCGGCTATCCGCGCGCGGCCGTGATCGGCCGCTCCGTGCACGACCTCAACCTGTACCGCGACCCGGTCACGCGCGTGCGCGTGCTGGACGTGCTGGCCGAGGACGGCCGCGTCGACGCGATGGAGGCCGAGCTGCTGACCGCGGGCGGCGAGGTGCGCACCGCGCTGATGTCGGCCGAGTACCTCGACTGGCACGGCGAGCGCGTCGTGCTGCTGCAGGCGACCGACATCACGGCGCGCAAGCAGGCCGAGCGCGCCGTGCGCGACTCGCAGGTGCGGCTCGAGGCGCTGTTCCGCGCGAGCCCGACGCCGACGCGGATCTTCGCGCAGGACGACCACCGCACGCTGGACTGCAACGAGGCGTTCTGCCGGCTGGTCGGGCACGCGCGCGAGGCGATGCTCGGCCGGCGCCTCGCGGACCTCGGCGTCTTCGCGCATCCCGAGCACAACCGCCGCATCCTCGAGCTGCTGCAGGCCGAGGGCCACGTCGACGGCGCCGAGTACGAGATCGTGACCGGCGCCGGCGAGCGCCGCAGCACCGCGGTGTACATGCGCCCGGTGGAGTGGGAAGGCGGCCGCGCCTGGATCGCCCAGGTGGTCGACCTCACCGAGCGCAAGCGCGCCGACGACGCGCTGCGCGAGAGCCGCAAGCTGCTCGAGCTGGTGATCGACGCGATCCCGATGTCGATCTTCGTCAAGGACCGCAACTTCCGCTACCTGCTCGCCAACCGCACGATGGTGGAGTACTTCCGCACCACGAAGCAGGAGGTGCTCGGGCGCGACACGCTGCGCCTGCCGACCACGCGCGCCACGCAGCTGAAGTCCCAGGGCGACGACGAATGGGTGTTCCGCAACCGCCGGGCCCTCGACCAGCCCGACACCGTGCTCGAGCGGCTCGACGGCACGCCGGTGCACTTCCACTCGCTGAAGATCCCGCTGTTCGGCGACGACGGCGCGCTGATCGGGCTGCTCGGGATCAATCGCGACATCACCGAGCAGCTCGAAGTGCAGCGCCGGATCGAGGAGCTGAACGCGTCGCTCGAGGCGAAGGTGGAGGCGCGCACCGCGGAGCTCAAGGGCGCGCTGCAGAACCTGAAGGACTCGCAGGCCGCGCTGCTGCAATCCGAGAAGCTCGCCGCGCTCGGGCGGCTGGTGGCCGGCATCGCGCACGAGCTGAACACCCCGATCGGCAACAGCCTGCTGTCGGCTTCGACGCTCGCCGAGCGCACGCGCGCCTTCGCCGCGGCGGCCGCCGCGGGCGGGCTGCGACGCTCGACGCTGACGGAGTACGTCACCGACGCCACCGAGGCCTCGGGCATCCTGCAGCGCAACCTGGACAAGGCCGCGGAGCTCATCCGCAGCTTCAAGCAGGTCGCGGCCGACCAGACCAGCTCGCAGCGCAGGAGCTTCGCGCTGAAGGAGGTCGTGGACGAGGTGCTGCTCGCGCACCGGCCGATGCTGAGGAAGCTGCCGATCGAGGTCGCGAGCGAGGTGCCCGAGGGCATCCGCCTGGACAGCTACCCGGGCCCGCTGGGCCAGGTGCTGGCCAACCTGATCACCAACGCGGTGCTGCATGGCTACGAAGGGCGCAGCGAAGGCGTCGTGCGCATCTCGGCGCGGCCGCTCGGCGCCGACGGCGTCGAGATCGCCGTCGTCGACCAGGGACGCGGCATCCCCGAGGCCGACCTGCAGCGCATCTTCGATCCGTTCTTCACCACCCGGCTCGGCCGCGGCGGCACCGGCCTCGGGCTCGGGATCTGCCACACCATCGTCACCGACGCCCTGGGCGGCACGATCGCCGTGCGCAGCCGTCCCGGCGAAGGCGCCAGCTTCGTGGTGCGCATCCCGCTGCGCGCGCCCGCGGCGCAGAAGCTGGAGGCCGCGTGAGCGCTGCGCTGCGCCCGGTCAGCGTCGACACGCTGCTCAAGATCTTCCGCAGCAGCCCGGCCGCGATCGCGCTCGTGCGCGTGCCCGGCGGCGTCGTGCTCGACGTGAACGAGGCCTACGAGCGGCTCTTCGGCTGGCGCCGCGAGGAGGCGATCGGCCGCACGAGCGAGGCGCTGCGCGTGTGGGTCGAGCCGGGCGACCGCGCGCGCTTCCTCGAGCAGCTCGCCGCCGGCGGCCGCGTGCGCGACTTCGAGTCGCGCGCGCGGCGCAAGGACGGCGCGATCTTCGACAGCCGCGTGTCGGCCGACCTGATCGAGGAGGACGGCGAGCGCATCGCGCTGGTGATGGTGACCGACCACTCGGCCCAGCGGCGCACGGAGGAGGCGCGCGCGCTGCTCGCGGCCGTGATCGAGACCTCGAGCGACGCGATCATCCTCAGCGACCGCGACCAGCGCATCGTCACCTGGAGCACCGGCGCCGAGCGCATGTTCGGCTGGACCGGCGCCGAGGCCGTCGGGCGCGAGCTCTCGATCATCGTGCCGCCGCGGCTGGGCGAGGAGCCGCGGCGCAACCTGGGCCTGATGCGCCGCGGGATCGCGCCGGCGCCGTTCGAGACCATGCGCAAGGCGCGCGACGGCCGCGAGCTGCGCGTGCAGATCGGCGTCTCCGGCGTCTACCGCGCGGACGGCGCGCTCGAGCTCGTCGCCGGCATCTACCGCGACGTGACCGACCGCGACCGCGCCGAGGCCGCGCTGCGCCAGAGCGAGGCGCGGCTGCGGCGCGCCGAAGCGGTGGCGCACACCGGCCACTTCGAGTTCGATGCCGGCGGCGACGATCTCATCGCGTCGGACGAGTTCAAGCGGCTGTTCGGCTTCGAGGCGAGCGCCGCCATATCGCTGTCCGACTGCGCGCCGCGCGTGCACCCCCAGGACATCGACCGGATCCGGGGCGATCTCGCCGCGTCCGCGAGGGACCTGCGCGGGTTCGACCTGGAGTACCGCATCCGGCGGCCCGACGGCACCGGCGTGGTCGTCCAGTCGGTCGCCGAGATCACGCCGCCGGGCGCGGCCGGCGCGCCGCCGCGCTTCTTCGGCACGCTGGTCGACATCACCGAGCGCAAGCGCAGCGAGGACGCGCTGCGCCAGAGCGAGCAGCGGTTTCGCGCGCTGGTCGACCTGTCCTCGGACTGGTACTGGGTCACCGACCTCGAGCATCGCTTCACGTTCCGCGAAGGCGCGATCCTGCGCCGCATGGGCATCGCGCCCGAGACCGACTACGGCAAGCGGCGCTGGGAGATGGGCTTCCTCAACGTGGACGAGGCGGGCTGGGCCGCGCACCGCGCCGTGCTCGAGCGGCGCGAGGAGTTCCGCGACCTGCTGCTCGAGCGGCGCAGCCCCGACGGGCGGGTGCACTGGGCGATGATCAGCGGGCGGCCGCTCCACGACGCGGACGGCGCGTTTCTCGGCTACCACGGCACCGGGCGCGACGTGACCGCGCAGGTGAGCGCCGAGCGGCGGCTGCGCCAATTCAACGTCGAGCTCGAGCACAAGGTGGTCGAGCGCACGGCCGCGCTCGACGCCGCCAACCGGGAGCTGCAGTCCGCGCTGCAGAGCCTGCAGGACTCGCAGGAGGCGCTGCTGCAGTCGGAGAAGCTGGCGGCGCTGGGGCGCCTGGTCGCCGGCGTCGCGCATGAGCTGAACACCCCGATCGGCAACAGCCTGCTGGCGGCCTCCACGCTCGCCGACCGCACGCGCGCCTTTGCCGGCGCGACTTCGGCCGCGAGCCTGCGCCGGGCGACCGTCACCGAGTACGTCGCCGACGCAACCGAAGCCGGGGCCATCCTGCTGCGCAACCTCGAGCGCGCCGCGCACCTGATCGCCAGCTTCAAGCAGGTCGCCGCCGACCAGTCGAGCTCGCAGCGGCGCGAATTCGCGCTCGCGGAGCTCGTCG
>Ga0335085_10001893_pt1 | contig 41387 bp, 34 predicted proteins | sample Lox_Sample_45_FD_206712 | JGI IMG/M metagenome (GOLD analysis project Ga0335085, IMG submission 206712) | Soil microbial communities from Loxahatchee National Wildlife Refuge, Florida, United States - Lox_Sample_4.5 | ecosystem: Environmental > Terrestrial > Soil > Wetlands | place: USA... | reverse complement strand
GCCGCCGCAAGCGCCTTCCGGAGGTCGATCGACGGCTTTCCCATGGAGAAAGCCTTCTCGCGGTGCCGGCGCCGCCGGGCGGGAGTCCGCGAGGAGGCGAGTCCCGACCTCAGGACGCGGTTCAGGACCTGCGTGAGCGGGGTCTTCTCGCGGCGGGCCTTTTCGCGAAGCGCGTCGAGGAGAACGTCGTCGATGCGGGTCGTCGTCCTCATGAGCGCATCATAGCATCACATAAGGTGATGCTATGGCATCACACGGGCACACCGAGACGGTTCGGGAGCCGGGAGGCGCCCGATTCCCCCGTCGTGGGAGCCGGGGGCGATTACGCGGCCGCGAGCTGCCGGAGCACGAAGTGGAGGATGCCGCCGTGGCGGTAGTAGTCCACCTCGTTCGGGGTGTCGAGGCGGCAGACGGCCGTGAAGGTCTTCTTCTTTCCTTCCGTGTCCGTCGCGGTGACCGTCACCTTCTTCTTCGGCGTCAGGCCCTCCGCGATGCCGGAGACGGCGAACGTCTCCTGCCCCGACAGGCCGAGGCTCTTCGCGTCCTGGCCCGGCTCGAACTGAAGCGGGAGGACGCCCATGCCGGCGAGGTTCGATCGGTGGATGCGCTCGAAGCTCTTCGCGATGACGGCCTTCACGCCGAGGAGCATCGTGCCCTTGGCGGCCCAGTCGCGCGAGGAGCCCGTGCCGTACTCGGCGCCCGCGACGACGACGAGCGGCGTCTTCGCGGCCTGGTACTTCATGGCGGCGTCGAAGATCGACATCTGCTCGCCGGACGGATAGTGGATCGTCACGTTGCCCTCGCTGCCGGGGAGCAGGAGGTTCCTCAGCCGGATGTTCGCGAACGTGCCGCGCATCATGACCTCGTGGTTGCCGCGGCGGGCGCCGTAGGAGTTGAAGTCCTTCTGCTCGACGCCGTGCGCGACGAGGTACTTCGCCGCGGGCGAGTTCTTCGCGATGTTCCCGGCGGGCGAGATGTGGTCCGTCGTGACCGAGTCGCCGAGGAGGACGAGACATCGCGCTCCGGCGAGATCCTTCGCCGCCGGGGGAGCCTTCGGGATGTCCGTGAAGAACGGCGGCCTCCTCACGTAGGTCGAGGAGCCTTCCCACACGTACGTCCGGCCCTTCGGGATCTCGAGGTCCTTCCAGCTCGCGTCGCCGTCGAAGACCTCGCCGTAGGCCTTCTTGAAGTGCGCGGGCTTCACGGCCGTCGCGATGGCATCCCTCACTTCCTGGGGCGTCGGCCAGATGTCCCCGAGAGTGACGGGCGCGCCGTTCCGGTCGGTCCCGAGAGGTTCCGTCGTGAGGTCCCTGTCCATCTCGCCCGCGAGAGCGTACGCGACGACGAGCGGCGGCGAGGCGAGGTAGTTCATCTTGACCTGCGGGTTGATGCGCCCTTCGAAGTTGCGGTTGCCCGAGAGGACGCCCGCGACGACGAGGTCACCCGTCCGCACGGCCTCGGAAACGGGCTCGGGCAAAGGACCCGAGTTGCCGATGCACGTCGTGCAGCCGTAGCCGACGAGGTGGAAGCCCACGGCCTCGAGGTACGGCATGAGCCCGGCGTCCCTCAGGTAGTCCGTGACGACCTTCGAGCCGGGCGCGAGCGACGTCTTCACCCACGGCTTGACGGTCAGCCCGCGCTCGACGGCCTTCTTCGCGAGGAGGCCGGCGCCGAGCATGACGGACGGGTTCGACGTGTTCGTGCAGGAGGTGATGGACGCGATGACGACGGCCCCCTGCGGGAGGTCGTACGTGACGCGGCCGTCCCGGACGGGGGCGGTCTTCGTCAGGGCGCCGAGGGGAGAAGAAGAAAGAGAAAGAGGAAGATTCTTGGAAGGTGAAGAGGAAGAGACGGAGTCCGGCGAGGCGGCCTTCGTGGCCGGGCTTGCGGCGGCCTTCGGATGCTCGGCGGCCGTGGGCGCGGGCGCGGACGGCGCCATGGCGGTGCCCGGTGCGGTCATGCCCTGATCGCCGCCCTCGCTCAGCCACTTGCCGATCACTTTCGGATCGACGTTCGCACATTCCTTTTCCAGGAAACTCTTCAGACTCTCTCTGAAAATCTTCTTCGAGTTCTTCAGGGGAACCCGGTCCTGCGGGCGCTTCGGGCCCGCGAGGGAGGGCTCGACGTCCTTGAGGTTCAGCGTGAGGGTGTCCGTGAAGACGGGGTCCGGCGTGTCGGCCGTCCGGAAGAGCCCCTGCTTCTTGCAGTAGGCCTCCGCGAGCGCGACGGTCTTCGCGGGGCGGTTCGTGAACTTCAGGTACCTGATCGTCTCGGCGTCGACGGGGAAGAAACCCATCGTCGCGCCGTACTCGGGCGCCATGTTCGCGATCGTCGCGCGGTCCGTGAGCGCGAGGCCGGCGACGCCCGGACCGTAGAACTCGACGAACTTCCCGACGACGCCCTTCTTGCGGAGCATCTGGGTGACCGTGAGGACGAGGTCGGTCGCCGTCGCGCCCGGCGGGAGGGTCCCGACGAGCTTCATGCCGACGACGTCCGGGATGAGCATGGACTGGGGCTGGCCGAGGAGCGCGGCCTCGGCCTCGATCCCGCCCACGCCCCAGCCGAGGACGCCGAGCCCGTTGATCATCGTCGTGTGGCTGTCCGTTCCAACGAGCGTGTCGGGGTAGGCCGTCCGGCCCGCGCCGGAGAAGACGACGCTCGCGAGGTACTCGAGGTTCACCTGGTGGCAGATGCCGGTGTCGGGCGGGACGACGCGGAAGTTCCGGAACGCGCTCTGGCCCCAGCGCAGGAACGCGTAGCGCTCCCGGTTGCGGTCGAACTCGAGCTTCGCGTTGTTCCCGAACGCCCGCGCCGTCGCGAACTGGTCGACGATGACCGAGTGGTCGATCACGAGGTCGGCCGGCGCGAGCGGGTTGATCCTCTCGGGGTTGCCGCCCATCGCGGCGAGCGCCTCGCGCATCGCGGCGAGGTCCACGACGGCCGGGACGCCCGTGAAGTCCTGCAGGAGGACGCGGGCCGGGCGGAACGCGATCTCGCGGTCGATCGGCTTCCTGACGTCGCGCGTCGCGAGCGCCTCGATGTCCTCCTTCGTGACGGTCCGGCCGTCCTCGTGCCGGAGGAGGTTCTCGAGGAGGATCCGGAGCGAGAACGGGAGCTTTCCGACCCTGGGAAACCTCTTCTCGAGGGCCTTGAGGCTGAAATAGTTGTAGGTCGCCGAGCCGGCCTTGAGGCTGGCCCTGGTCCTGAAGCTGTCCTGCATGGGATCCTCCGGCTGTCCCGCCGGGACCGGCGGGCGGCCGGATTCTAGTGGATGGGCGGCAGCCGCCCGACGAGCGCATCCCACTCCTCGCCCGTCAGGGTCCTCTGGAGGTTGCCGACGGCGTTCAGCACCGTCTCGTCGAGGTTCTCCTGGTCCTCGTTGATCTTCTGCAGCGCCGTGACGAAGTCGTCCCTCGTCGAGCTCTTCTTTTCGAGAAGGGCGAGGAACTTCTTCCGGGCCGATTCCGGGTCCGAGCCGTGCTTCTCGATCGCGGCCGCGAGCTTCGCGAGCGTCTCGTCGGCCGAGGCGCGCCGCGCCGGGTCCGCGACGACCGCGGGAAGCTCCTTCCGCGCCTGATCGGCGAGGAACGGCATTCCGGCGGCCCCGATCTGCGCGACGATCGCCTTCCATTCGTCCCTCGGGAAAGAGCCGCGCACGGCGAGGAGAGCCTCGGCCGCGTCGAGAACGGCCTTGCGCCGCCGGTCGCGGAAATCGTAGAGCGCGCGCTGGCGTTCACCCGCGTCCGAGCTCCTCGTCAGGAGAACCGCCCTCCGCGAGGCGTCGGCCTGCCGGATCGCCTCCCGGTCGGCCGAGAGCCGCGCCTGGGTCGCGGCGTCGAGTCCGGCGGCGAGTCCGGGGACGGCGGTCGAGGCCGCGAGGAGGGCCGAAAGGAAGAGCCGGCGGAGCGTCGTCATGAATGCCTCCTTGTGCGCGGGTGCCGCGCGTCGGGGCGAGCCGGGGAGGGGCGCCGTTGGCGGACGAACGCGCGGGCGGGGGCGCCTTCGGCGCCCGCGAGGCGGATCGGGAGGCACACGAGGTCGACGGGCCCGGCGGCGACGCGGGTCAGATCGAGCCCCTCGAGGATCCAGACGCCGGCGCCGAGGAGCGCCTCGTGCGTCTCGCGGCCGTCGCCCTCGAACGCCCCGACCGAGAGGTAGTCGATCCCGACGAGGCGCACGCGGCGCGCGGCGAGGTACCGCGCCGCGGGCGCCGACAGATGGACGAAGTCCGGAACGAAGCGGTCGTCCTTCCAGCAGCGGGGCGAGTTCGCCGTCTTGAACAGGAGGCGCTCGCCTCGCCTCACGCGCAGTCTCCTCACGTCTTCGAGGGAGACGGCGCTCCGGCTCCGGGAGGCCACGACGCGCGCGGGGCCGATGCCGGCTTCCGCCGCGAAGGAATCGAGGCTCGGCCCTCCCTTCACGTAGTGGGAGGGCGCGTCCATGTGCGTGCCCGTGTGGGCGCCCATCGAGAGGAACGAGAGCGTGGCCGGGTCGCCGCGCTCGAGGTCGCGCATCTTCTCGACGGTCGCTCCGGGGTCGCCGGGCCAGTGGACCATTCCCGCGCGGAGCGGGACCGAGACGTCGATCCAGGCCTGCTCGTCCAGCGCCCAAGGTAGGGGCTGCCGCATCAGGCGGTTCGCGATGCTCTCGACGATCGCGTCCACCGGCCTTCTCGCATCGACCTTGATCGCGCGGCGCGGCTTCTCGAGCGCCTCGAGCTGGCTGTTCAGGAGGGACCCGCCGAAGAAATGGCCTTTGCGGCTCGCGAGGCGCTCGCGGAGCGTGCTCCGGCCCGCGTCGAGGAAAGCAAAATCGATCCTCTCTCCGAGTCCCCGGGCGAGCGTTTTTCGGTACCGATCCTTCAGCGCCGAGCACGCGAGGACGACGTTCTCGCCGGCCGCCGTGCGCCGCCTCGTCTCGCGGTTCAGCCGCGCGAGCCACGGCGCGCGGTCCGCGTCCGTGAGGGGGATGCCCGACGTCATCCTCCGGACCGCGGCCTTCGAGTGGAAGTCGTCGCCCTCGACGAACGACCACCCGAGCCTCTTCGCGAGGGCGCGGCCGACCGTCGTCTTGCCGGAGCCGGCCGGGCCCATCACGACGACGGCGCGGCCCGCGCTCAGTTGATGTCGAGCCCGCACGCGGACGGCCCGCAGCCGCCGGGCATCGCGCACGCCCCGGCGCCGCAGGCCGGTTCGGCGTCGCGCGCCGGCGCCGAGCCGCGCGCCGCGAACGTCGAGAGGAGACGGTTCATCTTCTTCGAGCCGCAGGACGGGCAGCGGGCCGTTGCGGCGTCGTCCCCGGCGAGGACGAGGATCTCGAACGTCTTTTCACAGGCGGCACAGCGGTATTCGCGGAGCGGCATGGACCTGAGAATAGAATGCCCCTCTCCGAAAGGAAAGAAGATGAGACGTGGCCTCGCCCCCTTCGTCGCAATCGTCCTCTCTCTCTCCTCCCCGCTCCTCGCGATCACCGCCGAGGAGATCGTCGCGAAGAACGTCGAGGCGCGCGGCGGGGCCGCCGCCCTCGCCGCGCTCAGGAGCCTCCGCCGGACGGGCCGTCTCATCCTGCCCGGGCGAAACCTCCTGATCACGATCACCGAGGTCAAGGAGCGGCCGGGAAGGATCCGGGAGGAGGCGACGTACCAGGGCCTCACGCAGATCCAGGCCTTCGACGGCGAAAAGGGCTGGCAGGTCCAGCCGTTCGAGGGCCGCAAGGAGCCGGCGCTCATGTCCGAGGACGACGCCAAGCCGTTCCGCCTCGCGGCGGACCTCGACGGGCCGTTCGTGAACGCGAAGGCGAAGGGCCATACGCTGGAGTACCTCGGGACCGAGGACGTGGACGGCACGCTCGCGCACAAGCTGCGCGTCGGGCTGAAATGGGGAGGCGACGTGACCGTGTGGATCGATCCGGACACGTGGATGGTGATACGCGATCTCGCGACGTCGACGGTCCGCGGGGCCGAGCAGGAAACCGAAACGGACTACGGAGACTACGAGAAGGCCGGAGGCGTCTACGTCCCGATGAGCGAGGAGAGCGGGCCACGCAACTCGCCGCCCGCCTCGCGCCAGAAGTCGATCTACGACAAGGCCGAAGCGAACGTCGTCGTCGCCGCGGACGCGTTCGCGTTCCCGGCGAAGGCCGCCGCGCCGGCGGGAGCAGGCCGATGAGATCCTCCGCCGCCTTCCTTCTGGCGTCCTCGCTCGCCGCGTCCGCCGGGTCCGCGGCGCCCGCCGCGACGGCCGCGCCGCCCGCGATCGACTCCGGCGCGATCTCGGGCCTCGGCGCCCGCAACATCGGCTCGGCCACGATGAGCGGACGCATCGCCGCGGTCGCGGGCCGCGCCGAACACGACGGAAAGGTCACGCTGTTCGTCGGCGCCGCCTCCGGCGGCGTCTGGAAGTCCCTCGACGGCGGGACCACGTTCAAGCCGGTCTTCGACAGACAGCCCGTCCAGTCCATCGGCGCGATCGCGCTCGACCCCTCCGACCCGAAAGTCGTCTGGGTCGGGACCGGCGAGAGCTGGACGCGCAACTCCGTCTCCGTCGGGGACGGGATCTGGCGCTCCGGCGACGGCGGCGAGACCTGGACGCACATGGGCCTCCCGGAGTCCGAGCGCGTGAACCGCATCCTCGTGAGCCCGAAGTCGAGCGACGTCGTGTACGCGTGCGTGCCCGGCAGGCTCTGGTCCGACTCGCCGGACCGCGGCCTCTACAAGACGACGGACGGCGGGAAGAGCTGGGCGCTCGTCCTCAAGGGCGGCAACCTCTCGACCGGCTGCTCCGGCCTCGCGATGGACCCGCGCAACCCGGACCGCCTGTTCGCCGGCCTCTGGGACTTCCGCCGGAAGGGCTGGACGTTCCGTTCCGGGAGCGACGGGCCGACGGGGCCCTCCGGGTCGGGCCTTTTCCTGACCGAGGACGGCGGCTCGACGTGGAAGAAGCTCGACGCGAGGTCGGCGCCCGGCCTGCCCGAGGGGCCGTGGGGCCGCCTCGACGTCGCGATCGCGCCGTCTTCGCCGGACCGCGTCTACGCCGTGATCGAGAGCGTGAAGTCGGCGCTCTACCGCTCCGACGACGGCGGGAAGACCTGGGCGCGGAAGGACGACAGCCAGCGCATGGTCTGGCGGCCGTTCTACTTCTCGCGCCTCGTCGTCGATCCCACGAACCCCGACCGCGTCTACAAGCCGGACCTGACGCTCATCGCGTCCGAGGACGGGGGCCAGAGCTTCACGGACGTCGGCGGCGGCACGCACGGGGACGACCACGACGTCTGGGTCAACCCGAAGAACCCGAAGTACGTCGTGACGGGAGACGACGGCGGGCTCTGGATCTCCTACGACGGCGCGAACCGGTGGTGGAAATGCAACAACCTGCCGGTCTCGCAGTTCTACCACGTGTCCGTCGACGAGAAGGACCCGTACCAGGTCTACGGCGGCCTTCAGGACAACAGCTCGTGGGCCGGCGACTCGGCGTATCCGGGCGGCATCACGAACAGCCGTTGGGAGAACCTCTACAACAGCGACGGCTTCTGGGTCTTCGTCGACCCTGCCGACCCGAACTTCGTGTACGCGGAAGGCCAGGGCGGCTACGTCGGCCGCGTCGACCGGAGGACGCTCGCCTCGCGCGACATCCAGCCGAAGGCGGGCTACCACGAGAAGCTGCGCTTCAACTGGAACACTCCGATCCACGTGTCGCGGCTCGTGAAGGGTCGCGTGTACATCGGAGCCCAGTTCCTGTTCGTGACGGAGGACGGCGGGCAGAGCTGGAAGCGCATCTCGCCCGACCTCACGACGAACGACCCGGAGAAGCAGAAGCAGGAGCAGTCGGGCGGAATCACCGTCGACAACTCGGCCGCCGAGATGCACACGACGATCTACTCGATCTCGGAGAGCCCGCGCGACGCGAGGACGGTCTGGGTCGGGACGGACGACGGCAACCTCCAGCTCACGCGCGATGGCGGAACGGCGTGGACGAACCTCGTGAAGAACGTCCCGGGCCTGCCGCCCGCGAGCTGGGTCTCGTGGGTGGAGGCCGGTCCGCACGCGGACGGCGACGCGTACGCCGCCTTCGACCGGCACACGTTCGGGGACATGACCCCGTGGGTCTACGCGACGCACGACTTCGGAAAGACGTGGGAGAGGATCGTCGGCCCCTCGTCGGGCGTCCGCGGCTGGGCGTGGGTCATCAAGGAGGACCCCGCGCGGCCGGGCCTCCTCTACCTCGGGACGGAGTTCGGGCTCTTCGTCTCGCTCGACGCCGGGAAGACCTGGGCCGAGTTCAAGGGCGGCAACTTCCCGTCCGTCGCCGTCCGGGACCTCGCGTTCGCCGCGCACGACAAGGACCTCGTCGTCGCGACGCACGGGCGCGGGATCTGGATCCTCGACGACCTCACGCCGCTCCGCGCCGTCACGCCGGAGATCGTCGGCAAGGACGTCGCGTTCCTCCCCTCGCGGCCGGTGATCCAGAAGCCGCGCGGCTCGGGCGGCTGGCCGGAGGGGGACGCCTCGTACGCGGGGCCGAACCCGCCGTCGGGCGCCGTGATCGCGTACTACCAGAGGACGCGCCACACGTTCGGGCGCATGAAGCTCGAGATCCTCGACGCGAACGGCCGCGTCGTCGACACGCCGCCGGCGGGCAAGAGGAAAGGCATCAACCGCGTCGTCTGGTCGATGCACGAGAAGCCGCCGCGAGTCCCGACGGCCGCGGCGGCCGCCGGCGCGTCGACAGGCCCGCGCGTCCTGCCCGGCACGTACACCGTCCGGCTGACGAAGGGCCAGGAGGTCCTCGAGACGCCGCTCGTCGTCTCGCTGGACCCGAAAGCGCCGTTCACGCTCGCGGACCGCAAGGCCCAGTACGAGGAGGCGATGAAGGCGCACGCGCTCTTCGGCCGCATGAGCGACGTCGTGGACCGGCTGAACGGCTATCGCTCGCTCGCGGCCGCGCGCGCGAAGGGGCTGCCGGCCGGAGACGCGCTCCGTGCGGATCTGGACGCGTTCGAGGCGAAGGCGGAGTCGATCCGCAAGGACATCGTCGCGACGTCCGAGGGCGGCGCGATCACGGGCGAGGAGCGTCTCCGCGAGCACCTCGCATACGTCTACGACGCGATCCTCTCCTACGAGGGCCGTCCCGGCGACTACCAGGTCGAGCGCGTGGCGGTCCTCGAGCGCGAGCTAAAGGACGTCGAGGCCCGGGCCGCGGACCTCGCCGCGAAGGACCTCCCGGCCCTCAACGAGAAGCTGAAAGCGAAGAAGCTCGCGCCGATCGCGCAGGCGGCGGCGCAGGACGAAGGAGAGCGGATCGCGGCGGCGCGGACGATCGAGGAGGCGTGGGCCGACGCCCGCGAGGGAGCCGCCGCGCGTCAGTAGGGCATCGGGCGCGGCATTCCGACGGGGCCGCCGGTGCAGCATCCGCCCCAGCCCGGCGAGTAGTAGCCGCCGTACACGGACACGCTGACGCCGACGGGCGTATAGCCGTACGAGTCGTCCGGCCCCTCGTACGGGTAGCAGCCGGGGACCGAGGCCGCGAGGGCGAGGAGGCCGGCGAACGCGAGCGCGCGGAACAGGGTCTTCTTCATCTCGGCCTCCTCCTCACTTCACGGCGGTCTCGAACGGAAACTTCTGGAGCGCGAGGGCTGCTCCCGTCGGGTCGACGGCGATCGCGAGGCTTCCGTTGCGCAGGTCAGGACGCGGCGCGAGGACGACGCGGCCGCCGAGGGACTTCGCCTTCTCGGCGGCCGCCGCCGCGTCCGCGACGCGGACGTAGGGCAGCCAGTTCGAGTTCAGCTCCTTCCACGGCACCCCGTAGAGGCCGGCTCGGTTCCGCCCGCTCTCGGCGAGCGCGTAGTAGGGGAAGTCCACGCCCGCGACGCCGGCGTCCAGAGGTTTCGCCTCGTAGCCGAGGACGTCGCGGTAGAACGCCATCGCGGCAGGGACGTCCTTCGCCATGTGCTCGATCCAGAGGAACCGGCCGTCGACGGGCGGCCCGTCGGGCGGGTCGCCGCGGTTGATGTGGATGAGGCCGACGAGCGCGTGCTGGGGGTCGGTCACGACCGCGGCGCGCGCCAGCGTCGTGACGTCGAAGGGCGCCTTGAGCACCCGCCCGCCCTTTTGCGCGAAGGCGGCGGCCGTCGCGTCGACGTCCGGCACGGAGACGTAGCCGAGCCACGTCGACTCGGGCAGGTCGTTCTTCCTCTGCGTCATGTCCACGAGGCCGCCGATCGGCTGCCCCTTCTCGCGGATGATCTCGTACGGCGGCTCGTGGTTCTTCAGGACTTCGAACGTCCAGCCGAAGAGCCCGCCGTAGTACTTCTCCGCGGCCGCGGCGTCGTTCGTGAGGAGGTCGAACCACACGAACTTCCCGGGGAGCTGCGGCCGGACGGCCGCGGCCTTCGACGCGGGAGCGGCCGATGCGGCGGCCCGGGGGATGAAAACGACGGCGACGAGGACGATGAGCGCGAGAGCGCCCGCCGCGGAGAGCGTTTTCTTCATCGATGGCCTCCGACTCGACCGACACGATATCCAGAGAAGAAGAGAAAGAGGAAGATTTTCTTAGAAGGTTTGTAGATCGGTCCGTGCTCGAGCGCGGCGAGCCGGGGCGCCCTCTTTACCTTCTAAGAAGATCCCCGGGCGTCGCGGAGCGACGCCTCTTTAGGAATGTGCCTCGAGGAACGCGCGCACGTCCGCGAACGACTTGGACGGCACGTGGTGCCGGCCGTCGTAGCGCAGGTGCGCCGCCGTGCGGAAGCGCGACGCGAGGATCTCCGCGTAGGGCGCGATCCGCGCCTCGGGGTAGTACGGGTCGTCGTTCGTCGAGACGTGGAGGACGTCGGCGGCGGCCGAGGCGGCCGTCGGCTCGCCCGGGCCGGTCCACTCTCCCGGAACGCCGCCGCAGAACGCGAGGACCGCGGCGAAGGGCAGGCCGTCCGGCGGGGCGGCGGCCAGCCGGTAGTTGAACGAGCACGGCTGGCTGAATCCCGCGAGGACGGTGCGCGCGCGGTCGCCGCCGTTCGCCCCCGCCCACGCGAGAGCCGCGACGACGGCGCGCCGGTGGACGAGCCGGTTGTCCTCCGCGCGCGGCGAGACCCCCCAGTGGAACCCCTTCTTCTGCTCGGCGTCGTCGACGCCCGAGACGAGCGTCGAGTGCGGGCCCTGGAGCGACACGACGAGGAACGACGGCGGCGCCGCCTTCGCGAGGACGGCGAGGAGCGACTCGGCGTCCATTCCGTAACCGTGCATCCCGAGGAGCACGGGGGAGGCCCCGCAGCCGCTCTCCGGACGCCGGGCGAGGAGGCGCAGCGGAACCTCGACGGTCAGGAACGCCTCGATTTCGCTCGCCACCCGTCCTCCTTCGGGAACAACCCGCCCCGGATCTCGTACCAAGGGGCGTGGAGATGTTGGCATGACCGCCGCCATCGAGGTCCGGGGGCTCCGGAAGACGTACCGGCCCGCGTTCGGCGGCCGCGCGATCGACGCGCTCGACGGGATCGACCTCGCGGTCCGCCCGGGCGAGCTCTTCGGCCTTCTGGGACCGAACGGGGCGGGGAAGACGACCACGGTCAAGATCCTCCTCGGGCTGACGCACGCGACGGCGGGCGAGGCGTCTCTCCTCGGCCTCCCCGCGAAGGACCCGGAGAGCCGCCGGCGCGTCGGCTACCTGCCCGAGGGCCACCGGTTCCCGGGCTACCTCACGGCGCGCCAGACGCTCTCGGTCTTCGGGCGGATGTCGGGCGTCGACCACGCGACGCTGAGGGCGCGGATCCCCGGCCTCCTCGAGCGCATGAAGCTCGCCGAGTGGGCCGACGTCAAGGTGAAGAAGTTCTCCAAGGGCATGACGCAGCGCCTCGGCCTCGCCTCCGCGCTCGTCCACGAGCCGGAGGTCCTCCTTCTCGACGAGCCGACGGACGGCGTCGATCCCGTCGGGCGGCGCGAGATCCGCGACCTCCTGAGGGCCGAGGCCGCGAAGGGCCGCGCCGTTCTCCTGAACTCCCACCTCCTCTCCGAGATCGAGCTAACGTGCGACCGCGTGGCGGTCCTGCGCAAGGGGAAGGTCGCGGCGATCGGCACCGTCGAGGAACTGACGAAGAAGGATGAAGAGAAGAAAGATTCTTTGAAGGTCTACAAGCTCGTTGCGACGGGAATCGACGACGCGGTCCTTGCGGCGTTTCGCGAGGCGGGCGCCGGGGCCAAGGGCGTCAACGGGCACTTCCGCGTCGCGGCCCGCGACCCGCAGCACCTCAACGCGCTCATCGACGCGACGCGCGCCCGCGGCGTGCTGCTGACGGAGCTGACTCCGGAGAAGACCTCCCTGGAAGATGTGTTCGTGGATCTGGTCAAGGCGTCCCCCGACGCCGAGTCGCCCTCTTCACCTTCTAAGAAATCCTCGTCCGAGCCTGCGAACTAGAGAAGAGCCAACATGCGCGCCCTCGCCGCCAACGTCGAAGAGGTCTTCCGCGAAGCCGCCGCGCGCTGGACGCTCGTCGCGTACTTCGCGCTGTCGTCGCTCTTCGTCCTCCTCTTCGCGGTCGCCGTGAACCTCGACGTCGTGAACGGCGCGCTCGCGGGGGCGAAGATCTTCGGCCAGAGCGTCCACATGGGCCGCCAGTCCGTGGACCTCGATCGGCTCGTCCTCGGCTTCGAGTCCGGCTTCGCGGGCTTCCTCTACGTCGTCGGGACGTTCCTCGCGATCTTCGCGACCGCCCACCTCGTGCCGCGCCTCATGGAGAAGGGCACCGTCGACCTCTACCTGTCGCGCCCGGTCGGCCGCGTGTCGCTCCTCCTCTCGCGCTACCTCGGCGGCGTCCTCCTCGCGGCCGCGAACGTCGTCTACCTCCTCGGCGCGATGTGGCTGATCGTGATCGTGAAGACGCGCCTCGTCCACCCGCGCTTCCTCCTCGCGGCCGGGATCATCCTGTTCGGGATCGCGGCGCTCCTCGCGTTCGCGTTCCTCGTCGGGACGCTCACGTCCTCGACGGCCGTCTCGATCATGGCGACGTTCGCGGTCTTCTTCCTCTCGATCGTGCTGTTCAATCTCCACGCGCACACGGCGATTTTTTCCTCCGAATGGGCCGCGGGGCTCGTGAACGGCCTCTACTGGATCTTCCCGAAGACCGTCGAGATCGGCCGCGCCGTCGTCGGCCTCGTGAGCGGCGCAGACGGCCCGATCCGCGCCCGCGAGGGCGCCGCCCTTCTTCCCTTTCTGAGCACCGGTCTCTTCGGCCTCGTCTCGCTGACGCTCGCGTGCCTCCGTTTCCGGAGAAAGGACTTCTGACCATGAAACCGCTCGCCGCCTCCGCCCTCGTCCTCGCCGCCACGCTCGCGCTTCCGGCGGCCGCCGCCAACGACGACGCGCTCGCGCTCGTCCCGGCCGACGCGGCCGCCGTCGGCGTCGTCCACGTCGCCGACCTGCGCTCGAGCCCGCTCGCGGCGCGCGTCTTCTCCGACACCGACCACCTCACCGTGGACGGCGACGCCGCGCGCTTCCTGGCCGAAGCGCGCCTGAACCCGAAGGAGGACGTCGACACCGTCGTCGCCGCCGGCTCGCCGAAGGGCGCGGGAGGCAGCTCCGGCTGGGGTCTCGTCCTCTTCGAGGGGCGCTTCGATCCGGCCGCGCTCTCGGCCGCGATCGTCGAGCGCGGCGCGGTAAAGAAGTCGACGCCCGCGGGCGACTACTTCCTCCTTCCGGACAAGAGCGCGACGTCCTCCCCGAGCCACGAGCAGGGCGCGATCGCGTTCGCGAGCAAGCACCTCGTGATCGCCGGCAACGAGTCCTCGGTCGTCGCGGCGCTCGCGGAACGGAGCGCGGGCGGGACGGCCTTCCGGACCGGCGCGGGCCTCGGCGGGCAGCTCGGCCGCATCGACTCGGGCGCGTCCGCGTGGGCGCTCGTGGACGTGACGCGCCTGCCGGTCGGCGAGAGAAGGAAGGGCCTTCGCGCGTCCGGGACGATCGACGGCAAGGACGTCGACGGGACGGCGCGCGCCGGGCACGACGACCCGGCGATGTCGCTCGTCTCGTCGATGAAGAACGTCTCGCTTCTCGCGCTCCAGGCGACGGCGAGGGGCGACGCGCTGAAGCTGAGCGCGACCGGCGTCGTCTCCGACGAGGAGACGGCGGGCCTCATGGAGGACGCGCTCCGCGGCGTCCTCGCGGCCTGGCGCCTCGCGGCCCAGGAAAAGTCGCCGGAGACCGTGTCGGTCTTGAGGAAGTTCACCGTCGCGCGCGACGGGTCGACGGTCTCGATCAGCGGGACGCTGCCCGGCGCGACCGTCCGCGCCCTCGCCGAGAAGAAGCACGCGGCGGTGAACTGACGCCGGCGAGGGGTCTCAGCCCCGCCGCCACGGCCGGAGGATCGCGTACTCGGGGATCGACGTGATCGAGGCGCGCGAGACCTCGACGAGGCGGCGGCGGACGAGGTTCCGGAGGCCGGTCTGGACGCCGCGCCGGCTGAGGCCCGTCTCCTCCGAGAGGGTCCGGAGGCTGACGCGGGCCCTCCGGAGCGGCCCGCGCGCCCGCGCCCAGAGCGCGAGGTAGACGAGGAAGGACGAAGCCTTCCGGTCGTGCCCGACGAGATCGGTCATGAGCGTCTCGAGGACGTAGCGATCGAGGACGACCCGCGGAGGGTGTGGCATTCCTCTATGGTATTCGTTGCTACAGCGATCGTCACGCGCCTTGAAACGTGAAGACGCTTCTTCGAGGATCGGGCCGAGGAGGCTTTCGATGATCAAGGCCGTCAAGTTCGTGGGCATCCCCGTGAAGGACCAGGACCGCGCGCTCGCGTTCTGGCGGGACAAGATGGGCTTCAAGGTCGCGACCGACCAGCCCATGGGCGCGCAGCGCTGGATCGAGCTGAAGATCCCGGGTGCGGAGACCGGCGTCGTCCTCTTCACGCCCGAGGGCCACGAGAACCGCGTCGGGACGTTCTTCAACGGGTCGTTCGCCTGCGCCGACGTCGAGAAGACGTACGAGGAGCTCGAGGCCCGCGGCGTCGAGTTCGCGAGCGCGCCGAAGGCCGAGCCCTGGGGGACGTACGCGACGTTCAAGGACAGCGAGGGGAACACGTTCGTGCTGTCGTCGCGCTAGCGGCCGGCGGACGGTTGACCGGCGCTCCGCCGGGCCATAGGCTCGTCTGCCGCGAGAGGAGGCAGCATGGCGACGAAGAAGAAGGGCGGCAGGCAAGCAAGGAAGGCGAAGGGGGCGAAGCGGACCGCGGCGAAGGCGCGGCCGAAGAAGCCCTCGGCTCCGAAAGAAACCGGGCTGAGGCTGCGCGACGCGTCGCCGTCGTTCACGGTGAACGACCTCGCGAGGAGCCTCGCGTTCTATCGCGACGTCCTGGGGTTCAAGGTCACCGAGGAGTTCAAGCGCGAGGGGAAGACGCTCGGCTACATGTTCCGCGCGGGGAACGTCGAGCTCATGATCGGGCAGGACGACTGGCAGAAGGGCCGCGACCGCAAGAAGGGCGAGGGTTTCCGGGTGTACTTCGAGACGGGGACGGACGTCGACGCGTTCGCGAAGGGCATCCAGGAGCGCGGCGGCACGATCGAGGGCCCGCCCGAGGACCGGCCCTGGGGCTACCGCGACTTCTCGCTCACGGACCCCGACGGCTTCAAGATGACGTTCGGCGTCCCGCTCAGGAAGAGGTAGAGAGCGGCCTCGTCTCCGGCTCTACCGCGGCTCCGAGATCGTCACGGTGTTGTTCTGGTTGCTGATGACCCAGCCGATCGCGTAAAGGCGGGTCGTCGACACGATCGTCGCGCGGGCGGCGGCCGTGGTGTCGCCGTTGTGCGCCCGAATCACATCGAACGGCGGTGTCGAGAAGATGTCGTTGACCTGGAGGGGCGCATGGGCCGGAACGGTGACCGAGGAGGACGCCGTCGAGGCACCGTCCGCCGAGGTCACGGTCAGGGTGACCACTGCGGAGACGGGATCGGGGTTATAGAAGGTCACGTTGGTGCGGCGCGTGGGGTGCGTGTGAAGCCAGGTGAGATTGATCTGCGCGCCCGCCGGGTAGTACGTGCGGGAGGCCCTCAGTAAAGGCCCTGCACCCTCCACGCAGGAACCCACGCCGTCGCCCGATAAGTAGCCTCCTTCCCAGACGGCGCAAGGCTGCCTTACGAAGGAGCCCACGGGAGGCGGCGCGGTTCCGGTCAGGATCGCCGACTCGAGAACGAGGCCAGAGTCGAGGTCGATCTCGTACGCTCCGAAGTAGGGCCGCGGCACTTCCACGCTGCAGATTTCCTGCGAGCATTGAGCAGCAATGGGCCCCAACAGACCGTATGCACCGAAGCTGACGACCTGGCCGGGAGGGACAAGGTAGTCGCCTGGCTGGAAGTGCAGGATCGGCTGCCAATCCTGCGCTCCGTCGAGGTAGTCCACTGTATGAAACGCGAGAGGCGCGGCCGTCGGGTTCGTCACGCGAACCTCGCTCGTCCACAGCGACTGGTTCGCGCCGCGAGTGTAGATCGCCACGGGGACGACGACGTGCTCTGCCGTCACGGGCAACGAGGTGAGGAACAGGATCAACGCGGCGGAGCACGTCGGTTTCAACATGCAGTCTCCCTTACCGAGCGTTGTAGACGTAGGCGGACCAATCCTGATAAGGGGATCCTCCGGGCCCGGGCCCGGTAGTGACATTGAGCGCATAGAGGTGGATCGTGAACTGGCCGTTGGCCGGGAACGTATTCGGAGCGATGCGAATCATCTTGACGTTGTTCACCTGATCCGGGGGCAGGTAGCACATGCTCGTCGGCGTGTGGTACTGCGAGCCGTAGTAGCCCAGCCCGTCGCACCAGTTATTGCTGCCGCTGTAGACGTACAGCCCAATGGAATTCACGAGAGGGTTCGGCCCCTGGAATCCTGGCGGATCGGTCCAAGCGAGAGCGACGAGCACGGGCTTCGTCGGGTCTCCAACCGTGAGCGTCAAGTCTCGCCACTGGCCGGCGGCCGTGAACGCCCACGACGGATTCTCTGAGTAAAAGACGCGCGGGGTTCCATCGAAGAACCGCTTGAGACTCAGCCGTCCCCATCCCTGGACGTTCGTCGGCTCCCATCCGAGGGCGACCCCGCCGTTGCCCCAGTCGGAGCCGCCGTGCATGGATTCAGCGTTCGCGATGAGCGCCGCCTTGACGAGAGATGGCGCGACCGCACCGAGGGTCTTGCGCACGAGGACGGCCGCACCCGTGACTTGCGGAGCCGAATAGCTGGTTCCATTCCCCGCGTAATAGATGTTCCCTGCGTAGGGCGCCTGGTCGGGGACCAGCGGGCTCGTCGTACCGGAGCACTCGTTGATCCGACCAAGCGGGAGCGCGGCGCCGATGACCACCTGCCCCGGCGCAACTAGGTCGGGCTTGAAGAGACTCCCATTGTAGGCTGCACCTCGCGAACTGATCGCAGCGATGTCGCCGATGCCGATCGAAGAGCTGCAGGCGCCGACGAGGCCCCGGACCACACCCGAAGCACCCACCGAAATGACGTTCTTCGCAGTCGCCGGTGTCTGCACCGCGCGCAGATGCGAGGTGTTTCCAGCGGAGACGATGACGTTCATCGAGTGTGATTCGTCCCCCATGCCGGCCGTCCGCACGACCTTGTCGAACGAGAAGGACTCGCCCGTGTACGCACTCGTGTAGAAGTTCCAGCTGGCGTTCTGATAGCGGGCGCCCCGTGTGTACGCTGCGGCGGCGAGCGCTTCGAACGTCTGGTGGTTCTGGAACAGGTTCTGGTTGTCGTCCCAGAGCTTCGTGGAGCCGATGCGAACCCCGGGTGCGACTCCCATGTTCCAGTAGAAGCCGTTGGCGTCCTGAGCACTGTCCGGCCAGGTCAGGAAGGTCGCCGCTCCGCCAGACTGTGTCGGCCGCCCAGCGATGATGCTCGCGACAAGAGAGCCATGTCCGAAGCCGTCGTCGATGTTCGCGTTGGCGGCCGGGTCGGAAGGGCATGCGTAGGCGAGGCGTGCATAGTTGAGGCTGTTGTTGAGGTCAGCGTGGCCGGTCTGATTTGCCGCAGGGGTTATGCAGGAGGTGGATTGCCGATTCGGGACGTTGGAGAGCTGAATGCCAGTGTCTTGAACGTCGACGATCTCGGTGGAGAGCGCCGCGACTCCGAGACCGTAGCTGTTCGCCAGGGTCGTCGCGTACTGTCCCGCTCCGCCGCCGTTGTTCGGCAGGAGGTATTGGTCGACGCGTTCGTCTGAGACGCCACCGGGTGCCACGCGCTCGATCCAAAGAACGGGACTCTGCTTGGCGAGAGCACGTGCTTGGGCGGCCGTGGCCGTGGTATGGAGAATCTGAAGGCCGAGGCTGCCGTCGAGTTGAGGCTCGACATCGGCGCCAAGGGCCGCCACGGTCGCCGAGAGATCCTGGCCACCGTCGAGGATGACGTTGAAAGCAAGGAGCTCGTTGAGGCCCTCAGTGGCTGCCCGAAGTTCCGGATCGAGCTTGAGGGCCGGTTGGAATACCCCCACGTACTGGATGGTCCCGCCCAGCGCGGCGCGGAGGCTCTTCAGGCCCGCGGGAGCGGCGACCGCATACGCGTTGCTGCCGACGTACTGCACGAGGCGCGCACCGGCGGCGGCAAGGGGTTCGATCCATTCGGGACGCATGGGGGCGTGAAACTGGACGAGGTAAAGCCCGGTCGGCCCGTCGTAATCCGCGAGCGTCAGATCGGGGTCGAGCGTCGGAGCGGCCGCGCCCGGGCTCGTGTCGATCCTGGTCCCGGCAAGCTCCACGCTGAAGGCATCCTCCAGGGGATCGAACGCGAGACCCGTGGCCGCCTGGAGGGACGCGACGTCCGAACGTAAACCTTCGATGACCGCGAAGGGACCGTAGTCCTCCAAGATCTTGAAGCCGGCGGCGTCGAGGCTCGAGAGCTGCTGCGTGCTCAGGGCCACGGACGCGCTCGCGATCGGCTTCCGCACGCGAAACCGGTAGAGGGGTGGCCTGGACTGTTGGCCGAGGACGAGAGGTGCACTGAGCAGAAGTGTCGCTAGCGACACGACCCTCACGATCCGCATGATCTGGATCTCCTTTCGGGGGCTGGAGAGGTGCTCCCGATCAGAACCTTCGAGTTCGGCGCCCGGTGCGCCATAGGGCGGGTGCTTTACCCCCCGAGGGGTACGTCAGAACGGCGCTGCGATTTCTTGAGCGGCCGCGGTCAAAAAGGGAGGGCCCAAACCGTCTATCGAGGTAGAGGCTTGCCACGAACAACCGACCCTCGAGTCTGAATGGCCCGCGTCGCTCGGGCAGCTCTCACCGCAAGAGGGGGGCAACGCCACCCTTGCGTGCGGCGGCGAAGGCGCTTCGCCTGGATTCGATTCGTCGAGAGGCTCTTCTTGCGGCCTTCGAGGAAGCGTTCTTCGACGACCCGAGAGCCGGTTTCCTACTCGAGGACGGTAGTCTGCGCGCCGTCAACGCAGCGGCGTCGTTGTTGCTCGACGGGGGCCTGTCCGTCAATGAGGTCCTGAAGGAGATCGAGGCCTGTGTAACCTCGGGGCGCACGGCGTGGGTCCGGACATCCGCCGGCCGATTTCGTGTCGCGAGTTACCCGGCCGGGGGACATGACGCCGGGGGACCACGGGTGTGCTTCGCCGAGAGTGTCGCGACGCTCGCGGGCTTTCCGCTCTCTCTGACGCCGCGTCAGGCGGCGGTTCTGGACGGCGTCGCGAAGGGCTGGTCGAACGAGACGATCGCCTTGCACTTCGGGACGTCGGCCGAGACTGTTCGACGCCACGTGCGCCACATCCTGTTGAGGACAGGCGCGAGGAACCGCGCACAACTTCTCAGCTATTGTCTGGGGGCGAGCGGACGCAAGTTGAAATGACCTCACGCGACAAAGGGAGCGGGGGCCGGCGATTCGGCGCCGCGGGCAGGTCATGATCAGGTCATGATCGTCCATCTCCTCGACGGCACGTACGAACTGTTCCGGCACTTCTACGGGCTGCGCCGCGTCCCGGGCGCGGCCAAGGCGCCGCTCGGCGCCGCGATCGGCGTCCTGAAGACGGTCCTCGAGACGATCGAGAAGGGCGGGACGCACGTCGGCGTCGCGACCGACCACGTCATCGAGTCGTTCCGCAACGGCCTCTGGCCGGACTACAAGACGTCCGCGGGCGTCGAGCGCGCGCTCCTTTCGCAGTTCCGTCCGCTCGAGGAGGGGCTCGCCGCGATGGGCGTCGCCGTCTGGCCGATGGTCGAGCTCGAGGCGGACGACGCGCTCGCCTCCGCGGCGCGCCTCGCGGCGGCCGACCCGCGCGTCGAGAAGGTCTGCATCTGGACGCCCGACAAGGACCTCGCGCAGTGCGTGGAGGGCGACCGCGTCGTGCAGGTCGACCGGCGCGGCCGGAAGATCCTCGACGCCGACGCGGTGCGCGCGAAGTTCGGCGTCCCGCCGGCCCTGATCCCCGACTTCCTCGCGCTCGTCGGCGACGCGGCGGACGGCTATCCGGGCATCCCGGGCATCGGGCGCGTCACGGCCGCGCGGCTCCTCGACGCGCGCGGGCCGATCGAGAGCTGGCCCGAGGACGCGCTCGGCGAGAACCGTGAGCGGGCTCTCCTCTTCAAGCGCCTCGCGACGCTCCGGACGGACGCGCCCCTCTTCCGCGACGTGGATGAGCTGCGCTGGCGCGGGCCGACGCCGGCTTTCGCTCCGTGGGCCGCCCGCGCCGGCGAGCCCGGGCTCGAGGCCCGGGCCGGCGCGGCGGCGGTCAGTCTGCCTTGACCGGCTTCCAGGTCTTGTCCGGGTTGTAGCGCTCCATCGTCCGGAAGTCCTCGAGCGTCTTGTCCCCGAAGTCCTTCTCGTAGACGACACCCTCGTGGCTCACGATGAAGGTCTTCACGCCCGTGACCCCGTACTCCGCCGGCGCCGCGACGAGGGCGAAGCCGCCGATCATCGCCCCCTCCACGACGAAGTCCAGCTGGCCGAGGTGAGCCGCGGGGCCCTGGCCCTTCAGGACCTTGAAGAAGTAGCCGTGGTACGGCTTCACCTTGTCGGAGTAGCCCTCGGCGATCGCGTTCGCGACGTTCTCGCCGATCGGTCCTTCCCATTTCCCGTCCGCCGTGCGCCACGCGAGGCCGTTCTGCTCGCCCGGCGTCGCGATGATGTGCTGCGCGTACTGGTTCACGCGCGAGCCGTCGTGCTTCGTCTCGGCGTACTCCCGCTGCGCCTCGACGTAGCCTTCGCAGATCTGGATCGCGTCGAGCTCGTTGTGTCCGATCCGCCGGTAGAGGATCTCCTGCGCACCCGCCTTCGAGTCGAACCTCCAGCCCTTCGCCGCCTTGACGATCGGAATCGGCGAGGGGTAATCCTCGTCGCCGATGACGAGGATCATCCGGCCGGGGTGCTTCTTGTCCGGGACGATCTCGTGCTTCTCGAGAGCCCGGCGGGCGAACGCGCCCGCCTGATTGCGGTCCTGCACGGCGTCCTTGGACGTCACGAGGTTGATGCCGTCCGGGCCGAGGATCTTCGCGAGGGCCGGGACGTCGAAGCGCGCGGCCGCTGTGATCAGCGCCTCGGCGGCGGCTTTCGGAGAGGAGAAAGTCTCCTGCTTCGGAGCGGCCGCCGGCGCGGCCGCCGAGAGATTGCCTTCGAAAGCGAAGAGCAAGGGGAGGGCGAGAATCGCGCCGATAATCCCGCGGCGCGCGGCGCTCGGGACCACTCGAAGAAATTCCTTCTTCTTCGTATTCATCTTCATCTCCCCCTCACCGACGCCTTCCGCCGCCGCCGCCGCCGCGGGAACCGCCGCCGCCGCTGCGCCCGCCGAGGCTCGACGAGCCGCGCGAGCTCGCGGACGAGGCGCTGCGCCCGCTGAAGCCGCTGGAGCCGCCGAAGCCGCTTGAGCCGCCGCGCGACCCGCCGCCGCCCACGTCTCGGCTGCCCACGCGGTCCGCGCCGCCGCCTGCGGAACGATCGCTGACGCCGGCCGAGCCGCCGCGGCCGCCGGCACCGCCGACGCCGCCGACGCCGCCGGCACCCCCGACGCCACCGGCACCCCCGACGCCACCGGCACCGCCGACACCGCCGACACCGCCAGCACCGCCGCGGCCGCCGGCACCGCCGACGCCACCCACGCCACCCACGCCGCCCACGCCGCCGGCACCGCCCACACCACCCCGTCCGCCGACGCCACCGCGTCCGCCTGCTCCGCCGCGAGAGGTGCCGCCGAATTTGTTGGCGGCCTTGTTGCTGCCGTAAGGTGTCCCGCCGCGGTGGCTCGGGTTGTGATTCCAGCTGCCGCCGCCCTGGCCGCGGTTTCCGCCGTTGATGTTCGTGTTGCGGTTGAAGTTGTTGTTGACGTTGACGTTGACGTTGCCGCCGCCCCAGCCGCAGCCGCAGCACGAGCCGCCCCAGATGGCGGCGCCCATCACGAAGCCCGCGCTGAACGTGAAGAACGCGGCGCCGGGCGTGTACGGCGGGTAGTAGACGGGCGGGTACGGGTAGGGCGGCGGGGGATAGACGTACGCCGGGTTGTAAGACGGGACGTAGACGACCTCGGGGTTCGAGTTCTGGATGATGATCGTCTCCTTCGACTCGATCACCTTCGTCTCGACCTTCATCTGCTCGTTCGACTTGAGCGCGCCCTTCTCCTCCGCTTTCTTCCTCATCCGCTGGCAGGACTCCATGACCTCTTTCTGCTGATCGAGGAAGGCGTTGCCGAGGTCGGTCGTCCACTGGATGTCGTCCGTGAGGCGCTTCAACGCGTCGGGGACGGCGGCCATCGACTGGACCGACGGGTCCCACGGCTGCTTCGCCACGGCGTCCGCGAGCGCCTTGTCCTTCAGACTCTTGTTCTTCTCCATCCACTGCTTGAGCTGGACGAGCTCGAGCGGGTACGTGGAGGCCGCGAGGCACTGCGCGAGGAGGTCGTCCGGATAGAGGGCGATCGGCGCGACGAGCGAGTCGAGCTGGTCGGCCGTGAGCGGCTTGTCCTCGTCCGCTTTCGCGGGCGCGGCGCTGCCCGTGGCCGGCGGGGAGGCGGGAGGTGTGCTCTGTGCGAGGAGCATCGTCTCGCCGGGCAGAAGGAGGAATGCGCAGGCGATCGCGACGAAGCTCCGGCCGGCGCGATTCGTGATGACGTGAAAGATCGCTCGTCTTTTCATGGCGCGGGCTCCTGCTGCTGGATCTCGAGCCGGATCATATAAGCGTTCGCTCCAGATCGGCATGGTGACATGTCGCCATGAGTGGCGGGCGGTGGCCAAGCCTCCGCCCACGGCGGGCGACGCGAGGCACCGCCGAGCCTCCTCAAGTCCCTGATCCGACGGGATCTTCCGGGGACCCGTGCCGCGAATCCGACGTGGCACCACGTTCGCTGTGCCGCAAGAAAGCCGCCAGTTGAGGCTGTGAACAGGAGGTCTTCCATGTCCAAACCCGCCGTTCGCCTCGAGCACGACCTGCTCGGCGATCTCAACGTTCCCGCCGACGCCTACTACGGAGTCCAGACCGCTCGCGCGCTCGAGAACTTCCACATCTCCGGAGTCGAGCTCCGCCTTTACCCGGACCTCATCAAAGCGTTCGCGATGGTCAAGCTCGCGGCCGCGCGCGCGAACTTCGATTGCGGCCAGTTCAGCAAGGAGATCCTGAAGGGCATCGAAGGGGCCTGCCAGGAGATCATCGCGGGCAAGCTCCACGACGAGTTTCGCCTCGACGTCTTCCAGGGCGGCGCGGGCACGTCCACGAACATGAACGCGAACGAGGTCATCGCGAACCGCGCCCTCGAGCTCATGGGGAAAAAGAAGGGCGACTACAAGGCCTGCGATCCGCACGACCACGTGAACTGCTCGCAGTCCACGAACGACGCCTACCCGACCGCCCTCCACGTCGGGATGGCGCTCGGCAACGTCCGGCTCGTTGCGGCGATGAAGGAGCTCATCCAGGCGTTCCGGAAGAAGGGAAAGGAGTTCTCGTCGATCCTCAAGATGGGCCGGACCCAGCTCCAGGACGCGGTGCCCATGACGCTCGGGCAGGAATTCAACGCCTTCGCCGAGACGCTCGCGGGCGAGGTCCTCGCGCTCGAGCGGATCCAGAACGTCCTCTGCGAGACGAACATGGGCGCGACGGCGATCGGGACCGGCCTGAACGCGCCCGAGGGCTACGCCGAGAAGTGCACGAAGCACCTCGCGAAGGTGACGGGGTTCCCGATCACGCTCGCCCCGGACCTGATCGAGGCGACGCAGGACACGCAGTCGTACGTTCTCTATTCGTCCTGCATGAAGAGCCTCGCGATCAAGCTCTCGAAGGTCTGCAACGACCTGAGGCTCCTCTCGTCCGGCCCGCGCTGCGGCCTCAGGGAGATCAACCTCCCCGCCAAGCAGCCCGGCTCGTCGATCATGCCGGGGAAGGTCAACCCGGTCATCCCCGAGGTCGTGAACATGGTGTGCTTCCGCGTGATCGGCAGCGACCTCACGGTCTCGATGGCGGCCGAAGGTGGGCAACTCCAGCTCAACGTGTTCGAGCCCGTCATCGCTGCGTGCATCTTCGAGGCGCAGACGATGTTCATCAACGCCGCGAGGACGCTCCGCGTCCACTGCGTGGACGGCATCACGGCGAACGCGGACGTCCTCAAGCACTACGTCGAGTACTCGATCGGCACGGTCACGGCGCTCAACCCCGTCATCGGCTACGACAAGGCGACGGAGCTCGCCGCCGAGGCCATGAAGACGGGGAAAGGCATCCTCGAGATCCTGCGCGCGAAGAAGATCCTCACGGAGAAACAGATCGCCGAGGTCCTCGACCCGCAGGCGATGACCGGCCAGAAGCATCCCGTCAAGGCATGAGACTCGCGCGTACCGCCCTCCTCGCCGCCGCGGGCGCGGCGTGCCTCCTGGCCTCGGCCGCGGCGGCCGGGGAGTGGCGGCCCTTCTCGGCCACGTGGACGCTCGCGGGAACGCGCACGACCCTTCCGACCGAGGGCGCGCGCCCTGCCGCCGTCGTGCACGTCTCGGGCTCGCTCGTGACCACGAAGGGCGACGTGATCGGCCGCGGTTTCTACGGAGAGGTGATCGGCTTCGACGACGGCGGGACGCTCCTCGTCGGCCGCGCCGTCTTCACGGACGAGCGCGGCGACAAGGTCTTCGCGACGCTCAGGGCGCAGCCGCTCGGCACCGGCCGGACGGCCACAGGGACGATCACGGGCGGCACGGGCCGCTGGGCCGGCCTGGAAGGGGACTTCACGTTCTCGTGGACGTTCGTCGTCGAGGCCGAGGGCGACGAACTCCACGCGCTCTCGGTGAACGTCGAGGGCCGGGCCCGGAAGGGGACGCCCGCGCCGCCGAGGACGCCGTCGACCGCATCGGCGGAGCCCCCGAAATGAGCGCCGTCGCGAAAGCCTGGGTTTCCCGCGGCGCCACGATCGCGCTCGGCGCCGTGATCTGGCTCTGGCCCGTGCCGGAGGGCCTCACGGCGCCGGCCTGGCGCCTCTTCGCGATCTTCGCCGCGACGATCTTCTCCGTCATCGTCGGCGCGTTCCCGATCCTGACGGCCTCCGTTCTCGCGGTGGCCGTCTGCGTCCTCTCTCGCGTCCTCCCGCCGGCGAAGGCGTATGCCGGCTTCGCGAACGGCACGATCCTCCTCATCGTCGTCGCGTTCCTCGTGGCCAGGGCCATCGTGAAGTGCGGCCTCGGGCAGCGCCTCGGCCACCTCGTCGTGACGCTGTTCGGGAAATCGACGCTGGGACTCGGATACAGCGTCTTCGTCCTCGACGCCGCCATCGCGCCCGCTTTCCCGAGCGACACGGCGCGCTCGGGCGTCCTCTACCCGCTCGTCCTGTCGCTCGCCGAGGGCTCGGGCTCGAAGCCCGACGACGCGACTCGCAAGAAGACGGGCGCCTACCTCATGTTCTGCGGAATGGCGACGCTCAGCCTCTCGTCGGCGCTCTGGCTGACAGCGATGGCGGGCAACCCCCTCGGAGCGGAGATCGGCAAGTCGCTGGGCCTCACCGTGTCGTTCGGCTCGTGGCTCGCGGCCTCCATCCTTCCGACGCTCGTGTGCCTCGCGATCCTCCCGTACCTGATCTACAAAGTCTTTCCTCCCGAGCTGAAGGCGACGCCGGAGGCGCCGGCGGCGGCGAGGAAGGCGCTCAAGGCGATGGGGCCCCTGAGCGCGCACGAGAAGATCGTCGCGGTGACGTTCGTCGGGATGGTCACCCTGTGGGCGCTCGCGGGCACGCTCCACGTCGACCTCACCGCCGTCGCCTTCCTCGGCCTCGGCATCTTCCTCGCGGCAGGCGTCCTGACGCTCAAGGACATCGGCCAGCAGGGCGACGTCCTCGCGACGTTCATCTGGTTCGCGATCCTTTTCGCGATCAGCGGCGAGCTCAACACGCTCGGCTTCATGGGCTGGATCGGGCAGCGGCTCGCGGGGGCGCTCGGCGGCCTGCCGTGGCTCGCGGTGTACGTCCTCCTCGTCCTCGCGTACGTTCTCATCCACTACCTGTTCGTGAGCCAGACCGCGCACGTCCTCGCGCTCTTCGGCGTCTTCCTCGGAGTCGGCGTGCAGCTCGGCGTGCCGGTCGCCCCGCTCGGCTTCGCGCTCCTGATCTCGACGAGCTACCTCTCGACTCTCACGCCCCAGGCCTCGAGCGCGAACCTCCTCGTCGTGGGCAGCGGTTATCTGACGCAGGGGGAGCTCTACAAGCTCGGGACGATCACGACGGTCTTCAACATCCTCGTCATGCTCCTCGTGGGGACTCCCTGGCTCCTGTTCGTGACACGCTGAGATAGAACGCCGCCATGCACTACGTCACGGCGTCTCTCCGCCAGAACACCGAGCTCGCCGTCTTCCTGACGCTCGCCCTCGGTTTCCTCGTCGGGCGCGTGAAGTTCGGGACGTTCAGGCTCGGCAACGTCGTGGGAACGCTCCTCGCGGGCGTCGTCGTCGGCCAGATCGGCGTCCACGTGGATCCGGTCGTCAAGCTCGTCTTCTTCGACCTCTTCCTCTTCGCGACGGGCTACAAGGTCGGGCCGCAGTTCTTCCGCGGCCTGAAGAAGAACGCGCTCACGCAGGTCTCGCTCACGGCCGTCCTGTGCGTCACGAGCCTCGTGACGACGCTTGCAGCCGCGAAGGTCTTCAAGTACGACTGCGGGACGGCCGCGGGCCTCATGGCAGGGGCGTTCACGGAGTCGACGGTGATCGGCACCGCCGGCGAGACGATCAACCGGCTGCCGCTGCCCGAGGCCGAGCGGAAGCGCCTCCTCGACCAGATCCCCGTGGCCTATGCGGTCAGCTATCTCGTCGGGACGGGTTTCGTCGTGTGGTTCCTCTCGGGCCTCGCGCCGAAGCTCCTCAAGGTGAACCTCAAGGAAGAGGCGAGGAAGCTCGGGGAGACGCTCTCGGGCGGCAAGAGCGGCGAGCGCGAGGAAGGCGTCCAGTCCGCGTACCGCGAATGGGACGTGAGGGCCTACGAGCTGCCGGAGCAAAGCGCGGGGAAGACGATCGGCGCCTTTGAAGCGTCCTTCGCGCCCGACAGAGTCTTCGTCAAGAGAATCCGAAGAGGAAGAGAGAAAGAGAGAGATTTCTTAGAAGGGGAAGAGGGGATCGCCCTCGCATCGGGGGATGTCGTCGCGATTGCCGCACGCCGCCGCATTCATCTTTCGAAGAAATCCGAATTCGGCCGTGAGTGTGAGGACCGGGAGCTTCTCGACCTTCCGGTTGCCTTTGCGGATGCCGTCGTCACGAACAAGGAGCTCGAAGGTCATACGCTCGCCGAGCTCGCCGCGGCCCACGGGCGCGGCGTCGCGCTCGTCAGGCTCGTCCGTGCGGGCGAGGAAGTTCCGGTCTCGCTTCGGACCACCGTCGACCGCGGCGACCTCCTGCGCATCGCCGGCGCGCCCGAGGACGTGACGCGCGTGGGAAAGGCGCTCGGCTACGTCGAGCGGCCCTCGAGCGAAACCGACGTCGTGTTCGTGGGCCTCGGCATTCTCCTCGGCGGCTTCGTCGGGCTCCTGTCCGTGACGGTCGCGGGCCTCCCGCTCAGCCTCACGGCCTCGGGCGGCGCGCTCATCATGGGCCTCGTCTTCGGCTGGCTGCGTTCCGTCCGCCCGACGTTCGGGCGGATCCCGGAACCGGCGCTCTGGGTCTTCGACACCGTCGGACTCGCCGTCTTCATCGGGATCGTGGGCCTCTCGGCCGGACCGAGCTTCGTGTCCGGCATAAGGGAGACGGGGCCGAGCCTCCTTCTCGTCGGCCTCGTCGTCGCCGTCACGCCGCACATCGCGGCGCTCTTCTTCGGGCGGTACGTCCTCAAGATGAACCCCGTCCTCCTCTTCGGCGCCTGCGCCGGGGCCGGCACGGTCACGGCCGCCCTGCGCGGAATCCAGGACGAGGCGGGCAGCAAGCTTCCCGTTCTCGGCTACACCGTCCCCTATGCGATCGGGAACATCCTCCTGACCGCGTGGGGACCCGTCATCGTCATCCTCACGAAATAGGAGTCCCCTCATGTCACCGAAACGCGTCGTCTCCCTGACTCTCGTCCTCCTCGTCGCCCTCCTCGCGGCGCCGGGCGCGCTCGCGCAGACCACGGCCGCTCCCGCCGCCAAACCCGCCCTTGGGCACGTCGTGATCCTCGCGACCGGCGGCACCATCGCCGGCGTCCAGCCGAAGGAAGGGGAAGCCGGTTACAAGTCGGGGGCCGTCTCGATCGACTCCCTCGTCAAGGCCGCACCGGGCCTCGAGAAGCTCGCCCGCATCGACGGCGAGCAGATCGCCTCCATCGGCAGCCAGGACATGAACGACTTCGTGTGGGTCAAGCTGGCCAGGAAGGCGGCCGAGCTCCTCGCCCAGCCGGACGTGGACGGCATCGTCGTGACCCACGGCACCGACACGCTGGAGGAGACCGCGTACTTCCTCAGCCTCGTCCTCAAGAGCGACAAGCCGGTGGTTCTCGTGGGCTCCATGCGCCCCTCCACGGAGCTGAGCGCCGACGGGCCCTCCAACCTCTACAACGCCATGTCCCTCGCGGCGGACCCGGCCGCCCGCGGACGCGGCGTCCTCGTCGTCGCGAACGACCTGGCCCACGCCGCCCGGTTCATCCAGAAGACCAACACGACCTCCGTCCAGACCTTCGTCTCGGTCGGCCGCGGCCCGGTCGCCGAGTGCGTGAAGGGGACGAAGACCGTGTACCTCCTCCCGCCGTCCCTCACCGCGTCGAAGGGGGGCTTCAACACGACCGGCATCGACGCGCTCCCTCGAGTCGACATCGTCTACGCGCACGAGAACGCCGACGCGGCTCCCGTGAAAGCGGCCGTCGCGGCCGGGGCCAAGGGCATCGTCCTCGCCGGCGTCGGCGACGGCAACGCGACGAAGGACATGATCGACGCGCTCGCCGCCGCCGCGAAGGCCGGCGTCGTGGTCGTCCGGTCGACCCGCGTCGGGAGCGGGATCGTCCGCCGGAACATCGAGGTGAACGACGACACGCTCGGGTTCGTCGCGGGAATGGACTTCAACCCGCAGAAGGCGCGCGTCCTCCTGCGCCTCGCGCTCGCGAAGACGAACGACGTCATGCAGATCCAGAAGTTCTTCGAGGAGTACTGAGAGGACGTGGACGGCGGTCGCCGGCAGACGCTCTCGGCCGCCGTCCTCACGGTCGCCCTCGGGAGCGGCGCCTCGTGCTTCGCGCAGGCGCCGCCCGGTTCGGCTCCGCCGGCCCCGGCGCCGGCGGAGGTCCAGGACGATCAGCCCGTCCAGGGCGGGAAGGACCGGACGTTTCGTGTCGAGCTCAAACGAGACTTCACCGACCGCGGGACGCCCGACGAGACCACGAAGACGACGATCAAGCTGACGGCCTACTTCGAGGGAATCTTGTCCCAGCTGCGCCTCGACCTCCCGTTTCCCGACGCCGAGACCGACTTCGACGGGAGCATCACCGAACCGCGCCTCGGGGACGTCAAGCTCCGGGCGACGTTTCGCGACGTCCGGGCCGGGACGCTCGGCCTGGTGTCCTTTCTCGAGATGACGTTTCCGACGGCGAACCCGGAGGATCTCGGGAGCGGCAAGTACCAGCTCTCGGCCGGCGTGCGGACGGTCGTGCCGTTCTCGCTCGGTGAGGCCGCCCCGGTCTCGCACCGGCTCACGTTCCGGCCGCTCGTCCAGCAGTACGTCTCCGTGGCCGGAGACCCCGACTACAAGGACATCGACAACACGAGGCTCGAGGTCGGACTCAGGGACACGTGGAGGAAGAAGGCGTGGCTCGGGGCGAAGGTCAAGACGACCGTCGATTGGGAAAATGGCGGCGCGACCGGCGCCGTCGGTGAGGTCGAGGTGGGCGGGTTCCTGAGCCGGGTTCTGAGCGCGTGGATCACGGCCGGGGCCCGGCTCTGGGGCGGCTCCGTGCCGGGGACGTACGATCACCGCCCGTCGATCGCTCTGGCCGGAGACTTCTGAAGGGCATGCTCGTGGTTTCGCACTCTCTTCTCCGCGCTCTCGACTACGCCGGCGTTTTCGTCTTCGCGGTGAGCGGCGCCCTCGCCGGGGGGCGCAAGCGCCTCGACCTGTTCGGGGTCTTCGTCGTCGCGGTCGTCACCGGAATCGGCGGAGGGACGCTCCGCGACCTCCTCCTCGGCCGGCTTCCGGTCTTCTGGGTTCGCGAGCCGGAGTACCTCGCGGTCGTCGCCGCCGCGACGGCCGCGACGGTTCTCTTCACGCGCCTGAAGCTCCCGAAGGAGAACCGTCTCCTCACGGCCGACGCTCTCGGCCTCGCGCTCTTCTCGGTGAGCGGGGCGCAGATCGCCGAGACCGTGACGGACGCGAAGGTCGTCGTCGTCCTCATGGGAGCGATGACCGCCGCAGCGGGCGGCATGCTGCGCGACGTCCTCTGCGGGGACGTTCCGATGATCCTGCGCGGCCGCGAGCTCTATGCCACTGCCGCCGCCGCGGGCGCCGCCGCGTACGTCGGTCTCTCCGCGGCGGGCGCGCCCCGCCCGCTCGCCGCGGGCGCGGGCCTCGTCACGACTCTCGTCCTTCGCCTCCTCTCGCTGCGCCACGGTTTCGGCCTGCCCGCGTACGAGCTGCCCGGAGAGCGCGGAGGGGGCGGCACATGAAGCGGCCGAGCGTCCGGCTCGTCATCTGCGCTTTGACGATCGCGGTCCTCGCGGTGTCGGTGCCCGGCTCGCTCCGCCTGGCGCGCGAGCACGGCGGCTTCTACCTTTTCTCCGTGCGATTCTTCGAGGACATCCCGAAGAGGCTCGCGGGACCGGGCAGGCTCCGGTTCATCTTCCAACCCGTCATGGCGATCTTCCTCGGGTGGGGGGCGGGCCGCGCGGACGCTCGCGACGCGGGCCGGTCTTTCCTTCACGGCCTCTTCAGGCGCCCTGGGGAACGTGCCGCGCACATGAAGGAAGCCGTCGACGACGTCGCCGTGCTCCTGCTGATGGGCATCCTGCTTGACTCCGTCTTTCAGTGGGTCCTCCTCGGCGCCTCGTACCCAGGCGCCGCGCTCGTCGTCGGGCCCGTCCTCATCACCGTTCCCTACGCGGCGGCCCGTGGTTTCGCGGGCGCGCTTCCCGGGCGAACGCCGCCGCCCGCATCCGATCGTCACGACCCGGGAGGGTCCCGCTCATGACATCTGCGCAGAGCTCCGCCAGCCTGACCGAATGCACCGAGCAGAAGCGCCTGAATGTCGCCCGAGAGGAGGGCGTCCCGTGGAAGAAGTGGGGGCCTTACCTTTCGGAGCGGCAGTGGGGGACCGTCCGCGAGGACTACAGCGCGGACGGCAACGCGTGGGACTACTTCACGCACGACCAGGCGCGCTCGCGCGCGTACCGCTGGGGCGAGGACGGGATCGGCGGGATCTCGGACGACAAGCAGCGCCTCTGCTTCGCCCTCGCGCTGTGGAACGGGACGGACCCGATCCTCAAGGAGCGCCTCTTCGGCCTCACGAACAGCGAGGGGAACCACGGCGAGGACGTCAAGGAGTACTACTTCTACGTCGACTCCACGCCGACGCACTCGTACATGAAGTTCCTCTACAAGTACCCGCAGCGGGAGTTTCCGTACCGCGACCTCCTCGAGACGAATCGCCGGCGTTCGCGCGAGGAGATGGAATACGAGCTGCTGGACACCGGCGCGTTCCACGAGGACCGGTACTTCGACGTCTTCGTCGAGTACGCCAAGGAAGGCCCCGACGACGTCCTGATCCGCGTCACCGTCCACAACCGGGGGCCCGAGCCCGCGCGCCTCCACCTCCTTCCGACCCTGTGGTTCCGGAATACGTGGTCGTGGGGCGACGCCGGCGCCGCGAAACCCTCGCTGCGTGATGCGGGGGCCGGGAACATCCGCGCCGAACACCCGGAGCTGGGCTCCTGCACGCTGGCGTGCGACGGAAATCCGGAGCTCCTCTTCACGGAGAACGAGACGAACGCCGAGCGTCTCTGGGGGCAGTCCAATGCGTCCCCCTTCGTGAAGGACGCGTTCCACCGGTACGTGATCTCGGGCGAAGCCGGCGCCGTGAACCCGGCGAGATCGGGCACGAAGGCCGCCGCGCGTTACGTCCTCGACGTCCCCGCGGGCGGGAGCGAGGTCGTGAGGTTGCGGCTCGCGGCGGTGCCGCCGACCCCGGCGTTCGGGCACGGGTTCGACGCGGCGGTGGCGGTGCGACTCGCGGAGGCCGACGACTTCTACGAGAAGATCGCGCCGCGCTCGCTCACCCAGGACGAGCGGCGCGTTCACCGGCAGGCCCTCGCGGGAATGCTCTGGTCCAAGCAGTTCTACCTCTTCGACGTGGACCGCTGGCTCGCCGAGCACGACGCGCACCCGCTTCTCGGGAAGAAGGCGGCCCCGCGGAACGCCGAGTGGTTCCACATGTTCAACGGCGACGTGATCTCGATGCCGGACAAGTGGGAGTACCCGTGGTACGCGGCGTGGGACCTGGCCTTCCACACGCTCGCGCTCTCGCTCGTCGACTTCGACTTTGCCAAGCAGCAGCTCCTCCTCATGCTCCAGAGCCTCTACGCGCACCCGAACGGCCAGATCCCCGCGTACGAATGGAACTTCAGCGACGTGAACCCGCCCGTCCACGCCTGGGCGACGCTCTTCCTCTACAACGTCGAGCGCAATCTCGGGAGGGGCGACGTCAAGTTCCTCGAACGGTCCTTCCAGGGTCTCCTCCTGAACTTCAACTGGTGGGTGAACCGCAAGGACCCGTCCGGCCGCAACGTCTTCGCCGGCGGCTTCCTCGGCCTCGACAACATCGGCGTCTTCGACCGGAGCGCGCCGCTCCCGACGGGAGGCTCCCTCGAGCAGGCGGACGGAACGGCCTGGATGGCTTTCTACTGCCAGAACATGCTCGAGATCGCGCTCATCCTCGCCGAGCAGGACCCGGTGTACGAGGAGCACGCGTACCGGTTCCTCCAGCACTTCGTCTGGATCTCGTACGCGATGGACCGCCTCGGCGAGCACCACGACGAGATGTGGGACGAGGCGGACGGGTTCTACTACGACCTCCTGAGGCTCCCGGACGGCGACGCGATGCGCCTCAAGGTACGGTCCATGGTCGGCCTCCTGCCGCTCTGCGCCGCGACGATTTTTCCGGGCGACCGCCTCGAGCGCTTCCCGAAGCTCCGCGAGCTGATCGCGCTCTTCCGGAGCCGGCATCCGGAGGTCGTCGCGCACGTGGCGCCGACCGAGGAGGGTTTCACGGGGTACGGAGGGCGGCGCCTGCTCTCGGTCCTGAACAAGAGGAAGCTCGAGCGCGTCCTCGGGTACCTCCTCGACGAAAACGAGTTCCTCGGACCGTACGGCATCCGTTCTCTCTCGAAGGTGCACGGCGACCATCCGTTCGCCTTCCAGATCCAGGGCCGCACGTACGACGTCTCGTACCTGCCCGCCGAGTCGAACACGGGGATGTTCGGAGGCAACTCGAACTGGCGCGGGCCGGTCTGGATGCCGGTGAACGGCCTCATCATCCGCGCCCTCCTGAACCTGTATCCGTTCTACGGCGACGACTTCAAGGTCGAGTGCCCGACGGGCTCCGGGAACCGGCTGACGCTCTTCGAGGTCGCCAAAGAGATCTCGCGGCGCCTCGCGGCGACCTTCCTGCGCGACGCGAGCGGCCGGCGGCCCGTGTACGGCGGAACCGAGAAGTTCCAGACGGACCCGTACTGGCGGGACTACATTCTCTTCTACGAATACTTCCACGGCGACAACGGCGCCGGCCTCGGAGCGAGCCACCAGACGGGCTGGACCGGACTCGTCGCCCGCCTCCTCGACCTCTTCGGGCGGCTCGACGCCGCAGCCCTTCTCGAGTCGGAGAAGGCGCACCTCCTGTCCCGCATGGTGCGCGAGCAGGTGGGATAGGAAGCGCCTTGCGGCCGCTCTGGCGATGTCCGGGGCGGACTTCACGGTCACGCGTGCCGGCGAGCGTGGTTCGGGTCCGTTCGCGAGAGCGCCGCGCGTGGCGGTATCTTTCCCCCGATGCCTCCCGCCCGGTATCCGTCTCTTTTCCAGATCAACACCCGCGTGCGGCTCGCGGAGCTCGGGCAGCAGCTGGGCCGGAAGGCGACGCTCGACGACCTGCCGGACGCGGAGCTGGACGCTCTCGCCGCGGACGGCTTCGACCTCGTGTGGTTCCTCGGGGTCTGGCAGACGGGCGAGGCGTCCCGGCGCGTCTCGCGCTCGAAGGCGGAATGGCTCGAGGAGTTCCGTCGGGCCCTGCCCGATCTCAGGGAGGAGGACATCACGGGCTCCCCGTTCGCCGTGCGCGCGTACCGGGTGCACGAGGACTTCGGCGGCGACGGGGCGCTCGCGCGCCTTCGCGACCGGCTGCGGCGGCGGGGCCTGCGCCTCATCCTGGACTTCGTCCCGAACCACGTCGCGCTCGACCACCCGTGGGTCGAGGAGCGCCCGGGGTTCTTCGTCTACGGGACCGAGCAGGATCTCCTCGCGAAGCCGCAGAACTGGGTCCGTCGCGGCGCCGGGATCCTCGCGTACGGCCGCGACCCGTACTTCGACGGATGGCCCGACACGCTCCAGCTGAACTATGCGAACCCGGACCTGCAGCTCGCGATGATCGCCGAGCTGGAGCGGATCGCCGGGCGGTGCGACGGCGTGCGCTGTGACATGGCCATGCTCGTGCTGCCCGAGGTGTTCGAGCGTACCTGGGGCGCGCGGGCCGACCCCTTCTGGCCGAAGGCGATCCAGGACGTCCGTCGAGGGTATCCGGCCTTCCTGTTCATGGCCGAGGTCTACTGGGACCTCGAGTGGACTCTTCTTTTGCAGGGGTTCGACTACGCGTACGACAAGAGGCTCTACGACCGGCTCGAACGCTTCGAGGCGGGGCCCGTGAGGCAGCACTTCATGGCCGGCCTCGACTACCAGGACCGGCTCGCGCGCTTCCTCGAGAACCACGACGAGCCGCGGGCCGCCGCGACGTTCCCGCCGGACGCCCACCGCGCGGCCGCGGTGCTGACGTACCTCACCCCGGGACTGCGCTTCTTCCACCAGGGACAGCGCGCGGGAAGGAAGGTGCGCATCCCGATGCACCTCGGCCGCGGGCCGTCCGAGCCCGTCGACGAGGTGCTCCGCGCGTTCTACGACCGCGTCCTCGCGTGTCTGAGGGACCCCGCGTTCCGGGACGGGATCTGGCAGCTCCTCACCTGCCGCCCGGCGTGGGAGGGAAACCCCACCGCGGACGATTTCATCGCCTTTTCGTGGACGTCCCCCGGCGACCGGCGGCGCCTCGTGGCCGTCAACTACTCCGGCCACCGGAGCCAGTGCTACGTCGGAATGGGGTGGAGCGATCTGGCGGGCCGCACGTGGCGGCTGGCCGATCGCATGGGGGAGAGCGTCTACGATCGCGCCGGCGGGGATCTCTCGGAGCGCGGCCTCTACCTGGACGTTCCCGCGTGGGGGCATCACGTCTTCGACGTGGATCCGATCGGGTGACGTTCCTCCCGGCGGACCGGCCGGGACGGGACGAGTTGGAGGGTCGAGGAGGACGAAAGATGAAGGCGATCACGGTGGAGCCGAAGAAGCCGGGCAGCGCGCGGCTGGAGGAGGTCCCCGAGCCCGACGTCCGCTCCGGCTCGGTCCTCGTCGACGCGGTCGCGGTCGGGGTCTGCGGGACGGACGTCGAGATCGTCGAGGGCAAGTACGGCTGGGCGCCGCCGGGCGCGGCCCGCCTCGTCCTCGGGCACGAGTCGCTCGGGAGCGTCCTCGATCCCGGGCCGGCCGCCTCGCTGAAGAAGGGCGATCTCGTCGTGGGCATCGTCCGCCGGCCCGACCCCGTGCCCTGCCCGAACTGCGCGGTCGGCGAGTGGGACATGTGCCGCAACGGGAGATACACGGAGCGCGGGATCAAGGAGATCCACGGCTTCATGTCCGAGCGCTGGCGGATCGAGCCCGAGTACGCGATGAAGGTCGATCGATCGCTCGGCCTTCTCGGCGTCCTCCTCGAGCCGACGACCGTCGTGACGAAGGCGTGGGAGCAGGTCGCCGCCGTCGGGCAGCGGGCGTTCTGGGAGCCGCGCACCGTCCTCGTGACGGGCGCCGGGCCTATCGGCCTCCTCGCGGCTCTCCTCGGAAAGCAGCGCGGGCTCGACGTCCACGTCCTCGACCGGGTCGAGACCGGGCCGAAGCCCGACCTCGTGCGCGCGCTCGGGGCGACGTACCACACGGGCGGCGTCGCGGACGTGGGCTTCGACCCGGACGTCATCGTCGAATGCACGGGCGTCGGTCAGGTCATCGCCGATGCGCTGAGGTGCGTCGGCGCGGGGGGCGTCGTGTGCCTCACGGGCGTCGGGAGCGGGGGCCACGTGAAGGGTCTCGCGGCCGCGGATCTCGCGGCCGAGATGGTCCTGAGGAACAACGTCGTCGTCGGAAGCGTCAACGCGAACCGGCGCCACTGGTACAAGGCGGGCGAGGCGCTCGCGCGCGCGGACAGGGCGTGGCTCGCGCGCCTCGTGACGCGGCGCGCGGCGCCGGCGGACTTCGCCCGCGCGCTCGAACGCCAGCCGGACGACATCAAGGTCGTCATCCAGTTCGGCGAAGTCTGAAGGGACGCGGGCCAGGAACCCGTCCGAAAGGAACGCCCATGAACGAACGGCGATTCGACCTCCCGCAGATCGTCTTCGCGACACTCATCATCTGCGGCCTTCTCGTGGCCGCGCTCTGGATCGTCGCGCCGTTCGCCGCGGCGCTCGTCTGGGCGACGACGATCGTCGTCGCGACGTGGCCGGTGCTCCTGAGGCTCCGGTCGTGGTTCGGCGGGCGCCGCGGGCCGGCGACGGCCGTCCTCACGGTCGCGCTCCTCCTCCTCGTCGTCGTCCCGTTCCTCGCCGGCCTCGGGACGCTCCTCGGGAACCGGGAGGCGATCGCGGCGAAGGTCGACCAGCTCCGGACCGCCGAGATCCCGCCCCCGCCTTCCTGGGTCGCGCGAATCCCCCTCGTCGGAGCGCACGCGTCGAACGCGTGGCAGAGCATCGCGGGCGGCGCGGTGAGGGACTTCGCGGAGCAGGCGGCCCCGTACGCGCGCAAGGCCCTCAACTGGCTCGTCTCGACGGTCGGGAGCATCGGCGCGCTGTTCGTCCAGCTCCTGATGACGGTCGTCGTCGCGGCGGTCCTCTACAACCTCGGCGACGCCGCGGCCGAGCGCCTGCGGCGCTTCGGGCGGCGTCTGGCCGGGGACCGGGGCGAGAACGTCGTCGTCCTCGCGGGCCAGGCGATCCGCGGCGTGGCGCTCGGCGTCGTCGTGACCGCGGTCGGCCAGACGGTCCTCGCCGGCATCGGGCTCGCGATCGCGGGCGTGCCGTTCCCCGGCGTCCTCACGGTGATCGCGCTCGTCCTGTGCATCGCGCAGGTCGGCCCGATCCTCGTCCTGCTCCCGTCGATCCTCTGGCTCTACGGCTCCGGCCAGGCCGGGTGGGGAACGTTCCTCCTCGTCTGGTCGCTCCCCGTCGTCACGCTCGACAACGTCGTCCGGCCGATCCTCATCAAGAAGGGGGCGGACCTTCCGCTCCTCCTCATCTTCACGGGCGTCCTCGGCGGGCTCGTGTCGTTCGGACTCATCGGTCTCTTCGTCGGGCCCGTCGTCCTCGCCGTCGGCCACACGCTCCTCGCGGCGTGGATCGACGGAGGCGACGTCGCGCCCTCGGCGGAGGAAGGATCAGGAAATGCCGCCTGATGCCGCCTTGCCGGACGGTCACGCGCGTCTTTTTCGCCCCTTGCGACGGCGACGCAATATGATCCGCGAAGCGGAAAACGCATGCACGGAGGCAGGCCGATGAACACACCTTCGGATCCTCGTCACCCCTCGGCGGTCAACCGCCGGGACCTCCTGCGGCTGAGCCTGCTGGGGGGCGCCGGGCTCGGGCTCGACGGTCTCCTCGACGTCCGCGCGGTCCGCGCGGCGACCAAGGACCTGAAGCTCTCCGAGGTCGCGGAGTTCACGACCTCCTGCAACTTCTGCTCGTGCGGCTGCGGAATGATCGCCGCCGTCCGCGACGGGAAGCTCCTCAAGATGGAGGGCGACTACGACCACATCGTGAACCGCGGGTCGCTGTGCGTGAAGGGCATCTCGATGTTCGCGACGCACACCTCGCCCAAGCGGAACAAGGTGCCCCTGTACCGGGCGCCCGGGAGCGACCGGTGGGAGGAGCTCACCTGGCAGGAAGCCGTCAACCGGATCGCGCAGAAGATCAAGAAGACGCGCGAGGAGACGTGGGTCTCGACCGAGAAGGTCGGCGACAAGGACGTCACCGTCAACCGCACGGACGGGATCGCGTTCCTCGGCGGCGCCCAGAACACGAACGAGGAGTGCTACCTCTTCCAGAAGGCGGCCCGGCTGCTCGGCCTCGTCTACGTCGAGCACCAGGCACGACTTTGACATAGCCCCACGGTCCCCGGTCTGGGGGCCTCGTTCGGACGCGGCGCGATGACGAACCACTGGATCGATCTCAAGAACTGCAAGACGATCCTCGTCGAGGGCTCGAACGTCGCCGAGAACCACCCGATGGCCTTCAAGTGGATCCGGAAGGCCCAGGAGGACGGCGCGAAGATCATCCACGTCGACCCGCGCTTCACGCGCACGTCCGCGACGGCGGACGTGTACGCACGCATCCGCCCGGGCACGGACGCCGCGTTCCAGAACACGATGATCAACCACGTCCTCGTCCAGAAGCTGTACGACGAGGACTACGTCACGACGCACACGAACGCGCTCTTTCTCGCGAAGCCGGAGTTCTCGTTCCACGAGGGCGTCTTCAGCGGCTACGACGCCGAGCACAAGAAGTACGACACGTCGAGCTGGGGCTATCAGCTCGACGCGAAGGGCAAGCCGAAGCTCGCGAAGAGCCTCGACGACCCGAGCTGCGTGTTCTCGCTCCTGAAGAAGTTCGTCTCGCGCTACACGCTGGAAGTCGGCGAAGAGATCACGGGCGTCCCGGCGGCGCAGATCCGTTCGATCGCCGAGACGATGGCGAAGAACCGCCCGGGCTCGATCCTGTACGCCCTCGGGATGACGCAGCACACGACCGGCGTCCAGGGGATCCGCTCCTTCACGATCCTCCAGCTCCTCCTCGGCAACATCGGGAAGCCCGGCGGCGGCGTCAACGCGCTGCGCGGCGAGCCGAACGTCCAGGGCGCGTGCGACATGGCGGTCCTCTCGAACTACATGCCGGGGTACCTGAACCACCCGACGACGGCGGACGCGACGGCCTACGACTACGGCAAGAACAACGGGCTCGCGGACACGAAGTACCTCATCAACACGCTCAAGGCGTTCTACGGCGACGAGGCGACGCGGGCGAACGAGTACGCCTACGCGTGGCTCCCGAAGAGGAGCGCGACGAAGGACTACGGGACGCTCTCCATCTTCGAGGCGGCGCTGGCCGGCACGATGAAGATGATGTGGATCATCGGGCAGAACCCGGGCGTGACGACGCCGAACCTCAAGCTCACGTTCGACGCGCTCGACAAGCTCGAGACGCTCGTCGTCCAGGAGATCTGGGACACGGAGACGTCCAGCTTCTGGAAGCGCCCGGGCGCGGACCCGAAGGCGATCAAGACGGAGGTCTTCCTCCTCCCGGCCGCGTTCTTCATGGAGAAGAACGGCACGATCTCGAACTCGGGCGGCATGGTCCAGTGGAGGCACGCCGCCGTGAAGCCTCCGGGGCAGTCGAAGCCGGACGGCGAGATCGTAGACGCGATCTTCCGCCGCGTGCGCGACCTCGTCCACGACTCGAAGGACCCGCGGGACGAGCCCGTGAAAAAGGCGTTCTGGACGTACCTGTCGGCGGAGGACGTCCTGAAGGAGATCAACGGCCGCGCCGTGACCGACCTCCCGGCGATCGGCCTGAAGAAGGGCGACCTCGTCCGCAAGGTCGCGGACCTCCAGTCCGACGGATCGACGTATTCCGGCGCCTGGATCTACGCCGGCGTCTTCGCGAACGGCGAGAACCTCTCGAAGCGCCGCGACTCGAAGACGGATCCCGGCGGCCTCGGCCTCTACCCGAACTTCGGATGGACCTGGCCGAACAACATGCGGATCCTCTACAACCGCGCCTCTTGCGACAAGCACGGCAAGCCGTATCCGGGCAGCAAGCCCATCGTCTGGTGGGACGAGAAAGAGAAGAAGTGGACGGGATACGACGTCCCCGACGTGCCCAATCCGCTGGACGGCCCCGACACGCCGAACGGCCAGCGCGCGTTCCACCTCGGCGCCGAGGGCGTCGGGCGCCTCTTCGCCGCCGTCTACAAGGATCCCGACGTCCAGCATCCCGGCTACCCGCGCGACGTCGCGTACGTGCCGAAGGACGGGCCCCTGCCCGAGATGTACGAGCCCGTCGAGAGCCCGGTCCCGAACCTCCTCCACCCGGGCGTCGCGACGAACCCGATGCTCAAGTACCCGCGCGTCAAGTCCCACCAGCCGATCGGGACCGTCGCGGACTTCCCGTACGTCCTCATGACGTCCACGGTGGCCGAGCATTGGTGCGCCGGCTCGACGACGCGGAACATCCCCTGGCTCAACGAGCTCGTGCCCGAGCCCACGATCGAGATCCCGAAGTCGCTCGGAGAAAAGCTCGGCGTGAAGTCGGGCGATCTCGTGACGGTCTCGTCGGCGCGCGGCTCGCTGTCGGTCAAGGCCGTCGTGACGCCGAGGATGAAGCCGATCAAGGCGGGCGGAAAAGAGGTCATCGTCGTCTGGATGCCCTACAACTGGGGCTTCCAGGGGCTCTCCACGGGCGCGAGCGTCAACCACCTCACGATCGACGCGTCGGACCCGGGCGCGGGCACGCAGGAGACGAAAGCCTGCCTCGTGAACGTCGTCAAGGCGGAGGGGTCCGCCCGGAGGCGCGCATGAGCACGGCCGCCGCTCTTCCCGCGATCAAGACGACGCTCATCGACGTCACCAGGTGCATCGGCTGCCGCGCCTGCCAGGTGGCCTGCAAGCAGTGGAACGAGAAGGAGGGCGAGGAGACCGGGCTC
>Ga0335085_10001892_pt1 | contig 41404 bp, 77 predicted proteins | sample Lox_Sample_45_FD_206712 | JGI IMG/M metagenome (GOLD analysis project Ga0335085, IMG submission 206712) | Soil microbial communities from Loxahatchee National Wildlife Refuge, Florida, United States - Lox_Sample_4.5 | ecosystem: Environmental > Terrestrial > Soil > Wetlands | place: USA... | reverse complement strand
AATAAGGAGAACTAATCTATGAGTTATTTTCCTCCAACGGGGTCAGTAGTCGCTTTCCAATCAGACCCGACTAAACTTCAGGTTACCGCTTCAGTGGCAGGTAATATAAATGTTACAAACATCCCGTCTGTATCAGGAACGGTTAATGTAGGAAACTTTCCCGTTACCCAGAATGTATCCGGTTCGGTGGCGGCTTTTGTAAATGGCACAGTTCCGGTAAACGCGGCCGGTTCCGTAGTGGCGTTTCAGGGAACCTCCCCGTGGGTGGTCGCTCCCAACAACAGTTCACTCATCAGTATTTCGCAGGGTTCGGTAGCCACCGTAATTATCGGCGGTTCAATAGCGGCCTCATTCAACCCTCCAGCAAATCAGTCCGTTTCAGGAACTGTCGGAGCAAATCTTTTATCAAGCAACGCTTCGGTAATTTCCGTCCCACAGGGTTCGGTGGCTGTTGCTATCGTTTCAGGAAGTATTGCCGCGACTTTTAACCCTCCGGCTAACCAGTCAGTGTCGGGAGTTACGGGTTCTTCAATTATTGGTTATCCAAATGTTAATGTCGGAGGTTCGGTAGTAGGGTTTCAGGGAACTTCTCCTTGGATAGTAAATTTTCAGAATTCTTCAATATTCGCCGTTCAGGTAGGTTCGGTAATCAGCGTCAACGAGGTAACCAGAAATGATACTCTTGCCTCTATAGCCGGGGCTAATCTGACTTCTCGACTGCAAACCGGAGACGCTGCAGGACGCACGATTATAAAACCTTTTGCTTCGGAAGACGCAACCATAATCTCATATACCGGCTCATTGGTTTCAGGAAGCGTGCAGCTTATCCAGGCTTCTGCTGTGGGACTTAAAAGTTACGTTACGGATTTTTGGATAGGTAATACGGGTTCAGTCACTACGCTGGTGACAATACAGGGAGGTGATACTTCGGTCTTAGGAAAATTTATCGCTCCTAGCGGAGGAGGTATGAGTTCTCCAGGGCTTGCCCTTCCTTTAAAAACTACGGCATCACAGGATTTGGCTTTTACAGTAAATCCTTCAACTTCTGTTTTATATCTAACTCTTAAGGGTTATCAAGCACAATAATGGCCATCGCCTTAGACAGCAAATCGGACTTATCCAGTTCCGGCAGCACTTCCTATACCGTCAGTTTTACCAATACGGGCGGCAATATTTTGTTTGTTAGCATTTATGCGATTAACGCAACCGTCAGCGGGGTATCTTATGCCGGAGTAGCGATGACGCAGATTGCCCACATAACATACGTTGGCGATTTGCAGGTTTATGCTTTAGGCGGTGGCTGGGGAACAGGCAGTCCGGCCACCGGAGCCAATAACGTGGTAGTGACGGCCGCAGGCGGCACTACTTACCGCGTTAATGCCATCTCTTACAGTGGCGCGGCCACTTCCGGCCAGCCGGATGTGACTCCAGTAACAACTACGGGAAATATTGGAGGCAACACTGCAGCCAGCCAAAGCATTACTACTGCCACGAACAATGCGATGATGGTGCTATTTTCTAAGACTGGCGATGATAACCCCGCTGGGACGGTTACTGGAGGAACAAATCAGTTAAGTGGTACGGCTCCTGACGTCTCCGATAATCTCACTACTACGGCAGGAACTTATACCATCACCATTACTAACCCCGGTGACGGCCCAAGCAGGGCTTATGACGGATTTTTGCTGGCGTTGACTCCAGCTGGAAGTTCACCATCTGCTACTATTGTTACAAATAATTTATCCCTGTTAGGGGTTGGGACTTAATATGTCTACAGATGATTTTTCAGGTAAAGTAGAAAAATGGTACGAGACTAAACTGGGCTTTTTGGCTATTGTATTTTTCCCTATTTTAGCTGGAACAGTGGCTATAGTTTTATATATTGCCGCTATTCAGACAAGCATAGCAGTTCAAGCCCAGGAATTTAACGATTTTAAAAATAACGACATCACACATATCGAATTGGAGATAACGGCCATTAATCAATCAGAAAAAGACCAGTTATCCCAAATACAAAACATTCAACAGCAGTTAGCAGTAACCACAGAGATATTAAATTCAATGAAGAAATAACCATATGACATCTTACTCTCAACGCGACCCAAAATGGGCCAACGTTAAACTAGGACAAAGCAATTTGACTATGGGCAGATATGGATGTACTACAACGTGTATAGCTGATTTATCGACTTATTTCGGCAATAGTTTCACTCCTTTACAGGCAGTAGAAACGATTAAATACACTCCTGACGGGCTTATTTTGTGGCAGTCCTGTAAGTTTGCGAGTTTTGGCTTTGAGAGGCGCGAATATGGCAGAAATGATACAAATATCCAGTCTGTCTTAAAAGACCCTAACAGGGCCGTTATTTTGAACGTAGCAAGCGGTTCACACTGGGTTGTCTGCACGGGAAAGACGTTTTTTAATATTTATAAAATAGCCGACCCTTGGTTGGGAGATTTTGCAGATATGCAGAGATACAAAAATGACATAACCGGAGCGGCTTATTTTAAAAGGATTTGAAATGTTAAGCACCGATGTATTGACAATGGGTAATGAGTTCAAAGATGCTCAGGGGAATATTTATATTGTTACCGGTAATGTCAGCGAGGGAAATAAGATATTGATTGATTTACAAAAGCAGGAAGTGGTCGGTCCTGCTGAAGTCTTAATACCTGAAACTTAAAATGAATTCAACTACAGCAGTTACTTTACAAAGTTTGGCTACCGTCTGCCTAGGCGCGGCCGTTGAACAGTTTTCTACACACAACTATGTTGTCGGCTGCCTTTGCGGACTGTTAGGCGTGATAGCCTATGTGGTGTATGAAGTCGTGCCAGCCAAACAATAATTTTACCAATACCTTCTCTACCCGTTTCCCCACGTTAGGGAAGCTTTGGGGACAAATAAAAGACTTGCTACTTCCGCATTAAATATTGGGGAGTGTTAGCAAGTCTTAATTTGTATCCAAGGAGGACTAAAAGTGAAATATGAAACGGTAGTCAAAGATTGCCCTAAGCATGGACCAACCATTCATTATAAAGTCAAGGGCGACAACTGCTGCGCCACCATCTGTCTCAAATGCCACCCTCTGGTGGAGATGGCCAAGCAGCAGGCCTGCCTCGAATTACCGGAGGCAAGACGGGCTCACGACGCGGGAGCATTTCCGGAGGGCGACTGATGAAATGCCCTAACTGCCATGGTAAAACCCACAAGGATTTTACCGAGTGCGCCCATTGCGACTTTACCTTTACGGGCTACCGCTGCGGGCTGAACAAGCCGTCGTTCAACGGCCAAAAACTCCGGCAGTATTGCAGCCGGATAAAATGCTGCCATTTGAAACAGGTGAACAATGCGCCGAAAGTTTATTCCATTGCGCCCGCCGTTATTAAGGCCACTGCCCAGCTTCGACTGGACGGACAGCATCCGGCTTAGGGGGCTCGGAATACTTTGGCCGGAAAGTAAGCTGGTAATCGTTCCGAAAAGAGAGGTGAAAATGATTACTGACGGCTCGGAGAGACGGGCAATCCAATTCACGGCACCTTAACCGCTATCCTATCCTCACTTGCTCCGGCGTAGCACCCCCACGCCACTTGACTAGCCGTGGCTCCCTATCCACGGCTAGTTTTAATTTCTTCATTAAACTCGGTGCAATAGCCAATAACGGGCTAAAGTGAGGCGGTGGTCTTCTGGCTATTCTTAGCAGTAGAGGCCAGTTATCTGCTGCGATTTTTTCGGCACCACCGTCTCGCTTTAAACTATTATTCTAATGGGCTAATGTGAGGCGATGGATTGGCACATAGCAGTCCTTCCCTCAGAAAATTCATCGGGGATACTTCGGCTAAAAATATGAAGCATATAATTAGCTTACTACCCTGCGCTTTGCTGCTATCCATATAAGGCAGGAGTTCTGTATTTCACACCGCCTCGCCTTAAACAATTAAAGGGTTAAGGGAATAAATTAATAAATCCAGCTCCAGCTCCCGCTCCAGCTCCTGCTCCTGCTCCCGCTCCAGCTCCTGCTCCTGCTCCCGCTCCCGCTCCCGCTCCAGCTCCCGCTCCCGCTCCAGCTCCCGCTCCCGCTCCCGCTCCAGCTCCAGCTCCCGCTCCCGCTCCAGCTCCAGCTCCCGCTCCCGCTCCAGCTCCCGCTCCCGCTCCTGATATAATTTTTTTGAGTAAAGAGGTTCATTTTATCTCCTTATTTTTGTTTCTTGGGTAATTTGTATGCCCAAGGACTAAAATCGGTTATAGATTCGATAGCCACGCCTGTCCCATTTGGTAATGGTTCAATTTCACTGGAAGATAATTCTTCCAGCTTTCCATCTTTTACGCTATCGGAATAACGGCCGGTGTCGAACACGCAGGATACATCTTTCATAATTAGAAAGCCGCCTTTAATGTTATCCACAGTGCCAACAAAAAAGTAACTTACTGTCCTGATAAAATAACTCTCTCCGACTTCAAAAGCACATTCATCGCTGGTTTTTGAGCTGTCTTGCACAGCAAGTTCCAGCAACTTTGTTAAAATCTTGTCGTTCATTTTGTTCCTTTTTTGCCCTAAGCGGGCTTAATTACAATTTGGAAATAATCTTCCTAATTTCGTTAATGGCTTGGTTATAGCCAACATCGTTCCAACAATTTAAACACACTCCTTTATCAGTATGGGTTTTGTCGTGGACTTGGGGTTTAGTCTCCGGCAACTTCCGCAAAATTTCTTTCTTTAACTCATCTCTGGCTTGGGAAACGGATTGAGAAATACGAGATAATAAAAAAGACTTAAATGCTTCACACATTTCCAAGGTTGGATAAATAGGCTGTCCATCATTATCCTTTCCGTAATAAACTTCTTTAAATTCCTCATCAAACTCCTCAAGGGTTTTGTCGATAAAGTTGGGCATAAAGTTAATCCTTATCATCATTAAACCAAGGTGTAATTAATTCATCAGCGTCCTTGTAAATTGTTAAAACAATCGCTGGAATTATCCAAATCGGATAAAAAATTAAAACTAAAATTGCTTTTAAATATTTACTCATTTTAAATTCTCCTTTCGTCCATCCTCAAGGCCAGCCTTATTTGGATAAATCAATTTGTGTTCTCTAGTTAATTCTTTCTCAACCGTCTTCAAAAAAGCATCCCAATTTGTGTCTTTACCTTTTCGCAAAGCAATCTCGTGGGCAGAACGTAAAACACTGTTAGCTTTAATTAAATGTCCTAGCCACTCTAATTCCAGTCTAGAGGATTCTTTGTTATCTAACCCAGCCACATACGCTGCGTCTATTGCGTCAATAACTATTTGAGGGATTTTATAATCAGAATCAGTGTTTATTAAAGCCTCAACAATTGTCTTGTGTAAATTTAACCGCCATTCCAGTTTAGAAGATTCGACGGAGGGTTTTTCCATAGCCTCAATGGTGCTTTTAAGCAAGCCACAACCATCACAAAAAGTATAGTCGTCTTTGGTAATTATATTTGTGTGTTTGCACTGATTTGGATTTGGGGGCATAGGATTATTCCAAAATTGTTATTTTAACTTTTTTAATTAAACTTTTATCTAATTCACCAAGATATTTTTCTGCTCGCCATCTTGCCGCTTCTAATGGGTCTTTAAAAACCGCAACGGGATTCCACAATTTTCCGTTATCTTGAGCCACCATACTATCCACTAAATCTTGGCTAAACATCGCTGCATAATAAATTTCCTTTTTCATATTGTCCTTTCTACTTTAGAACGTTCTACGTTCTTAATAATCACGGGGGTGAGAAGGATTAATGTTGATTATCCCTTTCAATGTCATCTATTTCGGCTGTTATTCTGTCGTATAAAGCATCACTTACTTCGTTAGCATAAGTCCAATCTAAATTTTTAGCCTGTTGAATTGCCTCTTCTTTTGTAAGAATTAAAATTAGCATACTCCTTAATAGGTTAATTGTTAAGATTTTAGCAATTCTGGGTTAGAATAAATGTTGCCAATGACTTCATACGCACTTCCGTTAGTGATATTCCAGCCTAAATGTTTATTACCGTGGCTCCATTTAATTACTTTCATACCTTTAAAAAGATAGTGCCCATAACTATATTGTTTACAAATATCCCCCTCGTAAATCTCTTTGCCGTTTTTATCCTTGAGGCCAGTGTATTGCTCGCTATTCTCTAAGGCTGTCCAATATGTACCATTATTGGACTGTATCGGCCTGATGAACGAACCGTTATCCATAAAACCCCAGTAATGAAAAACCTTGTTGCCATTTTTGTCTATTGTTTTTTGTCTAAATTTTATTTCCCTAATCATATTTAATAAGTTAATTGTTTACCAAAGAGATAAGTTTATTTTCCAGCAAATAAATCAAGAGCAATGCCCGCGCATCGGCTTCGGTTTCGGCATAAAACCTTTTTGCATAATAACTACTTACGCATAGCCATTCCATACCTTTATCTGCATTTACAAAGACAGTATGGGATTCTTCACCTTTTAATAATTCTCCCAGCTCGGCAACGGTGAAGGCGGAAAATCTTTCTTCTTCATCATCCATTGTCCACATTCCAGCATTATGTAAATCCTGCTGATAGATACTGCCATTACTGGTTTCCATAACGAAGTGGTTATCAGCATTAACTACTAAACATATTCCATAATCTTTGGAAAACACCCAGTAGTATGCGCTCTCCTGCTTCACTCCCAACTCCTTTAACTTTTTGGCAAGTTCTAAACTTACGCATTGTTTTTCTAATTCCATTTTTCCTCCTCTAATTTGCCGTTAATTATGTCGGCGGCGGAATTAAAACCGATATTTTTAATGTAATAAACTTTAGAATTCACTGTGCCATTTATTTCACGACTTTCCATTTTTAACCTCCCAATCACCTCATTATGGCGAGTGGAGAAGAAGTTAAAAATTTCTCTCATATAAGCTCGCTGCATATCAGTGAATGCTCCTGTTGGAAATTGCATTTGAAATTCTTCGCGTATGGTGTTGGGCATATTATTCCTAAAAAATTATTAAACCTATATATAAAAGAAGCAAAATTATTCCATAAAATATTACACCTCTTAGAGTGTCAGTAAATGGTAAAAATATATCAGTGAATAGTAGTAAACTTATTGTAAAAACAAAAAGACAGATAGCTATAATTTTAAAACTTTTAGGAATTGGCATATTATTGGCACACCAAGGCTGGTATTTAGGTGGTACGGGATTTGTCGGCGCGGGGAGCGTGGAGATTCCCGTATTCGGACTCGGAGTCCACGGGCTTAACTGAATTTCGGAAGTCTTTACTACGGGAATAGTTACTTTACTTTCCACCAGGTTAAATATCCAAAACCACCACATCAGGGCTACCAAGATTAAGAGTAAGAATAGGAATTTATCGAGTTTGGTCATAACTTCGTATAAGTCAAAGTTCCTTTAGGATAAGCACCATAAATTAAAATTCCTTTAGAAGCCACACATCTGCATCCGATTTCGTGCCACGCACCGTGCAAACAAGTCCAGTGTAACTTAATCCCGTCAAACTTTTCGGCCAGAGATTCTATACGCATACAATTTCTTATACTCGGTTTTTCTGAAACAATTTTTACTGGAATTTTATAACTCATTAAAATAGTGTATTTTCTGCCTTTATGGGCTTAGTTTTCCAACGTTCAAGGAACTGTGCCACTACGGAGTTTTGCGGGGCTGTAGGGGCAAACTTAGGCGTTACAGATACTATCCTGCGCTTGAGTATCCTTGCAGAATGCCTGCCACAGTCGCACCAATCGTTTTCAATGGTTTTATTAAAAGGTTCAAGATACCTGATGATGTCTGTAATTCTTTTCCCGTGACCGTCGCCCCAGTTCCAGTCGATAGGGCAATGCCATTGTCTGTCTGATAGAATATCTAAAATTTTTTGGGCTTGGCTAGATAACTCTGTCATATGTTTTTGGAGTAAATTTTTGTTGCTGTTCAAGTAAAGAAGAATGGCGCTCTAACATTCTGCGAACTGCGCGAATATCGGAGAGCAATCCTTTTTTCTCCCGCCATTCCAGATATTCGGGGCTGACTTTCCAGTTAGACTTCTGTAACTCTACACCTTTGCCTTCTTTTAAAAGTTTATTTAAAAGCAAATCACTCTTTAATTCTGCTTCGTTTACTTCCAGCCGTAGAGCCGAGATGTAACCTTGTAGTTCGGCAAGATAAAGATTGGCGGTTTCAGCCGAGGCGATAAGGTGCGGTTGTCCGGCGATTTTTAATAATTCAGGAAGTTCCATATTTTTTGATTATATCTAGATAATATTGCCGCGGATTGGGGATTTTTTTATATTTCGTTTGTTCCCAAAGCTCCAAGAGCTCCATTCCGTAATCGTCAATCAGCCTTAAAGCATAAACAGGAAGATTTCCGTTTTTAAAGACATTACAGGAAACGCATTGTCCGTGGCAATTGGTTTCGTCATACCGGAGATAAAGATAAGAGCGGGAGATATAGTGTCCGCACTGTTCTGCCAAGCCTTTTTTGCAGGTATAACATCTTTTGTCCCGATTCCGAATCCATTTTGAAAAAACCGAGTCGGCTTTTTTCTTAAGTTGAGAGATTGATTTCGTCTTCATCTAGCTCCTTTGCGTAAATTGGATTTGTCCATACTTCGTCCATTAACCGATTAAGATTTTCCAAAGTTTTCCGTTTTTCCAGTTCGTAGGCTTTCTCCCTGTTTTGTCTGACTATTTGGCTGTCAATTTGTTGGATGTCCATTTTTAAGTTCTTTTCTTTTGGCCACGGAAGCCGAAGCCAAAGAAGTAAAATCTTGCTGGGTAAGTTTCTTGCCCGTAAAAGCTATGCGGCACTCGTTGGCAATCAGGTCCAATTCCGCTTCGGTAGTAGCTTCGGCGATTCTGGCGGATAAAGGAAGATAGTGTTCGCTGGGTTGTGGTTTAATCTGCTCTTGGTAGTTATAGGGCTTCCTAGGCGCAAAATTCGGGGTTTGGGCGGGAGATTCGGTCTCTTTAGGTAGGTTGGCTCCGTCATTGTCCTCATCGCCGGTTAAAATCCCAAAAGCGTTACAGAAGGCGTAGCGTTTTGCAAAAGTGGAAGCAGCCGCCGTAACTTGAGAAGCTGACATAATTTGGGTGCGTTCGCCTAATGGCACTTCCATTTCGGTAATTTCATTGTGTCCATCCGTATGAGTAACTTTACAAGCTACTTTTACTCCAGCTGGCAATACTTGCATCGTGGTAGAATAGCTAAAACCGTTTCGCTGTAAATAAGGTTTGACCTGTTCAACAATACTTTCAATCGGAGCATATTTATAAGCTAACGCCCCAGACTTGGTATGCACAACTTTAGTTTTTACGATGGTTGGGCATTCGGCCTGAAATGCAGCCATTGCTTTATCAAATTGCCCTTTCGCCCATTCTGCTTTTAACTCACGGCGCATCGCCAAAAGTTTTTCCATTGTTTCTACCGGCACGTTCTTATCAATGGCTTGGCTGATTAAAGTCTCAGCGTTAAAGTTTACAATTTGCTTATCTTGTGGTATGATTGAGTTGCTTTCGTTGCTTTGATTGGGAACGACTTCTATTTCGGTAGAGGTCGTTTCTTTTTTTGTGCGTGGCATATGAGTTAAGTTAGTTTATAAGTTAATCCCGTTTTTAGCGTCTGTCGTCCGCCGTAGTTATCCGGCATTCTCCTCTTCTAAAAACGGGATTATTCTGCTACTTCCTCCAAAACTTTGAGGGCGTTTTCTATATCGCTATTGTAATCGTATTTCAGGAATTGTCCCCTTTGCTCCCTGGTAAACTTGCCGGCCAATTCATAGGCTTCGGCTTTGTAAGCAGGGAAGAGTTTGACTATCCGTTCGGTTAGAAAAGATTGTTCTCCGAGTGTAAGATTGTGCATATTTAGTGTTCAAGGCTTAATGGTTTTTGAACGTCCTGCTTAAAGTTTTCTTCCCACTTCTCCTTTTCTAGTTCTTCCATCACGCGTACTTTTAACTTGTCGGCGACTTTATTTTGGTACTTTATTTTGATTGAGTTCATAGAGGTTTGTCTAAATATATTTTTAACTTCTCCTCTTGGTATAATATTCTAACAATCTGTGCAATGTAGCCATAGGTATCTCGACCAGTACCTGCTGTAACCTTTTGTACTTGCGTGTAACTAATATTACCCTTTAACCAAGCCACAACCAATTCCTGGTCTTCTAAGGTATATTGTTTGCGCTGTTTGCGATATATTGGGATTTTTTTAGCTTCTTCAAGTAATGTCATAATTTTATTCTTTATAATTATTTGATTAATTTGTAAGTAGTCCACGCATAACTCCAAAGAACACTCCGAAGGTGATTACATCAGCGACTAACAGGATAATTAAGAACTCACGTACTATCTTGATATTTACTTTTTTCATATAATCCTTTCTTTTTTTGTTTTAATTTTTTTATCCTTATAGGCCGGTATCGGTCATCAAGCCTTGGTTTTTAGGGACTTGGCGTTACCGGCCTATTTGGATTGGGGCTGTATCGCTTACTTGAGTTTTAGGCTAAAGTAGCGTTAAGCTTTTATTTGACCTTTTCTGCTTCGTTTACTGCTTTTAGGTAGTAATCGGCCAGTTGGCGGTTTATCCCCAGTCTAGCTACCAATTCTTGCGCTGTAGCACCCTCTTCAATCATATCCAGTATTTTTAGGGAAGTTTTGGCCTTTAGCCGGAGTTGATTTAGCTTTTGTGTATTCATATTTATATATTACTCCTATTTAAAATCTTTGTCAAGAGGCTTTGCAAGGAAGTTATCCACTTCATATCCTTATCTGGTTAATCAAAAATTAAGCAAAACCTTGTCCTTTTTTAATAAGCACCCAATGACCATCTCCTTGCCGCTGGTATTCCGCACTTCGTAAAGGTAAATCAAGTTTATATCGCCAATCAGCGCTTGGTTCTTTTAAAGCCATATCTTCAAATTTTTGTAAAAGCGGAGCGTCTTCAAATTCCATATTCGGTGATTCATCATAAATAAGCAATCCATCTTTAGTTATTTTCGCACTTCCAAATCCGGCAATTATCGGATAATCCATATTTAAAATTTCTTCCGTATATCCACAAATTAGGCAACCTTGAATTCCACCCTTAATTGGTTTTTCTTTTTCCATAGGTAAGTTAGTTAAAAATTAAATAGAATTATCTTTAATTTCTTTTTCCAACCAAGTTACAAAGTCCGCGAATTGAAGTTTTGAATAATAAATTTGGTCACCGGAATCTATTAAACTAACTTTTCTTTTTTCTTTAGTTGCTTCTTCCCCCTTATGCCATAAATATAATAATTCTTGCAGTTCCATAAAAAAATTACCTAATATAGCCCCTCAACCGAGAAGCTGATTAAAAATTAAAGTTCACACTTTGCACAACCTGAACAATTATTAACGTGGTCAGCTTCTAAACTTTCAAGTTCTTCTAAATCGTTTTCCCAATCACCTCCTAATATATCTTCAGGGTCTTCGCTGGTTAGGTCTTTGAAGTCTTTTTTGTTCATAAAATAAAATTGCTTGCATAACCCCCCGGCCGAGATAGCGGCTAGAGGGCAATGTAAGCAATTTAAATGCCTGCTATCTCAGGCGAATATAATCTTGGTTTCGGTGGAGGGAATTGCACCCACGACCTGCTGGTTATGAGCCAGCCGAGCTGCTACTGCTCTACACCGATAAGGGAAGTATAGCATATAGGCGGATTTTGTCAAATTCCCCAGAAAAAGACTTGACCGCTTAAAATAAAATAACGATTCCAAATCCTAGCAAACTGGCAGTTAAGCAGTTGTGGCCGGATTCTAGTTGCCGGATAACTAGTTCAATAATCCGAAATTCTGGCAAAGCATCTTGATTTTCTTCGTCCAGTTTTTTAAACAGTTTCCAATTATTGTAAAAAGTAATAGCCATAACTTGATTATAGCATAAATCAACGATTCGTAAAAGACTTGATCGCTTGCAAAAAGATACTTGACAAAATTTTAAATAGGATTTACAATATCCTTACTTGAGAGTTTGTGGCGATATTTTTTAAAAGCCGGTAAATTCCCCTCCGCCAGCCGTTCAATCGGCACACTAAACTCTCAAGGTCTAGCTGGTTGAGGGGATTTTTAATTTAATAAAAAATCTGTGAGCAAGGCTTCGGCCTCCCTGAAAAGATGGGCATAGATTTTTTCGCTGACCCCACCTTCTTTCCGTCGAAATTTCCCAGCGTAATTAGGATAAGGCACGGAACCAACACACTCGCCGACAGTCTCGCCTAGCGGAATTTTCCGCCGATTTTAAACAGCTCTTTGATAACTCCATACCCTAACTCCTAAAACCTTGTCCCCCCTGCAATGCCTTAAAGAATTGATAGGCGGACAAGAGGCAGGCTGATTGGTGGGGTGGGGTTATGGTAATACCATGTTATTACCATAGTAATACTATAGTAATACCATATGAGAGATTTAAAATATAATATATGGTCGGTGAGATTATCAGAGGAAGTAATCAAAGAACTTAAAATCCGGAGGCAAAATTTTAAAAGTTGGAATTTACTATTTAAATATTTATTAAACGCCAAAAAAGGCGAGAAAAAATAATTAATATGAAAAAGTGGGTTTGGATAGGTATAGGTAGCTTGTTTGCGCTTATTCTATTGTTTGGTGCTTTCGGCACAGTAGCCGCTGGAAATATTGGAGTAAGAACAAGATTTGGAAAAGTAATAGGTTCTGTGCAACCTGGATTTTTTGTTAAAGTACCTTTTATTGATGGCGTAACCTCGATGGACGTTCAGACACAAAAAGACCAAGCGGATGCAACCGCTGCCTCTAATGATTTACAGGCAGTAACAGCCTCTGTAGCAGTAAACTATCACGTGGAACCACAGGATGCGCCAACTATTTACCAAAATATTGGAGTAGATTATGCGGATAGGGTTATTAGTCCTGCTATACAGGAATCAGTTAAATCGATTGTAGCTAATTATACGGCAGAACAGTTAATTACTGAACGAGAAAAAGTTAGGGAAGATATAATTGCATTGCTTACAGGCAAATTGCAAAATTACGGAGTGCAAACGGATAGCTTAAATATTGTAAATTTTGCTTTTAGCGACCAGTTTAACCAAGCCATTGAGGCTAAGGTTACGGCGCAGCAGGATGCTTTGGCGGCGCAAAATAAATTAGCGCAAGTGCAATTTGAAGCGCAACAAGCAATCGCTCAAGCGGACGGACAGGCAAAAGCCATACAAATTGAAGCTCAAGCAATTCAGGCTCAAGGAGGCCAAGCATATTTACAATTACAGGCAATTAATAAATGGAATGGAACATTGCCGCAATATATGAGTTCAGGAAGTGCGGTTCCATTTCTAAATTTATCAGCTACGCCAGCACATTAGTAAATTTATAACTTTTTAAGAAGTTTAAAAAAGAGATGAAGAAAAAATATAAATATGAAAAATCTTTGGGTCATTATTACAAAAAAGGCGGTATTGAAGCCGGTTTAGTTAAAGGGTCATTTCATCCGCGCAATAATATTCACCTACGATTTATAAAACGAAGCGGGAAATTTGAAGGAATGGATTTAACAGTTGATGAAGCTGGCGCGGTAATAAGTTGTTTAGGTGCGGCAATTATGGATTATACTTTTGGAAAAAGGGAAATGCTTAAACCTTAACTCTAACCAATAAACGAAATGAAAAAACAAATTGACCCTCTCCGTTTACAAGGTTATTACTATCGCGGTCTTTGGCCGGAAGAAACACCTTTGGAATACGCCGACAGGGTGGACAGGCTGATAAGGAAATTTAATTCGGAGTATCGTAATTTTAATAACAATTTATGGAAATAACAGCGCAGGAGTTTACTCGTTTAGCTAATAACTTTTATACTTCCAACAATTTGCCCAGTGATTTGGGGCGGATAGGATTGGATTCGGCGGTTTGTAATTACGTTAACCAGAATGCCGGTAAGCTTCCGAGATTCCGCGTGGCTTTTTGCTGGATTTGCATAAACGAACCTTACTGGCAGTATGCTAAGCCGATGATTGAGGGGGCAAAAAACTTTTTCCTGCCAGGACACCAAGTGGATTATTTTTTGTGGTCAGATATGCCGCCGGAAAAATTCAGCCTGAAAAAGATTGAAGGAAAGAACGCCTATGCGGATGGGTTTAACGATGCCATAGAAAAATCCGGCATGCAAGCGTTTGGAGCGACCTTGTTTCCAACAGAATCCGTGCAGTGGCCAGCTCCAACCCTGATGAGATACCATATGTTTATCCAGCAGGAAGAAATCCTGAAAGATTACGATTATATATTTTTCTGCGATGTGGATATGATGTTTGTCGGGGTGGTGGGGGATGAGATTTTGGGTAAAGGGCTGACCGCGGCACTTCATCCAGGTTACGCCACGCGCAAAGAATTATGGCCACCTTACGAACCGAACAAGAATTCCGCGGCATTTATCAATCGTCCCGGGAAAATAATAAACGACAACGGGAAACCGAGATTTATGCCGATGTATTTTGCGGGAGGGTTTCAAGGAGGCACAAGCAGGGAGTGGTTTAAGGCGATGCACGCAATGAAAAAACTGATTGATGAAGACCTTTCAAAAAATTATGTGCCGATTTGGAATGATGAAACGGCCTGGAATAAGTATTTGGAAAAAACTCCAGATGACTTGGTAGTTCTACACCCTGGATATATTTATCCTGATTCGCTGATTAAGGAATATTACGAACCCATTGTCTGGGGTCAAAGTTATGTGCCTAAGCTTATAACATTAACTAAAAAGTTTTCAGTATCCAAAGAGGGAGGGGAAGCGGTGCAGAAAATGATAGCTAAATAATTTTATGAATTTTAAAGAAGAATTAAAAAAATCTGATACTGAATTATTAGAAAAATATTCTAATGGAATTTGGTGGATTGGATTTATAAGAAAATGGTTAGAAGCACAAAAAAATAATAGACTCTTAACTTTAGAAGATTATAATGATTAGCGTAATAATTCCAACCTTTAACTCCGCCAAATGGCTTCCTGAAGCTATTGAGTCTTGTATTCACCAGAATTGCGAAGTAATTGTGGTTGATGACGGAAGTCAAGATAATACTTTGGACATTTGTTTTAACTATCCTGTTTATACTATCCATCAAGTCAATAAAGGTTTGGCTTCGGCAAGAAATACTGGTATAATGAATGCAAGCTTTAATTATGTGCTTCCCTTGGACGCTGATGATAAGCTGATGCCCAACGCTATCGAGAGGCTGGAAGATATAATTTTAAAAACCCGTGCGGATATTGTTGCTCCTTCGTTTCAGGAGTTTGGATTAAGTAATCGGCAAGTGATTTTGGGTAAACCCACACTAGAAGATTTTAAGACCGCTAACCGAATTGGATACTGTGCGGCGATTAAAAGGGACTCATTGCGCGAAATTGGCGGCTATAATCCTAAAATGTTGTATGGATGGGAGGATTGGGATATTTGGATTGATTTATTAAGTCGAGGTAAAACATTAGTTACTACTCAAGAAATATTGTGGATGTATCGGATAAAAGAAAAATCTATGTATAGAGATTCTTTAGAACATTCTGAATTTCTTACCAAGCAAATGAGGTTAAATCATCCACAAGTTTATGAAATGGCAACCAAATAATGGTAAAAATTTGAATTGTGCATTTTGTAAAAAGGAATTTTATGTTCCCGAATGTCGTGTATTATTGGCTAAGTATTGTTCGAGAGAATGTTCAGATTTGGGAAGAAGAACTACACCTGAAGCCAAAAGAAAGCGTTTAAGAGCGTATTATTTAAAAAGAAAAGATTATATAAATAATAGGCAAAAAGAATGGTGTAAAAAAAATCCAGAAAAAAGAAAAGAGATTCAGCGGCGTTGGGTGTTAAAAAATAGAGATAAGATGAGATTTTATTCTAATTTACGCCATTATCGAGAAAAGTTTGCTTTAGGCAAAGTTAATTTTGAACAAGTAAAATCTTTATATCTTAAATTTCCTTTTTGTTATTATTGTAAAATAAATAAATCCAATAGTATTGACCATAAAATTCCATTGTCAAAAGGTGGAACTAATAATATTGATAATTTAGTTCCTGCTTGTATTAGTTGTAATTCAAAGAAAAAAGATAAGACAGAGTTAGATTATATGGCACAAATTAAAAGAGACTTCCCTAATGTTTATTCATAAAGATAATCGAAGAACCATAATTGAATGGATTCGGGATTATCCTATCCGTAGCTGTAAAGTAATTATTGCTAATGAAGATACGGAAATAGGGGGACATTATCATAACAATAAAGAAGATATTTTTTATCTGTTAAGCGGGGAAGGATTTTATAAGTTGGGGAATGGGAAATTTAAACCGATGGAAATTGCGACTTTAATTCCCAAAAAGAAACGCCATACTTTTCAGCTTAAAAAAGGAGCAGTAGTTTTGGAAGCTTCAACGATGCCTTTTGATATTAACGATGAACTTACTTGAAATTCTTGGATAAAAATTTTGGTCGTGCCGGAAACAGGATGTTTCAGAGTTTTTATTTGTATGCCCAAATGAGAGAAGGGAATATACCGGATATTTTTTTACAAGATTGTAAGTATTTTGATAAATACCGTTCGGAATTAATGAAAATGGCGTTTGGTGGTAATCTTACCGATTATGACGAACGAGTCTCAATTCACGTCCGCCGTAAAGGGAATCCTTCCAATCCTGATGAGCCAAATTATTCAGAAAATCCTTTTTATATAAATCTGGCTAAAACGGGATATTACGAAAAAGCAATAAAAGAATTTCCGGATAAAGATTTTTTGATATTCAGTGATGATATTGAGTGGTGTAAGCGATTTTTTGGAGATATGGAATTTATTATCGGATTTGGCAAACCGAAATTTTATTTTTCAGAGAATCAAACCGAAGAAGAAGATTTTTATGATATGGCTTATTGCGTAGGGCATATTATCGCCAATTCTTCTTTTTCATATATGGCCGCTTATTTGGGAGGAGGTAAAACAGTTTATCCCTCAGAATGGTTTACCGATAAAATTCAACGGGTAGGATTTCCCAGCGAATGGTTAAAATTATAAAACCTAAAGTATTCGAGGATTTTCGCGGCAAACTGACAAAGTTTGACTGCCCTTTTGAAGTGGGAGAATCTTTTTATTCCACCAACAAAGCTGGAGTATTCCGTGGGATGCACTACCAAAAAGACACGGCTAAATTCGTCTACGCTTCCAAAGGAAATATTCTGGATGTTTGGCTGAATTTAAAAACCGGAGAATGGGGGAAAGTTTATCTGCATAATAAGGGAATTGTAATCCCCAAAGGTTATGCCCATGGATTTTATTCCTTGACCGATTCGGTAGTCCATTACCAGCAATCAAAAGCTTATAACCCGCAGGAAGAAGGCGGCATAAAATGGGATTCATTCGGATTTATTCTTCCCGTTTCGCCCATGCTTTCCGAACGGGATAAAACTCATCCAACTTATGAAGATTTCCGTCGCAATTCCGGTTTATGATATGAATGGCAAAGGCGTTCAGTTTTTGGAACGGTCTTTGGAAATGTTGGAAAAGCAAACTTTCCAGGATTTTGAAGTTGTTATTTCGGATAATTCTCAAGACGATAAATTGAAAAAAATCGCTTTAATGGGATGGGGATTCCAAGTTTGTTACAATAAGAACGAGGGACGAAAAAATATGGGAGGGAATATCAATAATGCAATCTCCAAATGTCAGGGAGATTATATCAAGTTTTTGTTTCAGGATGACTATCTGACTGACGAGAACTCCTTGCAGGAGATAGCCCAAACTTTTGATTTTGACTGGCTGGTAACGGGATGTTCCAATCATATGTTTCCGTATTACTCGGCAGATATTAAAAAAGGAAATAATACTATCGGTTCTCCCTCGGTGTTGGCTATCCGAAACGACAAACCGTTGTTGTTTAACGAGAATTTACAATGGGTGATTGATTGTGAGTATTACATCAGGCTTTACAAGCGTTATGGGTTACCGGTGGTTTTAAATACAAACAATGTAACAATTTATACCGGAGAGCATCAGACTACTTCCAAGTTAAGCGATGAAGAAAAATTAAAAGAAATAAAATGGTTATGCGAATCTTAATGACCGGAGGAAGTGGTCTCCTCGGACGAAATTTAAAGATTGAAGCTGACCGACCTACTCATTCCGATTTGAATATTTTATATTCCATAGACTCGAAACCTTACGACTTGATAATCCACGCTGCAGCTTTTACAGATACAATCAGGTCGGAAACTGATAGGCTCGAATGTTTTGATGTGAATGTCAGGGGAACTTTGAATCTTTTAATCGCTTATCCCAATACGCCTTTTGTGTTTATCTCGACGGAGTATGCCAAAAATCCCGCAAACTTTTATTCTTTAACCAAAAGTTTGGCTGAACAACTTGTTACTACTCATCCGAATTATTTGATTATCAGGACTTTATTTAAATCGAGACCCTGGAAATACGAATATGCGTTCAATGACGTGTTTACTTTGGGAGGGTATGTGGAGAATGTAGCGCCTTTAATCGACAAAGCGATTCAGGATTGGAACAGAAAAGACAGTGGGTTGATTTATGTCGGGGATGGACGAGGAGAAAAATCTATGCTGGACTTGGCCAGAGAAACCAAAGTCGATGTTAAGGCAAACAGTAAAAACGATAAAAAAGGAATAATTATTTCAAAATGATAAAACTTTCCGATGTAACTCTTATTGGCTTGACTGGTAGGGATACGGATGCAGAAACGATGTCCGCTTTGGCAATTCAAATGCAAAAAGAGATTGTCTTTGGTGCAGTGAAAGTTATTTGGGATGGACAGATAAAAACGATTGATGACTGGAATTACAAGATTTGTTTTGACTTATGGAAATATTTTGATACTACACATTGTTTTTTGTTCCATCCGGATGGCTACATCATTCATCCGGAGTTATGGAATGACGAATGGCTGAAGTTAGATTATATCGGCTCGCCGTGGCCGTTACCTCAAGATGATTATTCTTATCGCGATATTTATGGAAAGATACAAAGAGTGGGAAATTCTGTCGGACTTAGAAGCCGCAAATTACTTAAGCTACCAACAGAGCTTAACTTGGAGTTCAAGCCTTTCTACGGAAACACTAACGAGGACGGCAAATTGTGTGTGGAATGGCGCACGATACTTGAACAGCACGGTTGTAAGTTCGCCACTTTTGAACAGGCTTTGAAATTCGGCAAGGAACATGATCTACCGGAGAATAAAGATTTAAAAACTTTTTGTTATCATTCACCTTTTTAATATGGTCGCAGGAATTTTCCATTCAGGAAGCGGGTTAGGAAATCAGTTACATCGTTATGTGATGACGCGGATTTTAGCTTTGGACAAAGGTTATGAGTGGGGAATGGTAGGAACTGGTAATTTTAAAGGTAAAGATTTTATGAATTTGGATATGGGCAAATCGCTATCGGCAAAAACCGAAGCTTTGACTGGGAAAGACCAGCAAAATGGTTTGCCCTTATCTGAATTTATGGAAAAAAAGATTATTGAAAATGGAGTGGATATTCGAGGTTACGACCCTGAAATAAATTTTGTCCAGGACAATACGATTATTGATGGCGAGTTTCAGGATGAAAAATATTTTGCACACCGTTTGCCAGAAATTCGGGAATGGCTGAAAGTTAAATCTTTGGAAATGCCTAATAATGTTTGTGTGATAAACGTGCGAGGAGGGGAATATTTAAGCAATCCTGATTTGATTTTACCGCCTGAGTATTGGGAACGGGCAGTTAAAGTTATTCAGGAAAAAGGAATAAATAAGTTTGAAGTTCATACCGATGATAAGATTTATGCCAGAAGCTTGTTTGCCGATTGTCCGATTACTCAGGATATGGAGATAAATTGGCGTTCAATCAGATATGCGAAGTATTTGATTTTAAGTAATTCATCATTCGCAATTTTGCCGAGTTTGTTGAACGAAAACGTAAAAGAAATTATTGCGCCTAAGTATTGGGCTAGACACAATACGAAAGTTTGGGCTTTGCCGCAGAATTATTACAAAAAATTTACCTATGTATAATGAAGAAAAAATAATCTATGGTTTAAGATTTAAAGCACATAGATTAATGGATAAAGTATTTGGTAAAAATAACAAACAAGCTTATTTATGGCGAAGTAGAAGATTTGGAAATATTCATTTTGCTGATATGAATAAATCACAATTATTGAATGTAATAAAAGATTTATATCAAATTATTAAAGTTAAATGAAATACATTATAAGCAATTACAATAACGATTTATCCTGGGTTCCAAAATACACCGATGATTATATAATTTATAACCAAGGAGAACCATTAAATGATTCGAAAGTCGTTCAAGTGTCTCATCGTGGCTCCGATATATGCGATAAGTTCAGCTGGATTATTGATAATTACAACTCTTTACCTGAAGTAGTTTGTTTATGCAAAGGGAATCTGTTTAAGTTTATAACCCCCCAAGAATTTGAAAAAGTCAAAGACAATAAAGTTTTTACTCCACTTTTAACCCAGCACCATAAAGTTTATTATCCCATATGCGGTTATGACCAAAATGGAATATATTGTGAACGGAATGATTTTTGGTATTTACAAGGACAACCATTAAAATATGCCAAAGAAATTATCGAGTATTTTAAAATGTCGGAGCGTACATATAATGTTTTTGCTCCTGGCTCTAATTATATACTTCCTTGTGAAAGCATATTACGGACACATTTAGAGGATTATAAATTATTAAGAAGTTGGATAGACTACGATATTTATCCAGCGGAGTGCCAGCTTATGGAAAGGAATTTGTATTATTTATGGAGATAGAATGTCCAAATTGTAAAAGAATAATGTCGCAGAAAGCGCAAAAAGATAGTTTTTATGTTTTTACCTGTCATTGCGGACAGAAAGATATTATGAAAGATTGGTGGGTATCGGGAACGCTAAAGGAAATTAAACAATTTACTAAAGTGTATGGCGTTGACTTATAATGGAGAGTAATATATAATAGGTGTATGCCTATATATAAAAACTGTGAGAAATGTAATAAGAAGTTTGCTTTTTATCCTTTTGATATTAAGGAAAGAAAGTTTTGTAGTAAACAATGTTATTGGGAAGCTAGGAGAGGAACGGTAGGGTATTGGTTTGGTAAAAAAAGAAGTTTGGAAACAAAGCGTAAGATTTCTGAAACTAAAAAAAAGTTTCCTTATTCTACTAAAGGGCATAAAGGAATGGAAAATGAAAAGCATCCTAATTGGAAGGGGAATAAAGTCAGTTATTCAGGTTTACATTATTGGGTAGTTAGAAAACTTGGCAAACCAACAATTTGTGAACATTGCGGCAAAACAGGTTTAAGTGGTAAATTTATTGTTTGGGCTAATAAATCTCACGAATATAAACGAGATTTGAATGATTGGTTAAGACTTTGTGCTAAATGCCATAAAGAATATGACAAAAAGTAAAATTTACGATTGCATAACTTATAACGGAGAACAAGAGCTTTTTGATATTCGTTATAATGTTCTCAAAAATTACGTAGACAGATTTATTATTGTTGAATTTGACAAGACATTCAGTGGAAAATCAAAACAAAGACTGTTTACTGAAGAATTATTAAATTATTATAATGATAAACGCATACAAGTATATTATATTCAGGAAAAAGACTGGCAAAAATATTGGCAAATGGCAGGGCAAAGCCCTAACACTCAAGGCGCGGAACACTGGAAACGCGAATTTGCGCAAAAAGAGTCAATCAAAGATTGTTTGAAAGATTGTAAAGATGATGATATAATATTTATAGGGGATTGCGATGAAATTTGGAATCCAGAAGCAGGAAAAGAAGCTTATTCAGCAAACTTGACTTATAAGTTAGAACAATTAGTTTATGTATATTATTTGAATCAAAGAAGCTCGGAAAATTGGAAAGGCACTTTGGTAACTATTTATGGGATAATAAGAGATAATTGCTTAAATCATTTACGAACTAATATTAAGAATTTTATAGAAAGCGGTGGCTGGCATTTCACAAGTATGGCAAAGAGTTTAAAGCAAAAGCTACAGGACAGTTATTCGGCAGACGATTACGCAACAGAAGAGATTTTGGATAATATCGATGAGAATATTAAGAACGATAAAGACTTTTTGGGAAGAAATTTTACTTATAAAGTCGATGAGAGCCAGTGGCCTGATTATCTTAAAAAGAACAGGGAAAAGTATAAACATTTACTTAAACCATAATTATGGAAGAAAGTCAAGAGATTGTTGTTAAACAACGAGAGAGCAACAAATTAGGTGGAATTACAGGTAAAGGGTTTATGCCTGGCGTTTCAGGTAATCCAGCTGGAAGACCAAAAGGGCAAACACTTAAAGAATTTGCCCGTAATTGGTATTTGAATAAAACCGACGAAGAGAAAAAAAAGTATTTGGAAAATTTAGAAGAAAAACGTCCAGGATTTGCGTGGGAGATGTGCGAAGGAAAAGCCAAGCAAGACGTGGAATTAAGCGGTGAAGTAAAATCTAAGATAGTTAAATTGGATGAATAAGTTTATTTATAAACAACTATTAAATTTAGGGGATGGTAATTGGTTTATTTGCAATGGATGTAATAAACCAAAAAGTAAGCAATTTGTAGGTGGTTTTTGTGAGGAGTGTTGTGAATAATGACGAAGAAATCTCTTTTACCGAACTTAGTGGATTTTTCCCTAAACAAAATGAGGCTAAATTAGCCTCCAAGCGTTTTAAGTTTACATTGTTCGGTGGCAGCGTAGGCAGTGGTAAATCAAGATGGTTGAGATGGATGTGTATTTATTGGTTGATGGATTACTATGCCAGATACAAGATTAAAGGAGTACGAGCAGGACTTTTTTGTGAGGATTACGTTTCTTTAAACGATAGGCACTTAACAAAGATTAAATATGAATTTCCTTCGTGGTTGGGTAAATTCAATGAGGCCAAGCACGAATTTACATTGGCGGCTGAATATGGCAACGGAATTATTGCTTTTCGCAATTTGGATGACCCTAGTAAATATCTTAGTGTCGAGTTTGCAGTTATTGCCATCGATGAGATTAATCGCAATCCCAAAACTGTATTTGATATGCTGCGTTCTCGCCACCGTTGGCCTGGGATTAGTGATGTACGTTTCATAGCTGGCTGTAATCCCTTAGGCGAAGCGTGGGTTAAGAATATATGGGTCAAGCGGATGTTTCCGCCAGATGAAAAGGAGCAATATGAATTCGTTTTCGTGCCAGCGTTGCCAACAGACAATCCCCATCTCCCGGCGGAGTATTATAAATCACTTGAAAGCCTGCCTGAAAATCAACGGAAAGCTTATTTGGAAGGGAACTGGGACGCGTTTGACGAGGGACTCGATGAAAAAGGATATATTAGATTGATTACTGACAGGGAATTACAAGCTTCGATAGTTCAAACTGGAGAACACAGCGGTTATAAGATACTGGGAATAGACCCCGCAGCAGGAGGGGACAATAGTGCTATAGTTTTAAAATCAGGAAATCTTTTAGAGATTCTTTTTAACCGCAAACTCCAGAATACTATGGACTTGGTTGGGCAGGTGGTTGAGAAGTTCAGGGATTATAAATGTGATTATATCGTGGTGGACAGGACAGGCGTAGGACAGGGAGTGTATGACAGGTTAAGGGAAATGGATTATCCTTTAAGAGGCGTGAGTTTCGGGGAGAAAAGCGACGACGAACAGTATCAGAATCTTAAAGCCGAATGGCATTTTAGATTAAGGAAATGGCTATTGTCGGGAGGCAGACTGCTTGCCAATGTGGGCTGGAATGAATTTGAATATGTAAAGTATAAAAATAAGGACGGCAAGATTATCATCCAGCCCAAAGAAGACTTGTTCAGGGAGGGCATTATGAGTCCAAATTGCGTAGATGCCGCGGTGCTGACAATGGTTATTACGGACACTATGGTTAAATCCCAACGAATAGCCAAGGCCAATACGGGCAGACCTTTTTACGATAAAATGGAAACAGTATGGAATAACGGAGAAGAACGCTATGAACGATACGAAGGATAAATGGCACGGCGCACAACTTGGAGTGGAAGGCATCCCTTTGGTGGATGCAGGCGTAGGTAAGCCGCTTATCTTAAGAGTGTTTGAGTTCGCCATTAACCCTGTTAAAGTCAAAGAATTAAAAGAAAAAGGAATAATCGTTTCCAAACAGGAGATATTTAATACTCACTGGCCGCAGATAAAGATGCAGATATGGGGAGACGGATTGGTGGCCAACGAACAGGTCGACCCTCGTGTGATTATCGGCAAGAAACGCTATCGCATCTTTATCTTATGCGAACCGAAGTTCAGAAATATTGTTGTTGATAAACCGCGCACCTTACAGCAAGTTTTTGACAAAAATATTAAAAAGTAATACAATGGATATACAAGAAGCAAAAAGACAGAGGCGGTTGCGGCGAATTTATAATCGGATATTGCACGACAAAAGACTAAGGATGCCCAAGTTTCGTGTCCACAGCGAACCTGTTTCGTGGTGGCGGCGTATGCTGGAGCATGTTAAGTCTTTTTTTAAATGGTTAACCAGAAAATCCAAAACTCAAATGTAGCACTCCAGGAGAACCAGAGCGGGGATTTTAAACGGTTGAAATACATCCAAGACCATTATATGGAGTCTTTTAACTTCCTCCAGGCCAGGAAGAAAAGACAAGTCAGGCAGTTAGTTTTATTGAATAACCTACAACGAGGCGACCAAAACATAGCGTCAACGCTTTTGCTGACGCTTTTTAATCGCGTAATGTCTTCTCTTTATGACGATAAGATACAAATTAAATTTCTTCCTTCTCAAGGCATTACTCAGGAGCAGCTTAATGCTTATAATATCCTGGCCCAGAGTGACTATATCGAAATGAACAAAGCCAAGATAGATTACGACTGGATATGGGATACTTTGTTCTTCGGGCAAGGATACTGCGAAACCTATAAATTCAACAAGCAAAGAAAGATAATGGAGCCTTGTGTCATTAACCCTTTAGTATTCGGATATGACCCTTACTTTGAAGAAGTCCAGGACTGGAGATACTACTGGAAATGGATTACCAAAAGTGAATACGAAATGCAGAGATTGATTGATAACGGTACTATTACTTCGATTAAATCCCCAAACGAAATCCCCGCAGGTGTGGATGAGTATTTGTGGAATTATAAAATCCTGAGGGACAGGGCGCAGAAAGCCATTGAACCTCCTCCCAACTCTTTAGGTTCAAGCGTGTATCAGATACTTGAATACTACGGTTATAACGAGAAAGGAGAAAAATGTTGTTTCTGGTTGGACAGAAGTTTCTCTAAAGTTCTGTATGAAGAAGTGCTGGATTTTGAAGACCTTGATTACGGAGACGGTAAAAAGGGAAGCAAATGGCCGATTGTGGTAAAGCAGGCATTTCGCGAGCCGCACTCCTCGGTTCCGTTCTCTTTGGCCGATTTATTGGAGGATAAGCACCGTGCCAAAAGCGTTTTGCTTAACTTAGCGTTTATCGCCGCCAAAGACCAAGCTAACCCGATTTACTGGTATAACTCCAATGTTTCGGATGTTACTCAGTTAATGAGCCGGCAGGTTGACCAGCACATAAAACTTGAAGGAACTTCAACGGGAGAACAGTCAGTCGGTCCTCTCTCTACTCAAGACCCGATGAGTCCTGGACTTTTACAGTTCATTTCTATTCTTACCACAGAAGCCAACGAACCTATCGGAACGGGAACAGCCCAACAACCCCAGCAGAAAAAAGGTAACAATACCGCAACAGAGGCCGCCATAGACCAGCAGCTGAACGATATGGCGCAATCATTACAGTCTAAAGTTATTCAATTTGGGGAATCAGAGTTTTGGTCGCATTGGTTTCACCGTTACGCCAAATACGGTCCTGAGCTTGGAGATAAAATGGCCAATATCGTAGGAGTAAAAGGCATTACTTCCGAGATTGTGGATTTTAAGAATTTTAACACCGATTATCCTCCTGGAGTGTTAGTTTACTCGGCGAAGGAAGCCGAATACAAAGAATTGGTTTTAAGGCGCGATTTAATGCAACTCTATCCCCAACTTGCCCAGACTTTAGACCCAGACGGACTGAGAAACTTCAATAAATTTGTATTCTTCCCTAAGTTTTTGTCCGACCCGTCTTTGATTGATATAATGTTCCCAAAGACTCTCGATGAGATTAAGGCCGAAGAAGAAAACCAGAGATTAATTGACGATGAAGTCGTGGAAATCCAGCCTACCGATGACCATACAACCCATATCTACACTCATATGATGATACCTCCAGGACAGAGAACGTGGTCATTGTGGGTGCATAAAGCGCAACACGAACAGGCTCTGGCACAGCAGAAACAACAGCAACAGGCTATGGGGGGAACGCAAGCGGGACAGAATAAGGTCTCTGAGACGATTAACTTCCAAAATCTCCCTCCCGAAGGACAAGTGCAAATGGCGGCACAGGCGGGAATCAAGCTTGACCCCTCACAAATATCTCAGGAACCTCAGCCATTTGGAAAACCTCCTCAACAAAATCAACCGCCGAAGGTCGGTGGCGGTAAAGTCGCTTTAGGCAAACGTTCTCCGCTTGCCGCGGCGGTTCCCTTACAGGGAGCGATGAATCCTTCCGATAATTTAATAACTAACAACCAACAATAATCTATGACAGACCAAGAATTTCAAGCCGGACTTCCGGCTGCAATGCAGGCCGCTTTTGCTGCTTATGTTGCACAAACAGGTTTTAACGCCGCTTTAGTCGCAGGCGGCAGCACGGTAGTTTACGTTCCCCAAGTAACGACACCACCTTCCGAAACAGTAACTTTTTAACTTATGGGCAAGAATATTTATTCACAACTTCCGGTAGACGGCACGAATGAGCCGATGCAAAACCTGGCCACCCCGAAGAAAGCCGCTTCGGTGACTTCTGGGTATGCGGCTACGTCTTCAGTGATTACTTTGACCGATAACACCACAACCATTGAAGTAGCGGCGATGAGCGGTGTGGGAGGTTCAGGGTTACTGCTTAGGTGGGTTCCGACTGCGGATACTCAGGCTTCTGTAACCAGCGGAAATTTTGACAACGCCATTCCTCCGAACTACTTTAGGACTTTTGCCGTGCCGCAAGAAACTACCGGAGTATCAGGAAGCATAGTCGGTGCCAATGTTTTAAACGGGCTTTATAAGCGTGTGGCGGTAATCGCCCACGGCACACCGCCTTGTAGCGTGTATCTTGCCCAATATCCGTAATATGTCTGAAGATACCCAAATTCCACCGGATGAAGTATTAAGGCCGGAGTTAGACCCGCCTTGCGGCGAGGAGCCGGCAGAGGAGTAATATGTCAGGCTTAGGTAAACAACACGAAAGCAAGCCCGTGCTTGCACGGGATAAAGTGATGAGCAAAAGACATCTTGCCCACCGCGCGGAGATTAAGGCCATGCCAAACTCCAAAGAGAAGCTTAAAAAGTCGATTAAGTATAACGAGCAGCATATGAAGGAACATCAAAAAGCCCTGAAAAAAGCTGCTAAGGAACTGGAGAAACAATATGGATAAAAAAGTCGCAGGCCTGGTTAAGGATGTGATGGGCAAAGGCGAGAAAATGGCTCCCGTCAAATCTTTAAAGTTAAAGGTCAAATTCCACAAGCCCTCCAAAAGCAATAAGTCCGCTGCGCGGATGAACAAAGCAGCAGAGAAAATGTTTACAGGTAACAAGTATTCCAAATAATATGAAACTTACCACCAAAGCCCGCAAAGCTATTCCAACGAAAAACTTTGCCGGTCCCGATAGAAGCTATCCGATACAGGACAAGAATCACGCCCGCAATGCACTGGCCAGAGTTTCGCAATACGGAACACCTGCGTTAAAAGCCCGCGTGCGTGCCAAAGTCCATAAAAAGTATCCCGATATAGGTAAAGCCGCACAAAAGGTTTTCGGAGGGAGAAGCTGATGCCCGCAGTATCAAAAGCACAAAGAGTCGCTATGGCTATTGCTGAGCACGAACCCTCCAAATTGTATGTGCGGAATAAGGGACTGAAAAAGATGACTCACCAACAGTTGCACGATTTTGCTTCCACGAAGGAAAAAGGTTTGCCAAATCACCACAACGGTAAAGGCACAAGGTCGAGGCTCAATACCGCTGCAAGTAAATTATTCTTTAACAGTAAACAATCCAAATAATATGAGTATAAGAAATCCTCTTTACGTAGTTACAAGCATCACCGACACTGGAGATGTGGGCGCAGGCTCTGTCGCTGGCGGAGTCGCCAAGACTTTCACTTTGCCACAGGATACGGATAATGTGGTAGTCAAACTTCAGGCTTCCATTGTCGGCGGCGGAGTAAGTGCCTGTTTCCAGACTACCGATGATGGCGGCACGACTTGGTATGATGTTGCAAGGACAAGCGTGGTTTCAAACGCCAACAACACCACGGCCCAGTGGTTGTCTATTCCTACCGATAATATGGGTCTTGCCGGAATATCCAGCGTAGTTGCCACCGGAAGCGTTATCGGTTTTGGCGCGACTATCGGTTCTGCAGCGGCTTCGACTTTAGGTTCCAGGCAGGTATCCGGTTTGCCGATTTTGAGCCAGTTTAACCGTATTTTCCTGCAATACACTGCGGCCGTGTCAGCCAACACTCTTACTCAGTGCGATGTAAAAGTTAACCAGCAATCCAATCGCTCCTAATGAATAACGGATTTTTAGAATTGGAAGAATTAGACTCGTCCGACAACAGCGCCACGATTATCGCCCTGCGGGAAAAGCAGACTGCTTTGGTGGAGATTTTAAAGTCGCTTAATGAGATAGTAAAAATGCCGGAGTTTTCAGTGCTGAAAGAAATGGTGTTTGATAAAATGGTTCAGGAAATCGAGAAAAGGATTAAGAGTGAAAGCTTAAAGAATGAACTCAATGGCCCTGAAATTTATCGGCTGCAGGGGCAACTGGCCTGGGCCAAGAGATACAGTAACTTTTATAAGCTGGCCGAAACTTATAAACAGGAGTTAGAAAATTTAACGCGGAAACTTACCGAAGTTTCTCCACAGAAACCTAACGAAAATGCCAATGCAATTTGAACGTCAAGGGAGCCGCTCTGAGGTCTACGTCAGAAAATACCCCGATATTGTCGGGGGAGTGTGTGAATTTTGCGGAATAGTCAACAGCAATGCTCCTGCCGAGGAACAATATAGGATTACTCATGTTGCTAATTGTCCTTACGCGGCAATCGGCGGCACGCCGGGAATTATCAGATGTTCTTACTGTCCCGATAACGCCGACCCGATAGAAGTGGTTAAGCGGGCCAGAATTACGGTTCACGAACATCCTGACCGTCCTAATCAGCTACTCGCAGTGTGCGACTCGTATAACTGTTCTCAAAAGCATTTACAACGTTTTAAAAAGAATTAACTCTCGCTTTAAAGGTTTGTCCCCTTTAAGGATTGATGTATTAACAACTAATCTCGCCCAGGGTTCGCCGCCTGGGTTGATGTAGAAAGGGCTGATATGCCAGATTTAACAACCGATAACGAGCAGGATAATCAAGATAATCAGCAACAAGATAATCAGCAAGTTGATGATAAAAAGCCTGCACGTTCCGATAACCGTTTTAAGGATTTATCCGATAAGGTAGAGTTAACCGCGAAAGAGAGAGATGAAGCCGCGGCAAAAGCGGCTGCGGCTGAAAAAGAAGTGGAGTTTTATAAAAGTTTTTCCAAGCTTAAGTATCCCGATGCTTTGGAGTATCAGGAAAAAATTAAAGAAAAAGTTATGGCCGGTTATGATATGGAAGATGCGGCCATCTCCGTCCTCGCCAAAGCCGGAAAACTTAACCAGATGCCACCTCCCGTCAGGCGGGATTCTCCCGCAGGCGGCAGCGCGACTACGGCTATGAGAAGCGGCGGAGAAAAATCCGCTGGCGAGATGACTCAAGCTGAACGACGTCAGGCATTGCTTGACAGCGATATGGAAGAACCAGGCAGCCTTGCCAAAACTCTTCGCGGAATGAACTACGGCGGATAAAAAAGGAGATTTTATGGCAGCAACAGTTCGAAATAGTTCCTGGGGCGGTGCGTCAAACAACCAATCCGAACTTCTGGTTTCTTATATCAACGAAGAAGTCAGGGTTTTGGAACCCCAACTGCAGTTTGCCCGTTTGGGAAAAAAGAGGGATGCTCCCAAAGGGTTTGATAGAATTTTGTTCCCTCAGACTAACCAGATTCCGGTTAAGATTAACCTTGGTATGGGTGCCGGCACTTATGTCAGTGGTGCAGGCTCGGTCACCACTACCAACTCCGTATTAAGCGGCTCGGTCTGGGGAGCCGGTGCTTCCATTCAGGGCGGCGCAACCGCGACTGCTCCTGGATTCCCTGTGTCTTCAACTGAAGGTGTGGCGGCTATTACCGAAGGCACTAATCCGACAGCCGTGACTTGGGGTGCTACCGCTTACTCAGCGGGTCCGAACCAATTTGGTATCTTGGTTCAGGTTTCCGATTTGTTAGTCCACAATAGTGCGATTGAAGTCGTAGACTCGGCTTCTATGCAGGTGCGGAATGCCCTTGCCCGTTTGGTGGACTCTGCTATTCAGAACGTGGTCAACTCAGGCGCTAATGGCGTAATTTATGCCGGCGGCAAAACTTCCCGTTCAGGACTGGCTGCAGGCGATACCTGCACGCAGACCGAAATGGGACGCGCTTATAAGATGCTGGCTTCGGCTAACGCCGCAGGTTTGCGTCCGTTTGAAGGCAAATATTACGTCGCGGTCATTCACCCGCAGGTAGAGGCTGACTTAATGGCTGCTACCGGTTCGGGTTCGTGGATGGACGCAGGACGGTATACCAGTGTGGATGAACTCTTAGCCGGTGCTTTGGGTGATTTCCGTGGTATCCGTTATTTGCGAAGTGCGTGGGTTAACTACTTTAATTCCACCACCAACGTCTTCCCGACCACTGTTATGGGTGATGAGTCGTTCGGTTGGGGATATTTCCAGCCGCCGACTCCGATTATCGTGTCTACTCCGGACAGCAACAACCCGTTGAACCTTTACACCTCGATTGGTGGCAAGGTAACTTTGGGTGTGACCCGTTTCGAAGACTCTCCTGGAACTCAGCGTATCCAGCGCGTTGAATCAGCAATCTCTAACTAGTGAGATAGCTTGTTTCTCTTGCCTCTCTACGATTGGGGGAGGCAAGGATAAACAAACTATATGGTATTATCCGATATTCTTACATACGTCAGGGCGCAAGTTCAGACCGATAGTAATGGTTTGACGGACGCAAACGGTATTATTTTTGCCAATGAAGCCCTGCAGGATTTTCACCGCCAGCTGGTAGAACGCGGCGTGGACGCTTCCCAGATTCAGGAAAGCTATATGGACGGAACTGCAAATCAGGGAACTTACGCCTATCCGACCAATATGATTGCGCTTAAGACCATAGAACTTAATTACACCGACACTGTACAGCAGAATTACAAGCAGGCCACTCAGGTAGACATCGCCAACATTTCGGGAGGGTCTTCATTCAGTTATCTCAGGCAAAACGCTAACGTCCAGACTCCGCAGTTTGACGACCACGGAGATTGGTTTGAGATTTTCCCCACTCCTACAGCGGCGAACAATCTTACACAGCTGATACGCATATTTTATTTTTTGCAACCGACTTTATACGCCACGACTTCGGATACCGTAAACTATCCTGAAAATCTTGACACCTCTCTGTTGGGCTGGAGAATAGCGGCTTCTTTCCTTTATTCTTTGGGAACCGCCAGAATACCTGACGGGGACAAGTTTAACGCCAAGTATGAAGAAAGAGTTCAACAATATATCGCCACCTTGGGACGGGGTAGCCAGCAGCCGATACAGGCTCAGCCTATTCCCTGGAATGGCTACGAATTTTAATTATGTGGACTAATGTTGCAAATCCGGTCAGTGTTATTACCCAACAGATTATTTCCAATGGAAATTTTAGTCCAACGGATGCGGATTGGAGCGTTGGAACAGGCTGGACAAACGGTTACGCAAGGGAAAGTTTTATTTTTAGCACTCTTACAGGAATTGTAAAAAGCGACGGATTAGTTCTTTCAAATAACGGCTCAAGTTATTCAGTCAATGATGTGCTTACTCTTACTGGGGGTAACAGCGATTGTTTAATTAAAGTTTTGACCGCCAGTGGGGGACATATTCAAACTTATTCGGTGATTCAGAATGGAACAAACTATACCGCTCCTGGCGATGGCAGTGCTACCGCTACAACCGGAGGAACCGGAGCCGGAGCCACCTTTACTATCACAGACCTTTATACGGAATCTCTATCGCAGCCTATAACTTTACAAACCGGCAGTAATTATGTATTAAGTTTCAATTATGCCTTAATCGGAGCAAACCAAAATGTACCAAAGATTGTAATTAAAATGGGGGCCACGGAATCCACCGCAAGCACGATTGATACGGTTTCAGGAAACGGAACAGGGCAGATTTATTCCCTTACTTTTACCGCCCTCTCCTCATATCAAAATATTTATTTTTACGGAGATATAATCGTTGATACTCAGTTTGGAATTCCGCCTGGACCTGGGCCATTTACCGGATACCTTACCGGAGTAGATATGCAAATTACTCCTGCGCCAAGTCCCTCCGGCCCTAATTGGACACTGTTAAACAAACCCCAGCTCGGATTTACGCTTTACGCAGGAATGGCAACCGGACTTCTCTGCCCTCCCACTTATGCGGTTACAATGAAAAAAGGAAATAACTATACAATAGTAAATAAACCCTCCACGGGTTCGTGGACAAATATTCCTAAACCCTCTTAATTTATGGCAAATTACACGTTTCTAGATGCCTCGGCTTCGGTTCAGACCGCCGCTTCCTCGGTTATCGGGGGAGTCAATTATCCGATTGTCAAAATCCCCGATGTGATAAATGTTTCCATAAATACCGGTTCTGTTTTGGGAATATCAGTAACAGGCTCTATTTTAGGAACGCAAACGGAAGACGCTCCGGCTTCCTCTGGCGCTCCTGGATTGTTTGGTTTGTCAGTCAGAAACGATACACTTTCATCCGTGACCTCAACTGACGGAGATTACTCGGCTCAGAGTGTAGGCCCCAGCGGGGAAGTTATCACGGCCAATGCTCCTCTGACAAAGTGGGTGCAAGGCACAGCTTCAGTATTAAGCGGTGGAGGACCTTTAACCACGATTATTCCAGCTCAAGGCGCTTCTGTGTTTACTTATATCACTTCGGGACAGGTGGCCAATGCTTCGGGAAATAACGTTTATCTGACGATGTTCGGAGCGACTTCTTCGGTTATCGGGTATATTCCCTTACCGGCTAACAGCGGAGCGTTGCCTTTAATGCCTAATGGCTGGAAAACCAACGCTAATGGGGCGTTCTCTGCTTCCGTGTCGGGCGTAGCCTCAGTATTTCTTTCTTTTCAGGGATTTATAAGTAAGATTTAGTTATGGCGATAGCATATGATAATTCGGCGACAGGTTCAGGGTTAAGTTTTAGTTACACTTGTACAGGCAGTAACCTGCTTTTGCTTGTTTTTCTTCAGGGCGCACAAGGAGGCTCGGACCTTGTAACTAGCTGCAGTTATAACGGAGTAAGTATGACTAAGTTCGCTTCTATTCTTGCTAATAGTTCCAGCAGATGGCTTGATGCTTTTTATTTACTTAATCCGGCTACGGGAAGTAATACTGTTGTTTGTGATGTTAATTCCGTTGACTCATTTGCTATCTCTTATACTGGAGTATCACAGTCCAGTTTTCCAGATTCACAAAATACCGGCACGGGAAATTCCACCAGTATAACTTTATCATCAAGCGTTGTTAATTCAGGTTGTTGGCTAACAATGGGACTTTCTTTGGGAGTAACCAGTTCGTGGTCATCGGGAACTTCTTTGCAAAGAGGCCATACTTCAGATTTTGATATACAGGTTTATGACAGTAACGGGACAGTCGGAACAGGAAGTCAGAGTTTAAACGCTAGCGGTTCAGCCTTATCTTACGGAAATTCGGGTGGTATTATAGTTTCTTTTGCCCCAGCAACCTCTTCAGGCAAGTCCAGTTTATCTTTATTAAGAACAGGCTAATGCCAGGAACCAAAATAATCGACAACTGGAGCGGCAAACTTACCCGCAATCCCGTAGGGGATATGAATTCGGGATTTGCAAAGTTTGCCAAAACTTTCGGAAACAATCCTTTTGTAAAGATTGGCAATTTAACGTGGTTTGAGGCCCCTTTGCAGATTGACCCTAGTTACACAGTGGTAACAGATTTGATTATGGCTGGAAAAGTAAGGCTGGAGGGGGGCGTAACTTACGTTTATGCCATAGGTTCCAAGGGCAGGCTTTACAAAATACAGGTCAATAATCCTTCGGGGAGCCAGCCGAACTACGATACTCCGGTATTGCTCACCACTTTAACTATAAACTCTCCGACTTTCACTTTAGGGGCTTCGATACAGTTTTACGGTTCTACTCCAAGAATATACATCGGCCACGACATCGGGGTAACACAGGTAAACTTTGACGGCAGTGGGGAATCTTTTATCGGTGATACAGGACAATATATTTTTGCACCTCGTCCATCGGTGCAGTTTGGTAAAATATTGTATTTTGGCAATGGCGATAACATTCTAAGTTTAGATTCAAGTTTAACGATTACCAATTATCAAGTTTTTCCTGCAGCATTGGGCGTAAATACTTACGTTCGCGATTTGGATGTATCTCCCGACGGGGTGTATATGCAGATAACCGTTTCCCAGACTCTTCCGCCGGACTTAACCGCGATTACACAAGATACCAACTCGGCCGCTGTATCGGATTCTTATTTATTTTTGTGGAACGGAATCGACCAAAATCCTACTTCTTATACTTTTTACGGCAGCCACGTTTTAACCGCCAACCAGACTTTCGGGCCTGCGAGTTACGAGTTTGGCTACGATACCGGAGGCAGCGCGGTTTATTACAATCAGAAAAAAATTCTGACCCTTCCCAATACTTTGGCTCCAATTTTCAATTCGACTTTCGCCGGAGGAAGTATGGTTTACTTTATGAACCCCGAAAGCGTGGAACGGTCTTATCCGCACCAAAACCAGCCTGTAATGCACGACTCTCTATTTGCTTTTGGGGCGTATGATGACGAATTTAAAGCCGGACTTTATAGGAATTTTAGAGGGCCTTTAACTTTCGGCGACAGTGGAGGCGACCAACTGGTAAACGCTGAAGTGGTCCAAGTTCCGATGTGCATACCTGTGAGCAACTTGTTATATACCAACAACGCTCTTTCAACTTATTCGGATAACGTGGTTAGTTCCGCCAAGATTTATTTTTCCGCAATCGGAGCAGGAACTTTTAATGGAAATCCGGCGGTGGCTTTGTATAAGTTTGATTTATTTCCTACGGGACTGGGAAGTACTTTCCAAAGCGTTTATGAAACCCAGCAGGAAACCTCATTTAAACTTTTTCATAGCATCGTCAGCAAGAAGTTTAAGATAACCTCAGTCAGGTTTTATACCGAACCGATAGTTTCGGGAGTGGGATTTAAAATAGACTTAATCGGCTCGGACGGCAATCCGATGAATGGAGGGAGCTGCACTTTTCTTGAGGGAACGAACTGCACCGCCGGACAGGATTATTTTTGGTATACCGCGGCCCACGCTCCAACTTACTCGGTGGGAGTCAGGATAACTAATATGCCGCAGGGAGATTTACCTAACTGGGTGGGAATTAAAATGGAACTTGATTATACGGAGGCTGGAATATAATGGCTGATTTTGAAGATGAAGTAAAAAGAGTTATTGACATCTACCTGAAAAACGGGGCTTTCCATACGCGTAAAGTTACAGACACCCCGACAGACGACTTAATGGTTGTCAACAGAAAGTATGTAAATCTTTATGGCACTACCTCTCAAAGGCCCTCAATAGCAAGCAAAGCCCAACAGTATTTTGACACCACAATTAACCGTCCGATTTTCTTTAATCCTAATTCATCGGTATGGACGGACGCGGCAGGAAGTATCCGCTAATTTATGGCTACAACACCCACAACTTTATCGTTCGGAGGCAATCCCGCAACCGGAGAAGCCCCGACGACTTATAACGTAGACCTGTCCCAACCTAACGGAGTGGGTTCGCAGGTTCCCACGGCTACTCAGTCCAATACGACGGGTACTTCAACAACGCGTACCGCTACTCCAACTCCGGCTACCACCTCAACCGGATTAAGTTATAGCGCGGGAGTGGCTGCCAATGCCGCCAACCCTCCTCAATACGGAGAACAGGGGCAATTGCTTAATCCCAGTCCTGCCGGAACAGCCAGCGTGCCTGTAACCACTACCCAAACTACGCCCACTCCTGCAACGACTCCCGCACCCACCGCCCCTCTTACACCACCTGCGACTGCTACACCTGCCGCAACTGCCGTTACTCAGTTACAGGCCAGCGGTGCCGCTCCGCAAACAGCCGCCGAGGCAGCCAGTGCGGTTAACCAAGCTCTCCCCGTTAATCCCACTTTTTACAAACCCACAACTCCGGTTCCAGGATTTAATCCCCAGACGGTTTTTAACGCCCAAGGACAGCCTTTAACTTACGACCAATACATCGCCCAAGGAGGGAAACCGGATTTTAGCAACGTCCAAGCAGGAAGTCCGCCGCCGCCAACTTCTCAACAGCCTGCTGCTTCTCAGATTGCGCCGATAAGCAACGTTCCCGCCACGATAGCGCAGGCTCTGGCTCAAGACCCTGGGTATCAGAAAATACTTGCCGCTGCTCAGACGGCACAGTCAAGCCAAGCACAGAGCGAAACTCTGGAGCAGCAATTTAGTGATTTGATGAATCAATACAATATCCCCCAGATTAACACTGAAATGATAAATGACCAAGCGATTATCAACGGCACCGATACCGATATTGAGAACGAAGTAAAAGCTTCGGGAGGATTTGTCACGCAATCTCAGGTAGACGCGTTAGCTGCTGCCAGAGATAAAACTATAATTCAGAATTATAATACTTTATTGGCTACCAAAACTGATGCAATGAACACAATTAATACGATGATAGGCCTGGCTTCTCAGGACAGACAGTTTGCCCAGACACAGGCTAATAATGACTTATCAATCGCCGAGCAGGAAGCAAGCTACCAGCAAAAGTTTATCCAGAACCAGCAGGAAGACTACAATGCAGTAATTTCCAGCGTGGGTTATGCAGGGCTATATCAGGCTTTGCTTCAAACTGGAGGCCAAAATAGCGTTGATTTAGCAAGCCAGATTTTAGGGTATCCACCTGGAGGATTGGAACAATTGGCAAATCAGTCGTCAAGTTTATCACAGACTAATGCAATTACAACTTCGGTTACTGATATGATGAAAAGCTATCCCGATGCAGGAATATTGCCTACTGACAGTTTGCAGGTTGCTCAGCAAAAATTAAACGCAAGTCCTACTTATCAGGAAGATTTACAGTCTAAAAATGCTTCCATAAATGCGAGTAACGCAAGCGCATCCAGTTCCGAAGAAAGTGCCGCAAAAACCGCTGCAGATTTAGCTTTTGAAAATGCCAATGGAGGGATGACACAGGCTGAAGTAGAAGCGCAAAAGGTTGCCGAAGATGCTCAAGTCCAAAAATTTCAATTGGACGCGGCAACTCTTATCGGGAATATGGTAAATAAGACAATTGACTGGAATACGGCTTGGAATCAATTACACGCTGAATTTCCCCAAGCTTCCACTGAAACAATAGATAATGCATTAAATGCAACGGAATATAGAAGTAAATATGGAGGTTAATTATGGCTCTACAAACTTGGGCGGCTCTTAACGCCTCAAATGCAAAAAATATAATACCGAATACTCCCGCACCCGTAGGATACGGACACCAAACCTTAAATGCGGCCAATAACTTTTTTACCAATCTTTCCACGTATATGGCAAGTCTAGGTGAAGGAGTGCTTTCTCCTGCTCTTAAAGGGGTCGCAAGTGGAGTTCGTTCAATACAAGCCACGCCAGATATTCTTTCGGGAAATATTCAGGGAGCGCAGAAAATAATGCAGGAACCTTTAAATATGGGATTGAATTCAGGACCACAACCAACACTGCAGGGGTCGTCTAATACTCAAAATTTGGGAACTGTAGCGCAAACCGCCTCTTTATTGGTTCCGGCTACCGAACTTGGGCCGATACCAGGAGGAGCTATGGCGGGAGGATTGCAAGCAGGAGGTCAGACAGCGGAAAATCCCAATGCTACCGCAGGACAGGTTGGAGGAGCGGCTGCTTTAGGCGTTGCCGGAGGTGCAGGTTTGGGAATAGCCGCAAAATACGCTCCGGAGGCTTTACAAAAAATTCTACCAGAAACTAAAGAGCCTCCTATTACTACAGAAGATACTTTGCAGTCAAGAATTTCCGACGCTACTCCCTCTTATAACAAGAAAATGATAGGACAAAATGTAATAACACAGGAAGATAAAATTGTTCCAAGAATTGCCGAAGAGAATACCGGATTTACCGGAACCAGACCTGTAACCACCAGTGCCTCTGAATATAAAGCAGGGCAGGAGTTAAACAATATAAAAGACTATCCAGATAAAGGAACAAATTTGGAAAAAAGTTTGGCAACAGGAGAAGCTATCGGCAAAGAGGCCGAAAATATGCGTTCGCAAATTGCGGCAGAAGATAAATCAGACCCGCTTGATACAAAAGCGGAACGAGCTAAGGTTACCAATTATGTAACCAAGAATCTTGACCCAGAGGAGCAGGAGAAGTTTGAAAGTGGCCAAAGTTCAAAAACAGCAATGGGTAGATATGTTAATCAGGTAAATGAAGCAGTCGCTGATTATAACGGAACGAGGGAAGGTAAATTAGATTTACGGCAAAAGTTAGACGATATTTATAAAGAGAATCGTGGTAAGCTTGCCTTTCAGGGTGATTCAGGAAATACTCTTGATGAAACTCATACAGATATTAGAAACGAAATAAATAAGGACTTAAAAGGTTCTACAAATAATATCGATACTCAAGCTTCTCTGAATAAGCAGACTAATTTATATCGTGCCAAGGATGTTTTGGATGAAAAAGCTCGCGCTGAAGCTGGAAATAAGGTTTCCCGATTTGAACAGCAACATTCGTCCGTAAAATTCATTAAACGCCAACTTGCCAGAAGAGCAGTTTCCATACCTCTTACTGTGGGAGCAACTGCTGCCGGTTTGCCTTTGGCGGAAGCAGCAGCAAGAAAGATACTTGGAGGCACCAAGCCAAAGACCAAAGCTTTAAAGTAATAAAGCTACTCCAAAGATAACTACAATAATTGCCGGAACTCCTAAAGCAATCATAATGGCTCCTATTAAATACCCGATTAAACTTAAAAGTATGAAGAATACAATCGTTGAGATAATCCAATGTTCAAACAATAAATCTACCATAAATTTATGTAATTAATAATTTAATTCTTTTCTGATTAGAACGAGGTTTGTAAGGGAATTTCATTCCTTTATTCCAAGGAATTTTACCTAAAAGTGAAATTTTATTAGCTTCTCCAATTTTTCTTTTAGTTTCTTCTGAAAATATGTGACCCTTTTTATTTCCTAATCCATCATATTTTGAATGACATTTATGACATAATTTCCAAAAATTTTCCCGTTTTCGTTCATATTCTTTATTTTTAAGTTTTGCCCATTCTATATTCCATTTACCATTATTTTTTTCTCCTCTTTTCCCACAATTTTCACATTTTTCAGGTTTAGGAAAATTATCTTGTAACCAATCGTGAATACCCCCGTAACCGATATTATTATCTTTCCACATTGGATGACCTTCTCTACTATGAGCTAAGATACTACATTTTTTGGAACAATATTTTTGTCTTTTATCCTCTGTATTGTATTTTATAAAACATTTATCACAAATTTTTTCCATACAATTTAAAATCCCGCTTCAACTAGCTGAAACCTAGTATCCACGGGATAAGCACCTAATATTATAAGCTGGTTTCAGCAGCAAATAAAGTATACTAAATCTATGATTAAAAGTCAACTAATCCAAAACGATAAAGGCCAACCCAGCCACCCTCCGTTGACAATGAACCGGTTAAAAGCAGGACTCGGAGTATCCTCCCTGCTTAGGACTTTTCTGTTACCCCCTAAAACACCGTCCCAAACGCCACAAAATGCCCCACAACAGACGCAAACTCCCCAGATAGAGGAAACTATCAACACAGGTTTAAAGAGTCTAGAAACGAAGTTTATGAAAGAATTGGAGAATATTAAGGAGGTTTTGTCAAGAACCCCCAAAACCGAGAATGAACAGATTGAAGAGTTAAAAGCGAAAATTAACGAAGTCCTAAATGAACCCAACGAAACAGGCACAACTTAAAGCCCTGCTTGCCCAACTTGACAATTTGGGAAAACCCTCGGTTAAAAACGAGTCTTTTCAGATTGTCTCACCTGATTTTTTTACTAATCTTGATTCTCAACTTTCGAAATTCACTGATAATCTTGCTCCGATAAAAGAATCTATCGCATCTTTGGCCAAGTCTTTAGACGAATCCGAACAGCAGTTAAGGGACGAACTTCAGGAAAAGATTAACTCAATCCCCAAGACTCCGGATTTAAGCAAAGAAGTTTCCACTTTACAGTCTGCTTTTGAAAAAAAACTCAAAGCCCTACAGAATGAGAACAAAGATATTCTGAAAACGGTTGACCAGAAACTCTCAGATTTTATCATCTCCAACAACAAAGAAACTACTCTTGACCGACTGGAATTAGACAAGCAGTTTCGTGAGATAAGAGCTGAGGTTATCTCTCGCACCCAGAGAGGCGGAGGCTCGATGAATCGCCAGATTAAAGTTGAGGGAGTGGATGTCCTGACAAAGTATACTGATATAAATATCTATGGAGCTTCATCATCCGTCTTGACTTCCGTAGACAATGTAAATAAAAGAGTGAATATCGAAATACCAGGAAGTTTGGGTGGTCCGAGTTTTGGGACTATCTCCGTATCGGGACAAAGCAGTGTTGTCGCCGGAATGCCGGATGATGTTCTGACTCTGGTGGCAGGAAGCAACATCACTTTAACAACCAATGCCGGAAATAACTCGGTTACTATAACTTCATCAGGTGGCGGCGGTTCGGTTACCGGAATTTCCCGAACCACTTCCATAATTACTGCTAACACCACTGGAGGAAACACCACAGGAGTGGATTATGTGTATCTTGCTAACGCCGGACTTCAGTTTACGCTTCCTACCGCTATCGGAAACAACAATCTTTACACCGTAAAGAATACTGCAGTCAGCAGCGTGCTTATCGGAGTTACGGCAGGACAAAGCATAGACGGTAGCTCAACCGTGCTTCTTACTCAGCAATAACAGTCTTTAGATTTAATAAGTAATGGCTCGGTA
>Ga0335085_10001891_pt1 | contig 41431 bp, 40 predicted proteins | sample Lox_Sample_45_FD_206712 | JGI IMG/M metagenome (GOLD analysis project Ga0335085, IMG submission 206712) | Soil microbial communities from Loxahatchee National Wildlife Refuge, Florida, United States - Lox_Sample_4.5 | ecosystem: Environmental > Terrestrial > Soil > Wetlands | place: USA... | reverse complement strand
GCCGCCCACCCTCCTCCTTGGTGAGGATGTACACCTGCGCCGTGAAGTTCGTGTGCGGCGTGATCGAGCCAGGCTTCGCCAGCACCTGACCGCGCTCAACGTCTTCCTTCTTCGTACCGCGCAACAGAGCGCCGATGTTGTCGCCGGCGCGACCCTCGTCGAGCAGCTTGCGGAACATCTCCACACCAGTGCACGTGGTCTTCGTCGTCGGACGAAGACCAACGATCTCGATCTCCTCGCCGACCTTCACCATCCCGCGCTCAACACGACCGGTCACGACCGTACCGCGACCAGTGATCGTGAACACGTCCTCGATCGGCATCAAGAACGGCTTGTCGACATCGCGCGTCGGCTCCGGAAGGAAGCTGTCGACCGCCGCCATCAACTCAAGGATCTTCGGCGTCCACTCAGCGTCACCCTCCAGCGCCTTCAGCGCCGAGACCCGCACAACCGGCGTGTCATCACCCGGGAACTCGTACTCGTTCAACAACTCACGGACCTCGAGCTCGACCAACTCGAGGATCTCCTCATCGTCGACCATGTCCGCCTTGTTCAGAGCAACCACAATCGACGGCACACCCACCTGACGGGCCAACAACACATGCTCACGAGTCTGCGGCATCGGACCATCAGTCGCCGCGACCACCAAGATCGCGCCATCCATCTGCGCAGCACCCGTAATCATGTTCTTGATGTAGTCAGCATGACCAGGACAATCCACATGCGCATAGTGACGATTCTCCGTCTCGTACTCCACATGCGCGATCGAGATCGTGATACCACGCGCCTTCTCCTCCGGCGCCTTATCAATCTGATCGAACGCCGTAAACGAGTTCTTCGGGTCCTGATCATGCAGCACCTTGGTAATCGCCGCCGTCAACGTCGTCTTACCATGGTCAATGTGACCAATCGTCCCAATGTTCAAGTGCGGCTTCGTGCGCTCGAACTTTTCCTTCGCCATTGTGGTCACCTTCGGTCTTGCGGAACGTTGCGGAACTGGGTAGCGGAGGCGGGACTCGAACCCGCGACCCCACGATTATGAGCCGTGTGCTCTTACCAACTGAGCTACTCCGCCGCGCGGAACCGGCCGCAACGACCGATTCCTGCGAGCCCCCTTACGGACTTGAACCGTAGACCCCTTCCTTACCATGGAAGTGCTCTGCCAACTGAGCTAAGGGGGCGAAGCCCGAAAAGCCTAGCCGAGCAGGCACGCGGCACCCCTCGTCGTTGCGTACCGTTGCGCTCCATGCCTGCGCCCGAGGAATCCCGCACCGACGTGTCCCGGGGCAAGTTCAGGATTCGCCTGGTCGAGCGCCGGGACGCCGAGGCGCTGCGCGCGATCTACAACGTCGAGGTCCTCGAGTCCACGGTGACGTTCGACCTCCGGCCGCGGAGCGCGGCCGAGCAGCTCGCGTGGATCGACGAACACTCGGGCGGCCACCCGGCGATCGTCGCCGTCGACGACCGGGACGTGCCGGTGGGATTCGCGTCGCTGACGCCTTACCGTCCGCGGCCGGCGTACGCCACCTCGGTCGAGGACTCGGTCTACGTGCACCGCGACCTGCGCGGCCGGGGCCTTGGCCGGCTGTTGCTCGGCGCCCTCGTCGACCTCGCCCGCGACCACGGCTTCCACTCCATCGTCGGACGAATCGTCGGCGACCACGATGCGTCGATCGCCCTTCACGCCGCCCTCGGCTTCGAACAGGTCGGCCGGGAACGCGAGATCGGCCGCAAGTTCAACCGCTGGCTCGACGTCGTCACGATGCAGAAGATGCTCTGACCCGGGCGGAGCGGGCCTCGCGCTCCCCGACGAATCCAGCGTGACGAAGATTCGTTCGAAGAATCGCTGCCTTCAGGGATCGCCGCGAACGGCACACGGCCATCCAAACCTCCGCCCGCGAAGAATCTTCCGAAGAATCGTCGCGAGTCGGCGATGCGGTGGCGGAGCGGAAGCGCAGCGAACTCGCCGGAGTCCCGAGCGTGAAGCCGGCCGGGTATCCCGGCCGGTTGCGAAGGCGACAAAGAAATGCGGTGAGCGGAGCGAACTCGCCGGAGTCCTGAGCGTGAAGCCGGCCGGGTATCCCGGTCGGTCGCGAAGGCGACAACGAAACGCGGTGAGCGGAGCGGAAGCGCAGCGAACTCGCCGGAGTCCTGAGCGTGAAGCCGGCCGGGTATCCCGGCCGGTAGCGAAGGCGACAAGGAAACGTGGTGGGCCGGGTTGGATTCGAACCAACGTAGCGGTAACGCAACGGGTTTACAGCCCGTCCCCTTTGGCCACTCGGGTACCGACCCGGATCTAATCTAGCGGCCGCTATCCGGGGACTTCGAAGGAGCGATTCGTCATGCCGAGCTTCGACGTGGTGTCGCAGGTCGACGTCCAAGAGGTGCGCAACGCGGTCGACCAGGCGAACCGCGAGCTCGCGAACCGCTTCGATTTCAAAGGAACGGACAGCGTCGTTTCGTTGAAGGACAACGCGATCGAACTCGAGTCGGCGTCGGAGGAACGGCTGAAGGCCGTGACGCAAGTGCTCGAGGAGAAACTCGTCAAGCGAAAGGTGTCGTTGAAGGCGCTCGACTACGGCAAGGTCGAAGAGGCATCGCACGGTCGGGCGCGGCAGAAGGCGTCGATCCAGGTCGGCATCAACGACGAGAAGGCGCGTGAGATCGGCAAGTTCGTGAAGACGCTGGGCCTGAAGGGCGTTCAGCACCAGGTGCAGGGCGATCAGCTCCGGATCACCGGCAAGAAGCGCGACGACCTGCAGACGGCGATCGGCAAGCTCCGCGAGCACGACTTCGGCGTGCCGCTCGACTTCACGAATTTCCGCGACTGACGCCGCGGCACGCGGCACCGGTCAGCCGTATTGGCGCATCGCGGGCCAGGCTTTCGACCACGACTCTCGCTGGCCGCGGCAGATCCAGATGGGTTCACCGCGTTCCTCGGTCCACACACCGCCGTGACCCATGCCGACCGCGCCCGCGCGCTCGACGTCGCTGAACACGCGCAGCAACTCGCCGCGTGACATGTTCACCGCGATCGCGGTGGAGTGATCACTCGCGCCGTGCGTGCCCCACCACCAGTACGAGTTGTGACCGCTGATCGCCCGGGGCAGGCCGTAGCGGCCGCCGTAGAGATCGACGGCGCCGGCCGCCCCGTAGTCCCCGGTGATGACGACGAGCCGGGCGCGCTCTGACGCCGGCAGCGTCGACGCGATGCCGGCGACCTGGCGGACGAACGTCGGCCACCCCACCGTCGCGCTCAGGTCCTTGTTGATCTGACCCTGCCAGTCGCTCTTCGCCAGCATCGTGTCGGGGAATACCGGAAGGGTGAACGGGATGCCGACGATCGCGCCGACGACGAACAGCGCGATCCAACGCCGCGGACGGGCGCGGCCGGCGCGCGCCTTCTCCTCGAGCCACACACCGCCCGCCGCGAACAACACGAAATAGATGCCGCCGAGGTAGTAGGGCTTCGCACCGGTCAGCACGTCGACGACGAGGAGCGTGACGTAGGCGAACGCGAACGGGCGCGCGACCTGGTGCCCGAATGCCCGCCGGAGTCCCGCGATCCAGAACGGTGCGAGCACCGGCCCGACGATGAGCAGCTGCGCCGGGATGAACTGCAGCGACGCGCTCAACGTCGAGTTCTCACGATGCAAACTCTGCATCATCGAGAGCTCGGCCCAATCGTGTTGCGCGTTCCATACGAGATTCGGCGACCAGATGAGCAAGGCGAGCGCGCCGCCGACCCAGATCCACCGACGCCGGAACACGTCGCCGCGCCCTGACGCGAGCAGCCCCACCGCGAGCCCGAAGAGCAAGAAGAGCACGTTGTACTTGTTCAACAGCCCGACGCCCGCCGCCGCGCCGATCGCGAGCCAGAGCCGTTCGTCGCCCGTGCGCAGGGCGCGCAAGACGAGTAGCGAGATGACGGCCCACGCGAGGAGGTCGAACGTCGCGGTCGACAGCAGGTGCGTGGTCGCGAGCACTTGCGCCGAGGTCGCGGCGGCGACGGCAGCGACGACTTGCGCGCGGCGTCCGCCGCGCAGCTCGCGCGCCATTGCCGCCGTGAGCACGACGGTTGCGCCACCGGCCAACGCGGCGAACACGCGCAGGGATGCCGCCGACGCTCCGAACAGCGCGACCGCGAGCCGGGCGACGACCACGACGAACGGCGGCTGATCGACGTAGCCCCATGCGAGATGCCGCGCGCCGGCGAGGAAGTAGAGCTCGTCGCGGTGGAGGCCGTACCGGGCAGCCACCGCCATCTCGACCAAGACGAAGGCGGCCGTGACGATGGCGACTTCCTTCGCGGCGAAGCGTGGAAGTCGCGCCGGGTCTTCCGAAGGCGCCGTGGCCGTGGCCGCGCCGGGCGCGAGCCCGTCGACGGCGGTCATCGCTCGTCCGGAACGAACGCGTTGCAGAGCAACTCGACGACGGTCGCGCGCGCGGTCGCCTCGTCGTACGCGCCCGGGTCCTTGTCCTCGCGGCGATGCCATGCGAACCACACGACGGTCTCGACGATCGCCCGCGCCGCGATCTCCGAGTCGGGCAGCTTGCGGAGCAACCCGGCTTCCCATCGCGCCTCGAGGTAACGCGTGAGGTGGGAAAGCTGGCCGCGACGGCCGCGGCGGAAGTACATCTCCTGGAGCTCGGGAATGTCGACGGCACACCGTTCTGCCACGGCCAACAGCGGCCACGCCCCGGCGACGGTGTCGTAGCGCTCTTCGATGATCGCGGTGAACTCGGCGCGGACGTCGTCGGGCGCGACGTCGTCGAGCGCCGCGCGCAAGCGAGGAGATCCGACGGCCTTGCGCAGCCCGTCGGCGATCAGCGCGATCGTGTCGGCAAGGGGCGGCGCGGTGACCGGGAGCTCCAGGTCGGCGGGCAGCTTGGCGAAACCGGCCGCGAAGACCAGGTGGAAGAGCGCCTCCTTGCCGGCGACGTAGGTGTAGATCGCCCCCGTCGACAACCCGGCTTCCTTGGCGACCGCCGCCATCTGCGTCCGCCGGTAGCCGAGCCGGCCGAACACGCGGGTGCCGGCGCCGGCGATGTCGGCGATCCGGTCGGCCTGTGTTGCTCGGGTGGCCACGCCCCATCATTGACTGAATGATTCGTTCAGTCAATAGAAGACGAGGGGCGACGTCCCGTAGACGCGAAACCGGGGCCGTTTCCGGCCCCGGTCCGTGAGCTACTTGCTACTGGCGCACCTGCTGGTGGCGCAGGCGAGCGATGCGCTCCTCTGTCGGCGGGTGCGTCCGGAAGAGGTTCGCGAAGTTCGCCTGCTTCCCGGTGAGCGGGTTGATGATGTACGCCGTCGCGTGCGCAGGGTCGACGTTCATCGGAATCTGCTTCGCGTAGGCGTCGATCTTCTCGAGCGCACGTGCGAGCGGCTCGCCGGTGCCGAGCAGCTCCGCGCCACTGTGGTCGGCTTCGAACTCGCGCGACCGGGAGAGCGCCATCTGCAGCAGAGCCGCGGCGATCGGTGCCAGGATCATCATGGCGATGGCGCCGAGGAAGTTGCCGTTGCGGTCACGGCCGCCGCCCATACCGCCGAAGATCGCGCCCCACATGAGCATGCGAGCGAGGAACGTGATGCCCAGCGCGACGGCCGCGGCAACGGAGCCGATGAGGATGTCGCGGTTCTTCACGTGCGACAGCTCGTGGGCGAGCACGCCCCGCAACTCTTCCTGGTCGACGACCTGCATCAGGCCCTGCGTGACCGCGACCGCGGCATGCTCCGGGTTACGACCGGTGGCGAAGGCGTTGGGCTGCGCGGCCGGGCTGATGTAGATCGACGGCATCGGCAGCTTTGCCCGCTGGGTCAGGTCCCGCACAATGGCGTACAGCTGCGGCGCGTCCGCCTCGGAGACCGGGACGGCACCCGCGGCCCGCACCGCGATCTTGTCGGAGAACCAGTACGACCCCCCGACGAAAACGAGCCCGAGAACGAGCCCGAGGAACAGGCCGGTGCTCCCGAACAACGAGCCGACGCCCAAAAAGAGAGCGCCGAGCGCCGTGAGCAGGACGACCGTCTTGACGTTGTTTCTCATTGCAGTCACCTCGGTTGGGTGAACACCGGCACCGGGCCGGCTGTTCCTCCCTATCGGACCAGACCTTCCTGAGAGACGCCTGCGAGCCGACTGCGAGCCGCGGCCCGTCCGGCCCGCCCGTCACGTCAGTCGTAGTACCCCGAATGTACGTACAGGCATGGGATGCCTTCGGATCGGAACATCGCCACGTTGCGCCGGTCGTCTTCGAACGCGAGCACGAGCTGGAAACCGGCCGACCGCAGCTCCCACACCGCGGACTGCTTGAAGTCGCGCGCCACCTCGTAGTCGCCCCACGGGCGGGTGATGAGCAGGTCCCACCGGATGTCGTACCGGCGCAGCCAGGCCTCGGTGAGGTACGCGACGCGGTGCGGCCGCGCGGTCAGCAGGACGATCTGCAGCTCGGGGTCGAGGAGGTCGAGGAGCGTGTGCACCTCTTCGATGACCGGATCCTCACCGCAAGCCTCGAAGAACGCGCGCCAGTCCTGGCGCGGTGACTCGATGTAGTGCTGGCGCAAGGACGCGTCCGACAGCACGCCGTCGATGTCGACGACGACCGCGCGCGACGGGAAGACGATGCCCTCGCGCCAGGTCCAGTGTTCGGGGACGTACCGCAGGCGCGTTACTCCTCGGCCGGCTGCGACGCGAGGTATTTGGCCTTGATCCCGTCGACGACGGCCGGGTCGGCGAGCGTCGTCGTGTCGCCGAGGCGCTCGTCCTCGGCGACGTTGCGCAGGAGTCGGCGCATGATCTTGCCGGAGCGCGTCTTCGGCAGCTCCTCCGTGAACAGGATCGACTTCGGCTTGGCGATCGGCCCGATGAGATCACTGACGTGACCGCGCAGTTCGTCGACCAGCTCGTCGCGCGGTTCGGTGCCGCCGCGCAGGATCACAAAGGCGGCGATCGCCTGGCCCGTGGTCTCGTCGTTGCGACCGACGACCGCGGCCTCCGCGACCGCGGGATGGTCGACCAGTGCGGACTCGACCTCGGTGGTCGAGATGTTGTGCCCGGCGACGAGCATGATGTCGTCGACCCGGCCCAGCAACCAGAAGTATCCGTCCTCGTCGCGCTTGGCGCCGTCGCCCGCGAAGTACTTTCCGTCGAACCTCGACCAGTACGTTTCGCGGTAGCGATCGGGATCGCCCCAGATGCCGCGCAGCATCGACGGCCACGGGCGCGACAGCACGAGGTAGCCGCCGCCGGGAATGCCGACCGGCGCGCCCGCGTCGTCGACGATGCCGGCCTCGATTCCGGGCAGCGGGAACGTCGCACTTCCCGGCTTCAGCGTCGTCGCGCCCGGCAGCGCGCTGATCATGATGGCGCCGGTCTCGGTCTGCCACCACGTGTCGACGACCGGACAGTGCTCTCGGCCGATCGTGCGGTAGTACCACACCCACGCTTCGGGATTGATGGGCTCGCCCACCGAGCCGATCACGCGCAGCGACGAGAGGTCGTGCGCGTTCGGAAGCTCGTCGCCCCACTTCATGAACGTCCGGATCGCGGTCGGCGCGGTGTAGAAGAGCGTGACCTTGTACTTCTCGATGATCGACCAGAAGCGATCGCGGTCGGGGTAGTCGGGCGTGCCCTCGTAGAGCACCGACGTCGTGCGGTTCGCGAGCGGCCCGTACACGATGTAGGAGTGGCCGGTGACCCAGCCCACGTCGGCGGTGCACCAGTACACGTCGGTGTCGGGCTTCAGGTCGAAGACGTACTTGTGCGTGTATGCAACCTGGGTCAGGTAGCCGCCGGTGGTGTGCATGATGCCCTTGGGGCGACCGGTCGTGCCGGACGTGTAGAGGATGTACAGAAGGTCCTCGGCGTCCATCGATTCGGCCGCGCACTCGGGGCTCTGCCGCGTGACCGCCTCGTGCCACCACAGGTCGCGGCCCGGCTGCATCGTGCACTCGGACTCGGTCCGGCGCAGGACGAGGACGTGCTCGATCGACGGCGTGTCGCCGAGGGCCTCGTCGGCGATGTCCTTCAACGCGACGACCGACCCGCGCCGCCAGGCACCGTCGGCCGTGATGAGGACGCGCGCCTGCGCGTCGTTGATGCGGTCCTTCAACGACTGCGCGGTGAACCCGCCGAACACGACCGAGTGCGCAGCGCCGATGCGGGCGCACGCGAGCATCGCGGCGACGGTCTCGGGCACCATGCCCATGTAGATCGCGACGCGGTCGCCCTTGTTGATGCCGAGCTCGCGCAGCAGGTTCGCGACGCGGGCCGTCTCCTCGAGCAGCTCCTGGTACGTGACGGCCCGGCTGTCACCGGGTTCACCCTCCCAGTGGAACGCAACCTGGCCGCCGTGACCCGTCTGGACGTGGCGGTCGAGGCAGTTCTCGGCGACGTTCAGCTTGCCGCCGATGAACCACTTCGCGAACGGGAGCTGCCAGTCGAGGATCTGGTCCCATTCCCGGTGCCAGTCGAGCGCGAGCGCCTGCTTCGCCCAGAACCCGGTCCAGTCGCGCTCGGCGTCGTCGTACACGCTCGCGTCGGTGACGAGCGCGTGCTTGGCGAACTCGGGCGACGGCGGGAAGGTGCGGCCTTCTTGCAGCAGCGCGGAAAGCGTCTCAGCCATGGACGCGGAGGCTACTCATCCGAGGCGGCGGCGCGGTCGGGCCCGCGGCCGCGCCGTCACCACGTGAAACCGCGGCCCGCACCACCGACGCCGAACAGCACGACCTGATGGGCGCCGAGGCCTGTCGGATCGGTCAGCGCCGCGGCCTCGGACGCGCGGCTGCGACCCGCCAGCGCGTCGAGTCCCCCCTCGGCCGCGCCCGCGTCCCACGTTCGGCGACCGTCCTCGACGAGCTCGTCGATGCCGAGCGCCGAGAGCCAGTCCGCCTGCCGGTCGGCGCGCAGGCGCGGGAAGGGCGAAGCCGCATCGAGTTGCTCCAGGACGACGTCGCCGGTGATGTCCTGTGCTCCGGGGTCCTCGAGCGGATCGCTCCCCCGCGCGTGGCCACGATACGTACGCAGCCACGGCCGGTCCGTGAGCGACGAGAGCGACGTCGCGTAGTCGACGACGACAACGAAACCTTCGTGCACGACGCCCTCGCATTCGCGCCACCATTCGGCCAGCGCCCGGGGGATGGGCACCCGGCTGCCCGGCGCGTCGACCGGGCCGAACTCGCCGTCGAGGGGCACGAGCACTTCCTGGAAGCCGCCGCCCCCCCGGGCCGCGATACGCACTTCGAACCAGCGTTCGCCGTCCCACTGCGCGATCCCGAAAGGGAGGTTGTCGAGCAGCTCGTTCGCGAGCACGACCGCTCCGCTCGCCGCGACCGCGGGCATCTCCTCGAGCGACGTGAACACCGGGCCGGCCGCAGGCGCGGGAACCGCACGCTCCTCGTCGGCGCGACGGACGAACGGACCGAGCGCCTCGTCAACCGGTTCCAGCGCGAGGTGCTCGCGCTGTGCGGCGCGCAGCGCGGCCGAACGTTCGACAAGGACGTAGCGCAGCGCCGCCCGGCAGTCCGGTTCGGCGCGCAGCACCTCGCGCGCGAGTCGTCCGGCGCCGGCACCGGCTTCGACGACGAGGAACGGATCGGGTTCGTCGAGCGCGCGCCAGAGGCGGTCGAGCGCGCGAGCGACGCACCTGCCGAACAAAGGGCCGGTCTCCGGGCTCGTCACGAAGTCGCGCCCCGCTCGACCGGCACCGTGACCCGACGCGAAGAAGCCGCCGTCGCCGTAGAGCGCCTCTTCCATGAACCGATCGAACGTGATCGGTCCTTCGCGGTGGATCAGCTGCGTGAGCCGGTCGGCGACGGTGGTCACGTCAGCCTGAACCGTCCCCGCGTCAGAACGCGAGTTCCCCGACGCGGGCGAACAGCTGCGGGTAGATGCCGACCACGACGACGACCGCGGCGGTGATCGCGATCGCGACCATCAACGGCTGCGGCACGACGAGCGGCGAACGGTCGTCGGTCGCGGGCTCGTGGAAGATCATGGCCCGGATCGGTCGCGCGTAATAGAAGAACGCGATCACCGAGTTCACGGCCGCAATGACGCCGAGCGCGATCCCCCATCCGGTCCCGGCGTCGATGATCGACCGGAACATCACGAACTTGGCGAACCAGCCCGCGAAGAACGGAATGCCGGCGAGCGACGCCAGGAAGACGCCCATCACGACGGCCATCGTCGGCGCGCTCTGGAACAGCCCGTCGTACGACGAGATATCGGCGCTGCGCGTGCGTCGCGCGACGGCGATCACGACCGCGAACGCACCCAGGTTCATCGCTCCGTAGATCAGCAGGTAGATCACGACCGCGCTCATCGCGCTCGCGGCCTTCTCCGGATGTCCGTTGGCACCGGCGATGCCCGCCGCCGCGAACGGAACGAGCATGAACCCGCCCTGGGCGATCGACGAGTAGGCCAGCATCCGCACGATGTTCGTCTGTCTCAATGCGGCCAGGTTGCCGATCGTCATCGACGCCGCCGCGAGCACCCAGAGCACGGGCCACCACGAGCTGGCCGCCGCGCCGTTGGGCAGGAAGAAGCCGAAATAGACGATGTTGATGAGTGCGACGAAGCCGCCGGCCTTCGACGCGACCGACAGGAACGCGGTGACGGGCGTCGGCGCGCCTTCGTAGGTGTCGGGCGCCCAGAAGTGGAACGGCACCGCGCTGACCTTGAACGCGAAGCCGACCAACGACAAGAAGATGGCGACGGCGACCAGCGGTTCGACGCCGTGCTGTGACATGTACGTCGCGATGTCGGAGAGCTTCGTCGCGCCGGTGACCCCGAAGATGATCGAGAACCCGTAGAGCATGATCGCCGACGACAGCACACCGATCAGGTAGTACTTCACGCCCGCTTCGTTCGAACGGCGGTCGTGCTTACGGAATGCGGCGAGCACGAACGTCGGGATCGAGATCGTCTCGAGCGCGACGAACAGCGTGACGAGGTCGCGCGCGCTCGCCATGATGCTCATACCGAACGTCGACACGAGTAACAGGAAGTAGAACTCTCCGTTGTAGTAGTCGCCTTCGCGTATGTAGTCGACGGACATCAGGACCGTGATGTACGCGGCGACGAAGAAGAACGCCTTCAAGGCGAGCGCGTAGTGGTCGACGACGTAGGCGCCACCGAACATCGAGCGATCGTCACCGGAGTACGCCAGCGTTGCAATCGGGATCAACGCCGCGAGGAGTCCGAACGCGGTGATGCTCGACGTCCGCCACGCCTCGCGGTCCGGCAGCAGCAGGTCCGCGACGAGGACCACGACCATCGTCACGACCAGGACGAGGTCGGGCGCGAACGCGTGCCAGTCGAACGCCGGCGTCGGGATCGTCGTCACCGCGGCGAGCAGCACATCAGCCTCCGGACTTCACCGAAGTCTCGACCGCGACCGGCGACACCGGGCACTTCGTCGTGGGCTGACCCGTCGAACTGGTGTAGAAGGGCTTCGCCGTCTGACACGTCACCGCATCGTCGGTGACCTTGAAGATGAGGTTCGGAAAGACTCCGAAGGCGACGATCAGGAGCAGGATCGGGACCCACGCCGTCCATTCGAAGCTCGACACATCGTGAACGTGCGCGTTGGCGAACTCCGGTTTGGGAACGCCGAACGCGACCTTCTGCAACATCCACAGCAGGTAGCCCGCGGCGAGCACGGTGCCGATCGCGGCGATCACCATGTACGTGCGGAACAAGGGCTGCGAGAGGTCGCCGCCCGGGTTGAACGTCGACAGCACCGCCGGGAACTCGCCCCAGAAGCCGGCCAGCCCGGGCAGACCGAGGCTCGCCATCGCGCAGAAGCCGAGGATCCAGCCCATGTGCGGCGCCTGTTTGAGCAGTCCGCCGAGACGCGACATCTCACGCGTGCCGTAGTTGTGCTGCACCGAACCGGCGATGAAGAACAGCATGCCGGTGATGAGGCCGTGCGCGACCATTCCGAAGATCGCGGCGTTGATGCCGAACGTCGTGAGCGTCGCGATACCCAGCATCACGAAGCCCATATGCGCGACCGACGAGAACGCGATCAGGCGTTTCATGTCTTTCTGCGCGAGACACCCCAGCGCGCCGTAGATGATCCCGATCACCGCGAGCAGCCCGATCCAGGGCGCCCAGCTCTTCGCGGCGTCGGGAAGCATCGGCAGCGCGATGCGGATGAAACCGTACGTCCCGAGCTTCAGCAGAATGGCCGCCAGCAGCACCGAACCGACCGTCGGCGCTTCGGTATGCGCGTCGGGTAACCAGGTGTGGAACGGGAACATCGGGACCTTGATCGCGAACCCGAGGAACAGGCCGGCGAAGATCAGTAGCTGCGTGCTGTGCACGAGCCCGGCGCCGGCCGCGTGCGAGAGGATCACCATGTCGAACGTGTGACCGACGGGCGTGTCGACCTCGAAGTAGAGAGCGAGGAACGACAGCAGCATCAGGGCCGAGCCGAAGAGCGTGAACAGGAAGAACTTGATCGACGCGTATTCGCGGTTGGGTCCGCCCCAGACACCGATCATGAAGAACATCGGGAGCAGGACGATCTCGAAGAAGACGAAGAAGAGGATGAGGTCCTGAGCGACGAACGTCCCGTTCATGCCGACCTCGAGGATCAGCACGAGCGCAAGGAACGCCTTGGGGTTGTGCGGCTCGGGGAAGTGGTTCCACGAATAGATGACACAAAGAACGGTGATGAACGAGGACAGCGCAAGCATCGGCAACGAGATGCCGTCGACTGCAACGTGGTAGTGCGCGTTGATCGCATCGATCCAGGGCTTGACCACGTCGAACTGCAGTTGACTCGTCTTGTCGTAGTTGAACCGCGCCAAGATCGCGATCATGACGCCGAACGTCGCCAGCGTCGTCAGCAGTGCGACGGTCTTGATCGCCTGCTCCTCCTTACGCGGAAGCAGCATGATGATCAGTGCTCCCACTGCCGGGAGGAAGACCACGAGGGTCAACGCCCAGGAGTCGAACCAGGAATGCATCGAGTCGATCCCCTTGCCTAGTTGAAGATCCAGAGGGCGCCGGCGAAGATCACGACGGCCGCGACGAGCATGAGTGCGTAGAACTGCAAGCGCCCGGTCTCGAGCTTGCGAACCTCGCCACCGGAGTCACCGGTGACGGTGGCGATGCCGTTGACCAGACCGTCGACACCCTTCTGGTCGACGTAGTCGTACGTGACGCGTCCGAGCGCACGCGCGCCGCGTCCCGTGTAGTTGAGGACGTTGTCGATGACGTGCTGGTTGAACCAGTACGCGCCGTCGGCGATCGGGCCCTTGATCGAGGCGACGATGACGTTCTCGTAGAGGTAGTCGAGGTAGTACTTGTTGACGAGGAACGCCTTGCCCGCCCGGAAGAACGCGTAGCGCTCGCTCAGCCGCTGCGGGAGCATTCCGCGGTAGTAGGCCAGCACGATCGAGCCCGCGGTCACCGCGACGAGCACCGAGATCGTCGCGAGGATCGCGTTGAACGCGGCCGGGTGCAGGATCGGTTCGATGTCGTGGAACTCGACCGGGAAGCGCGGGTCGAACCACTCCTCGAACTTGCTGAAGTGCGGGAAGTTGAGGAATCCGGCGAAGACGGCGAAGAACGACAGGATCCACAGCGGCACCGTGATCAGGCCGTTACTCTCGTGCGGGCCGTGGGCGTGGGCGTCGTGGTCGACCGCCGCCGCGGTGTCGGCCGGGCTGTGCTCGGCCTCGTCGACGTGCGGAACCGCGTGCGGCTCCTGCGCGCCGCGGTATTCGCCGAAGAACGTGAGGTAGATGCAGCGCGTCATGTACGCGGCGGTGAGGAACGCACCGATGAGGCCGATGACGAGGAAGAACTTGAAGTTGTTGTGGCCCGCGTTGGCGAGGATCTCGTCCTTCGACCAGAACCCGGCGAGCGGGAAGATGCCCGCGAGCGCGAGCGTCCCGATGAGGAACGTGTAATAGGTCTGGGGCATGTACTTCTTGAGGCCGCCCATGTCCTTTTTCATGTCGAAGGAGTGGTGCGAGCCGGAGTGGCTCACCGACCCGGCGCCGAGGAACAGGTCGGCCTTGAAGAAGGCGTGTGTGAAGAGGTGGAACACCGCCGCGGTCCATGCCCCGACGCCGAGCGCCATCACCATGTAGCCCAGCTGGCTGATGGTCGAGTACGCGAGAACCTTCTTGATGTCGTCCTGCACGAACGCGAGCGCGGCCCCGATCAGCACGGTGATGCCGCCGATGAGCGCCATCGGGTTGACACCGCCGGACCCGATCGAGAACCCGTTGAAGAACACGGGGTAGACGCGCGCGCCGAGGTAGACGCCGGCGACGACCATCGTCGCCGCGTGGATCAGCGCCGACACCGGCGTCGGACCGGCCATGGCGTCGGGCAGCCAGGTGTGCAGCGGGAACTGACCCGACTTGCCGATGATTGCGAGCATGAGCGCAGCCGCGGTCCAGAGGATCAGCGTGTGACCCACCTTCGGGTTCGACGCGGCACGGTTCAGCTCGATGATGTTGAACGAGCCGACGCCCGTCGCCCGTTGGATCACGAAGAACGTCATGATCACGCCGGTGAGCAGACCGATGTCGCCCGTACGTGTCGTGAGGAACGCCTTCACCGCCGCGTTGCTGTTCTGCTGCTCCTCCCACCAGTGACCGATCAGCATGAACGAGCACACGCCGACGAGCTCCCACCCGACCAGCAGTTGCAAGGTGTTGTCGGAGACGACGAGCAGCAGCATCGACGCGGTGAACAGCGACAGCGCCGCGTAGTAGTAGGTGTAGCGGCGATCGCCCCGCATGTACTCGAGCGAGTAGATGTGCACCAGCAGCGAGATGATGGTGACGACGAACATCATCATCACTGCGAGACCGTCGATCTGGATGCCGGCGGTCAGCTTGACGCCACCGTTCTGGAACCACGTGACGCTGTGAAGGACCGGCAGGACCGGGGCCTCGGAGCTTTCGGCGCCGAGATGGCCGATGCTCCGACCGAGCGCGCCGAGCGCGGAACCGCCCTTCGCGTCCTGCACTCGATGGATCCACTGGACGGCGGCGCCGCACGACAGCAGGAACGAGATCGCGACCGCGGAGACGCCGACCTCGGAACCGTGGCGCGGCATGCGCCGGCCGAGCAACAAGATGACGACGAATGAAAGCGCGGGGATGAGCGGGACGAGCCACGCGTGATCGAGGAACCACATTTGTCGCCCGCCCTCAGCCCTTCATCGTGTCGACGTCGTCGAGATCGGCGCTGTGGAGATTGCGATAGATCAGGAGCACGATCGCGAGGCCGATGCCGACCTCGGCCGCGGCGATGGTGAGCACGAAGAGCGCGAACACCTGCCCGATGTCGGTGTGTCGGAACGCGCCGAACGCAACCAGGTTGAGGTTCACGCCCGCGAGCATGAGCTCGATGCTCATCAGCACGAGCACGGCGTGCTTGCGCGCGAGCACGCCGTAGACGCCGGTACAGAACAGGAACGCGGCGAGGATGAGGAACTGGTTGAGCAGCATCCCGTCAGTCCTTCCGCGCCAGCAGGACCGCGCCGATCAGCGCGCCCAGGAGGAGCACGCCGACGACTTCGAACGGGACGATGTATGTGGTGAAGATCGAGTTCGTGATCTGGTTGGTCCGGACCGGCTCGAGGTCGTTCAGCTTCTGACCATGGAACGTGTGCACCAGCAGCCCTGAGAGGATGCCGACCAGGAACAGTGCGGTGACCGCGGCCGGCCAGCGCAGGTTGTTGTCGAGCGAGTCCGCCGGGTGCATCGGCGCACGGGTGAGCATGATCCCGAAGAGGAACAGCACGATGACGGCGCCGATGTAGACCAGCACCTGCACCCAGGCGACGAACTCCTGGCCGAGCAGGATGAACTGCGCGGCGCCTCCGGCGAGCACGACCACGAGGTACAGCGCCGCGTGCACGATGTTCTTTGTGCGCACGACGCCGATCGCGCCGAGCGCCATCGCGGCGGCGATGATCCCGAAGGCGACGTTCTCGGCGATCATTTCTTGCCCTTCACCTCCGCGCCCAACTCGAGCGGCTCGGGTTCGGGGACCGTCTCCATCCATTCGCCGAGCTTGTACTTGTCGTGCAGGAGGTCGGCGATGCGCGTCTCGGAGTATTCGAACTCGGGGCTCCAGAACAGCGCGTCGAAGGGGCAGACCTCGACGCAGATCCCGCAGTACATGCAGAGCGCGTAGTCGATGTCGAACCGGTCGAGCAGGCTCACGCTGCGGGGACGACCGCCTTCGCGACGCGGCGGCCGCTGTTCCTTGTGGCCCTCGATGTAGATGCACCAGTCAGGGCACGAACGCGCGCACAACATGCAGACGGTGCAGTTCTCTTCCTTCAGCGCGATGACGCCTCGTGCGCGCGGTGCCGGGTCTTCGCGCTCGTGCGGGTACTGCACCGTCACCGCCGGCTTCGTCATCGTCTTGAACGTGACGCCGAGGCCCGTGAGCATGCCCTTGATCTCACGTCTCATGTGAAAGCCACCTTCAGCACGCCCGTCAGCAGGATGTTGAAGAGGGCGATGGGGATGAGCCACTTCCACGCGATCGCCTGGAGCTGGTCCTCCCGGAAACGCGGGTAGGTGAAGCGCGCCCAGAACATCAAGAAGGCGACGAGCATCACTTTCGCGAAGAGCACGAACGGCCCGAGCAGGTCGGCGGCGGTGCCGTGCACCCATGGGACCGACCAGCCGCCGAGGAACAGCGTCGCTGCGAGCGCGGCGAACGCGAACGCGGTGCCGAACTCGCCGATGAAGAAGAACAGGAACCGGAAGCCCGTGTACTCGACCATGTAGCCGGCGACGAGCTCCGACTCCGCCACCGGCATGTCGAACGGCGGCTGGGTCAGCTCCGCCTGCGCTGCGACCATGAAGATCGCGAAGCCGATGAACTGGGTGAGGATCAGCGGGAAGCCGAGCCCGCTGAATCCGAAGAGCGCGCCGTGCTGCTGGAACGACACGATGCCCTGGAGGCTCATCGTGCCCGCCTGGATGACGACGCCGACGACGGCGAGGACGAGCGGCAGCTCGTACGCGATCAGCTGCGCGGCCGCGCGCAGTGCGCCGAGCAGCGCGTATTTGTTCGAGCTCGCCCATCCGGCCATCAACACGCCGATGACCGACAGCGACGAAACGGCGAGCGCGTAGAAGACGCCGACGCCGTTGAACATCCCGACCGAGTCGAGCGACGCGACCCGGATGCGCGGTCCGGCGGGGATCACGACGAACACGAGGAACGTCGAGAGCACGACGATCGCCGGTGCCAGCGCGAAGACGCGCCGGTCGGCCTCGCCGGGCATGATGTCCTCCTTCTGGAGGAACTTGATGCCGTCGCCGATGAGCTGGAACCAGCCGTGGAACCCGCCCGGGTCCATCGGACCGAGTCGGCTCTGCATGTGGCTCATCATCTTGAGCAGGAACGTGTAACCGAGGATCAGCGCCGTCAGCGGCACGATCCCGAGCACGATCACCGTCTTGATCGCGAGCGTCGTTCCCCAACCGACATCGATCGCCAGCAACGGATGGATCACCGGTCGATGTCCCCGAGGATGAAGTAGAGGCTGGCGAGGATCGTGATGATGTCGGGAACGTAGGCGCCGCGCAGAAGCCACGGCAGGATCGAGACGTTGCTGAACGACGCGCTGCGGATCTTCGTGCGGAACGGGCCGGTCGCGCCCTTCGAGATCACGTAGTACGCCATCTCGCCGAGGGGGTTCTCGGTGTTCACGAACACCTCGCCCTCCGGCACCTTGATGATGCGCGGCACCTTTGCCATCAGCGGGCCGCTCGGCATCTGGTCGAGCATCTGCAGAACCATGCGCGCCGACTCGCGCGTCTCCTGCAGCCGCACCCAGTAGCGCGCGAACGAGTCACCGTCGGGGTGCGTCCAGACGCGCCAGTCGAGTTCGTCGTAGACGAGGTACTTGGGCCCGTCGCGACGCAGGTCCCAGTCGACACCCGATGCGCGCAGGTTCGAGCCCGACACGCCGTAGGCGGCGCCGAGCGCCTGCGGGATGATGCCGATCGAACGCGTTCGCTTCTCGAAGATCGGATTGCCTACGACGAGGTCGTCGAACTCGTCGCAGGACCGCAGCACCTTGTCCATGACGCCGCGGCACTCGGAGATCCAGCCCCACGGCAGGTCGTCCTTGATGCCGCCGATGCGGTTGAAGTTCGGGTGGAACCGGCCTCCGGTGACGGCCTCGATCAGGTTCAGCACGTACTCGCGGTCGCGGAAACCGTAGAACGCCGGCGTGATCGCGCCGACCTGCAGGCCCATCTCGCCGAGGAACAAGAGGAAGGTCGCGATGCGCGACAGCTCGGTGAGGATCGTGCGCTGGTACTGCGCGCGCGGCGGCGCCTCGATGCCCATCAGCATCTCGGCCGCGTGGATGAACGGCACCTCGTTCGCGAACGACGACAGCCAGTCGATGCGGTTGATCAGCGTCGTGATCTGCGGGTACGTGCGAAACTCGGTGAGCTTCTCGTAGCCCCGGTGCATGTAGCCGATCACGGGATCGGCCGACACGACCCGCTCACCGTCGAGCCGGACGACGAGCCGCAGCGTGCCGTGCGTCGCCGGGTGTTGCGGCCCGATGTTGAGCACCATGTCGCCGGTGTCGAGCTCGACGTTCACCTGCGCGTCGGCGAGGTGACGGAACGCGGCGGGATCGACCTCGATCTCGGGGAGGTCGCCGGGCGACGGCAGATCGGTGGTCGTCACGCGGTCTCACCCGCCTCGTCGCCCTCGCCGGCTTCGCCCGGCATCGGCTCGACGTCGACGAGGCCGGGCCACGGCTTCACTTCACGCGCGAGGAGCGGATAGTCCTTGCGCAACGGGTGTCCCTCGAACTCCGACGGAAGGTAGAGGTGGCGCAGGCTCGGGTGTCCGTCGAACACGAACCCGAACATCTCCCACGCCTCGCGCTCGTGCCAGTCCGCGCCCGGGTACACGGCGACCCACGAGTCGGCGCGCGCGTCGTCGTCGGGCAGGTCGGTCTTGAGGATCACCCGCCAGTGCTTGCGGCGGGTCGACTCGACGACCGCGAAGAGTTGGAAACGACCGGCGCTGCCCGCGGCGCCGTAGGTCTGTTCCTTCGGCTGCGCCGGGCTCGACGTGTCGCCCGAACCTTCCTCGCTCACCGCGGGCGCGGGCATCCAGTCGATGCCGGCGATGAACGAGAGGTAATCGAGGTCGAGCCCGTCCTTGCACACTTCTGCGGCGCGCTTCCACACGTCGCGCTGCACGCGCACGACGACGTCGCCGAACGCGATGCCGTCCTCGACGATCGCGTCCCCCAACTCGGACTGCAACCGGCGGAGCGCATCGGCCGCTTCCTCGCGGAGCGCCGGACCGGCCGGTGTCTCGACGTCAGCCAACGACGATCGGCTCCCGAGTCGCGCCCTGCCAACGCTCGGCCGGGTCTTCGGTCATGATGCGTTCCTGCAGGATGACGATGCCCTGGATGAACGCCTCGGGGCGGGGAGGACAACCCGGCACGTACACGTCGACGGGGATGATCTGATCGACGCCTTTGGTGACCGAGTACGAGTCCCAGTAAGGACCGCCGCAGTTCGCGCACGACCCCATCGAGATGACGTACTTCGGGTCGGGCATCTGCTCGTACAGACGCTTGATCGCGGGGGCCATCTTGTCGGTGACCGTGCCGGAGATGACGATCAGGTCGGCCTGACGCGGGCTCGCCGGGAAGGGGATGACGCCCAGGCGCATCACGTCGTAGCGCGGCCCGGCGAGCGCGGCACCCATCTCGATCGCGCAGCAGGCGAGGCCCCACTGGAACATCCACAGTGAATACTTGCGGCTGTAATTCAGGAGGTACTTGAGCGGTTTCGGCGTTTTGCCCGAGCTGACTAGGCCCACCGCAGGAGCCCCTTCCGCCAGACGTACGCGAGCCCGAGGAGCAGGACGAGCACGAAGACGGTCATCTCCACCAACCCGAACCAGCCCAGCGGCTCGACGTTGACCGCCCACGGAAAGATGAACACCGCCTCGACGTCGAAGATCACGAAGAGCAGGGCGTACACGTAATAACGGACGTTCATCTGCCCGAACAGCGGCAACGGATCGGAGCCCGATTCGTAGGTGATGAACTTCTCGTCCTGAGGCACGTTCGGACGCAGCAAGCGCGCGAGTCCGAGCATCGCACCGACCATGAGGAACGCGGCCAGAACGAAGACCGCGACGGCGAGATACTGCCTGTAGAACTCGGTCACGCGCGCTTCCGTTGCCGGTTGTTTCGGGGTCGGGCGGAGTATATGCGGGGCCTGTTTTGCGGTGACGAACCGGGTCCAACGGGGTTTTTCGCAGGTCGCGGCGAGGACTGGAGCGGGCGCCGAGGTGGGTACCGTCGGCGCAGATGGTGACCGTGATCACGCCAAAGCCGCACCCCGAATCGGCCGATGAACCGTCGATGGGGACGAAGCTCCCGTTTCCCGCCGGCCTCCGGGCGCGGCGCGCCTCGGACGCTTCGCAGCCGCGCACCGCGTTCGTGCTGTCCGGCGGTGGCAATCAAGGTGTGAGCCAGGTCGGGATGCTCCGGGCGCTGCTCGAACGGGGCATCGTGCCCGACGTCGTCATCGGCACGTCGGCCGGCGCGTTGAACGGTGCGGCGGTCGCGTATGCGCCGAACCTGACCGGTGTCGCGCAGCTCGCCGCGGTCTGGGAACAGCTGCGCGCCGACCACGTCTTCCCCGGCGGCCGTATCCACCGGGCCTGGAACATCGTGCGCCGGGGCACCCATCTCTTCGGGAACGAAGGCCTCGCCGCGCTCATTCATCACTCGACGCCGGCGCGGTCGTTCTCGGACCTCGAGATCCCGCTGCGGGTCATCGCCACCGATCTCGACACCGGCGAGGAGGTCGTGCTCGCCCGCGGACCGCTCAAGCCGGCGCTGCTCGCCAGCGCGGCGCTGCCCGGCGTCTTCCCGATCGTGACGCACGCGGGCCGGCGACTCGTCGACGGCGGCGTCGTGAACAACGTCCCGCTGTGGCACGCGCTCTCCGGACCGGTCGACCGCGTCTTTGTCCTGAACGTGTCGTCGAACGCGGGCGACCAGGGGATCCGATCGCCGCTCGACGTCGTGATGACGTCGTTCATGCACGCCCGGAACCAGCGCTACGAGCTCGAACGCCGGAACGCGATCGACCACGTCGACATCATCGACCTCCCGCGGCCGTCGGATACCCGGGACCTGTTCGACTTCACAGGCGCGCACGAGCTCATCGAGGCCGCGTATCAGCTGTCGATGGTGCGCCTCGACGACTACGAGCGCGCGTGCGCGGCGGCGCGCGCGAATGCCACGGCCGACGCGGTCGCGGAGGCGGCGGTCGCCGGAGAACAGCGCCGGCGCTTCCGCCTGCGCCGCGGCGCCTGACGGCTTCAGGTCGGGGGGCGCTGTCACCCGAGCCGGTTCCCGACGTACCGTCGCGCGCATGGCTCGGCGGCGAGGTGAGCCCCGCGAGATCGACGCCGGCGACCTCGAGCCGGTCGAGCTCGAGCCCATAGAGCTCGAGCCGATCGAGTTCCGCGGTCCCGACGACCTCGGGGTCGAGCCGGTGACGCCCCGGCGACGACGCCCGACGCGGCTCGCATGGACTGCCGCGACGGCCGCGGCACTGGTCGCGGTTGGCGCGGTCGCCGTCGCGGGCCGCCACCACCACAGCGACTCCGCCGCGCCGCCCGCGACCGCGGCGCCGATCGGCACCGCCCCTGATCCCGTCGGCGAGCTGGTGCAACGGCTGGCGCCGTACTGGCCGGGCGGGCAGGCGATCGTGATGTACGGGCGGCTCTACGTCGCGCGTGCGCGCGACGCGCACCCCGCGCTCGTCGTCCCCGAGTTGCGCGCCGTGATCGAGGACCAGAGCGGGCCTTCGCTGCTCATCTCGACGTTTCCTGAGCTGCTCGTCGCGACGGAGCCGAACATCGCGCAACGCGTGCTCTCACCGCGCGCCGTCGCGATCCGTGCCGCGGAGCCGGACGAGTGGTGGATCCTGCACGACGACGGAAGCATCCGCGACACCGTCACGGGCGAGGTGCTGCGCCCGCCCGCGGGACTGCGCATCACGGCCGCGGTTCCCCACGGCTTCGTTGCGCTCGACGTGCCCCACAATCGCTGGGTCGTGTGGTCGGGCGATCCGTCGATGTCGACACTGATGCCCGCGCGCGCGGATCTGCTCGCGGCGCAGGGATCCATGCTGATCTTCCGCTCGAACTGCACGATCGACCAATGCGCGGTCGAGATCGTCGACCTCGCGCACCGCACGGAGATCGACGCGTACGTTCCCGCCGTCCCGGACTTCGCGATCTTGTCCCCGACCGGTGATCGCGTCGCGCTCGCATCGACGCTCGGCGACGTGTTCCTCGTGAACACGGCGGACGGCGGCGTGATCGCCCGGTCCCGGAGCCGATCACTCCCGAGTTTGTCGAATCCGGTCGCCTGGTCGACCGACGGTGAACACCTCGTGATCGTGCAGCAGGACTCGGTCGAGGTGCGGAACGCGACCGACGGCTCCGTGAGCGACGTCATCACCGGGACGGCGGGCCTGGACCAGGTCGCGGGCCTTCCGTGATCGGGCGCGATCAGTGCGCGAGCAGCTGGGTCGCGGCGTTGGCGAAGTTGAGCACCAGACCGGGCACCACGCCGAGGAACACGATCGCGCCCGCGGCGATCGTCAGCGCGAGACCGGTGCCGCGGTCGACGACGATGCGCGGACCGTCGAACACCGCCGCGTCGTCCGGCGGCGCGTACATCGCGAGGACGATGCGCAGGTAGACGAACGCGCCGATCACCGCCGCGAGCATGCCGATCACCGCCAGCCAGTACTGGCCGACGTCGATCGCGGCGCTGAACACCGAGAGCTTGGCGACGAACCCACCCGTAAACGGCACGCCGGCCTGCGCGAGCAAGAACAGCGTGAGCAGGCCGGCCAGCACCGGACGGGCGGACGACAGACCGCGATAGTCGTCGAGGTCGTGGCGATCGTCCCCCCGGCGCGCGACCAGCATCACGATCGTGAACGCGCCGGTCGCCATCACCGCGTACGTGAGCAAGTAGAACAACGCCGCGCTCGTGCCCTTCTCGGTCCCCGCCTGGACGCCGATCAATACGTAGCCCGCGTGCGAGATCGACTGGTACGCGAGCATGCGTTTGACGTCGGTCTGCACGACCGCGGCGATGCTGCCGACGAGGAGCGAGACCACGGCGAGGCCGAACACCGCCGGACGCCAGTCGACCTCGTAAAGCCGGAACGCGCCGACGAAGATCCGCAGGATCGCCGCGAACGCAGCCGCCTTCGTCGCCGCGGCCATGAACGCCGTCACCGGCGTCGGCGCTCCCTGGTAGACGTCGGGCGTCCACATGTGGAACGGCGCAGCCGCGACCTTGAAGCCGAGTCCGACGAGCAAGAGCGCGAGCCCGACGAGCAGGACACCGTCGTGCAGGAGCACGACCGTCGCCAGGAACTGCGCGATGCCGCTGAGGTTTGTCGTTCCCGTGGCGCCGTACGTCAGCGCGATCCCGTACAGGAGGACCGCCGACGAGAACGCGCCGAGCAGGAAGTATTTGAGTCCGGCTTCCTGCGAGACGAGGCGCCGGCGGTCGAACGCGGTGAGAACGTAGAGGGCGATCGAGAGGATCTCGAGCGACAAGAACACGGTGATGAGGTCGTTGGCCGAGGCCATCAGCATCATCCCGGTCGCCGAGCACAGCATCAGCGCGAAGTACTCCGCGCTCTCGAGTCCCTCGCGTTTCAGATATCCGCCGGACACCAACAGCGCGAGCAGCGTTGCACCGAGGATCACGCTCTGCACGAACACAGCGAATCCGTCGACGGCGATCAGCCCCGTCGTCTTTCCGCCGCCCACGGTACCGACGAACGCCTGGTACGGACCGTTGCCGTGCACGAAGCCCCACTGCACGCCGACGAAGACCGCCGACGTCGCGACTCCGGCGACGGCGAGCAGCAACGAGGTCTCGTGTACCCGGGCGCTCTGGCGTGCGACCGCGCGCACGACGACGATCGCGATCGCAGCACCGAACAGCGCAAGATCGGGGGCGATGGCGAACCAGTCGACCGAAGGGTGCGCGATCGTTGCGCCGATCACTTCGATGCTCCTTGGTTCGCCGCGACGGCGGGAGGCTCGCTCGGTGACTTGAAGTCGCTGTGTTGCTCGACGTGCGCGATCAACTGGTTCACCGAGGGCTGGACCCGGTCCAGCACGGGCTTCGGATAGAAGCCGAGGAACAGCGAGAGCGCCAGCAACGGGACGACGGTCACGAGCTCGCGGCCCCCGATGTCGGCCGTGGCGCGGTTCTCTTCGTCGGGTACGCCCGTGAATGCGCGTTGTACCGCCCACAGGAGGTACACCGCGGCGAGGATGACACCGGTGGCGGCGACGACCGCATACCAACGGCTCGAGAGGAAGGCACCGAGCAGCGACAGGAACTCGCCGACGAAGCCCGAGAAACCGGGCAGGCCGATGGACGCGAACGTCGCGACGACGAAGAGCCCGCCGAACACCGGCGCGACCTTCCAGATGCCGCGGAAGTTCTTCAGCTCGTAGGTGTGCCGGCGCTCGTAGAGCATGCCGACGAGGAGGAACAGCGCGCCGGTAGTGAGGCCGTGCGAGAGCATCGTGAAGAGTCCGCCGGAGACGCCTTCGGTCGTGAACGCGAACACTCCGAGGATCACGAACCCGAGATGCGCGACCGACGAGTACGCGACGATGCGTTTCAGGTTGGGCTGCATCGCCGCGACGATGGCTCCGTACGTGATCCCGATCACCGCGAGGATCAGCAGCAGCGGCGCGAGGTCGACGGCCGCCTGCGGGAAGAACGGGATCGCGAACCGCAGGAATCCGTACGCGCCGATCTTCAGCATGACGCCGGCCAGGACGACCGAGCCGGCGGTCGGCGCGTCGGTGTGAGCGTCCGGCAACCACGTGTGGAACGGGAACAGCGGCACCTTCACCGCGAACCCGACCGTGAACGCGAGGAAGAGCACCGTCGCGGTGCCGCCGCTGATGTGTGACGAGGCCCAGTCGGTGAGCGTCGGCACGTCGAACGTCAGCACGTGCGTGGAGTGCTCGTGCATGAACGCGACGGAGAGGATCCCCGCGAAGAGAAACGCCGAGCCCGCCATCGTGAAAAGGAAGAACTTCATCGCCGCGTAACGACGATTGTCGTGGCCCCAGCCCGCGATGAGGAAGTACATCGGAACGAGCACGAACTCGAAGAAGATGAAGAACACGAGCGCGTCGAGCGCGAGGAACACGCCGAGCATCGCGGACTCGAGCAGCAGCATCCAGATGATGAATTGCTTGGGCTTGTCGATCTTGGCCGACGCGAGGATGCCGATCGGGAAGAGCAGCGCGCTCAGCGCAACCATGAACAGGCTGATGCCGTCGACACCGAGGGTCCAGTTGACGCCCAGGGCGCTGATCCACTGGTGCGACTCGACGAGTTGGTACCCCGGCACGGTGTCGAACTGCGTGAGCAGGAACACCGCCATGCCGAAGGTCGCGACGCTCGTCGCGTAACCGGTGGCGCGCGCGAGCTCGGGCCGCCGGGCCGGCGTGAGCATCGCAACGATCGCGCCGATGGCGGGAAGGAAGACGAGGAACGTCAACAACGGGTAGCCGAGCTTCGAAGTCGTAGCCGCGAGGACGGGTGCCATCAGAACGCCACCCGCGTCGAGACGTACAGCAGGAGGAGCACGGTGCCGAACGCGATGCCCAACGCGTAGTTGCGGACCAGCCCGGTCTGGAGCCGGCGCAGCCCACCGCCGCCGGCACGCGTCACGGACCCGATCCCGTTCACCGCGCCGTCGATGCCCCGCTTGTCGACACCGTCACTGAGGAACCGGGCGAACACCGTGGCCGGTCCGCTGACGAACCACGCGACCGCGGCGTTGATGTACCACGCATTCTCGAGCACCCCGGCGAAGCCACCGAGCCGCTCGACGGTCTCGTCGGAACCGTCGGCGCGCAGACCCTTGCGGTAGACGCCGATGCCGACCCAGATGCCGGTGACCGCGATCGCGAGCGCGACGATCGAAAGCAGCAGCGCGGTCGAGAAGTGCGGCGCGACCGGGCCTTCCGGCACCTGCAGCCAACGATCGAGGACGTTGAGCTTCGAGTTCACGAACGGCAGATCCAAGAAGCCGCCGACAAGCGACAGGAACGCGAGGATCGCGAGCGGGACGTACATCGTCCACGGCGACTCGTGCGGTTCGACGCCGTCGTGCACGCCGCCCGCGCCGTGCGCCGCCACTGCCGGCTCCGGTTCGCCGGCGTCTTCGACCTGCGTCGCGATCTCGGCGTGCTCTTCGCCCGCGAGGAACGCGGCATCGCGGAAGCGCTCCGGTCCGTAGAAGACCAGCCACACCTGGCGGGTCATGTAGAACGCGGTGAGCAGCGCGGCGGCGGCACCGACCAGCCAGAGCCCGTAGTCGTGACCGAACCAGGCCTTGGCGAGGATCTCGTCCTTCGACCAGAAGCCCGCGAACGGGAAGACGCCCGCGATCGCGAGCCAGCCGAAGATGAACGTGAAGGCCGTGATCGGCATGAATTTGCGGAGTCCGCCCATGCGGCGCATGTCCTGTTCGTCGTGCATCCCGTGGATGACGGAACCGGCACCGAGGAACAGCAACGCCTTGAAGAACGCGTGCGTGATCATGTGGAAGATCGCCGCGCTGTACGCGCCGACACCCACCGCGAGGAACATGTAGCCGAGCTGGCTGATCGTGGAGTACGCGAGCACGCGTTTGATGTCGTTCTGGACGAGCGCGACCGTCGCGGCGTACAGCGCTGTGATCGCGCCGAGCCACGCGACGATCGTGCCCGCGTGGTTCGAGAGCTCGAAGAAGACGTTCGCCCGTACGAGCAGGAAGACACCGGCCGTGACCATCGTGGCGGCGTGGATGAGCGCGGAGACCGGGGTCGGGCCTTCCATCGCGTCGGGCAGCCAGATGTGCAGTGGCAGCTGCGCACTCTTGCCCATCGCGCCGAGGAACAGCAGGAGCGCGATCGCGGTGATCGTCGTCTGCGACAGCCCGCTGACCGCGGCCGAGACGTGCTCGCCGCTACCGAGCGCCGAGTAATTCAACGTGCCGAGGTGCTGGAAGATGAGGAACATCGCGAGCATGAAGCCGAAGTCGCCGACCCGGTTGGTGATGAACGCCTTCTTGCCCGCGACCGCGGCCGAGTTGCGCTCGAACCAAAAGGAGATGAGCAAGTACGAGCAGAGCCCCACTCCCTCCCAACCGAGGAACGTGAGCAGGAAGCTCGAGCCGAGGACGAGCACGAGCATCGACGCCGCGAAGAGGTTGAGGTACGCGAAAAAGCGCGAGAAGCGCTCGTCGCCGTGCATGTAGCCGATGGCGTACATGTGGATCAGCGCGCCGATCCCGGTGACGAACAGCGTCATCGTCGACGAGAGCGGGTCGACGAGGAAGCGGAAGTCCACCCGGAACGTTCCGGCCTGGATCCAGGTGAATCCCTGCGAGACGTTGGACCGCTGGTCGGGGCTCAACGAACGGAGGGCGAAGAACGCGATCACCGACGCGACGAACGACAGCGTGATCATCGCGGTCGCGAGCCAGCCCGCCTTCGGCTCGCCGATGCGCTTGCCGAACAGCAGCAGCACGACCGCGCCGAACGCCGGGAGCGCGGGGATGAGCCACGCGAGGTCGAGGAGGTTCCGGGCGTCCATGGTGCGTCAGCCCTTCAGCAGGTCGACGTCGTCGGCGTTGACCGACTGGCGGCGCCGGAAGATGGCGATGATGATCGCGAGCCCGATCGCGACCTCGGCCGCGGCGACGACCAGGGTGAAGAACACGATCACCTGGCCGCTGATGTCGTTCAACGCTTTGGCGTAAGCGACGAATGACAGGTTCGCGGCGTTGAGCATCAGCTCGACGCACATGAACATCACGAGCGTGTTCTTGCGGATGAGCAGGCCGACCGCGCCGATCGTGAACAGCATCGCGGCGAGGATCAGGTAGTAGGTCGCGGTGATGTGGTCGGGGTAGTTGAGCGCGGTCACGCGTTCGACCCTTCCGTCTCGCGCGACCCCTGGGGCGTGGGCACGGCCTCGGGTACGTCGGTCACTTCGGGGCGGTGGCCGCTGCGCCGGGCGAGCACCACGCTTCCCACGACCGCGATCACGAGCAGGACGGCGGTCATCTCGAAAGCCCAGACGAAATCGGTGAACAGGCTCTTGGCGAGGGTCTCCACGTTGCCCGTGTCGGCCGGGCCGAGCGCGCCGCGGGTCGAGTGCGCGCCCGAGACCCACCGGTTGCCGTGGACCAGAACCACGATCCCGCCGAACGCGAGGACGCCGAGCACGATCGCGGCGACGCGTTGGAACGGGTGCGAGTCGTCGCGCGGCTCGTGGCGGTCGACGCCGAGCAGCGTGATGACGAAGAGGAACAGCACGACGATCGCGCTCGCGTACACGACGATCTGGATCGCGGCGACGAGCGCGGCATCGAGCTGGAGATACAGCACCGCGACGCTGACGAGCGTCACGAGCAGGAACAGCGCGCAGTGCACAGGGTTGCGGCCGAGGATCACGCCGAACGCGCCGGTGAGCACGAGCGCGGCGCACACAAAGAAGATGACCGCGGCCACTACTTCTCCTCGCCTTCGGCCGCGGGGAACTGGCCGTGCTCGGGCGGCCGCACGCCGAAGCCGAGCTCGCCCGACCAGTTGACCCGGTTCTCGTACGCGCGCGAACCCGAAGGCGACGTCGCGCGCATCCACTCGCTGGTGTGGTCGTCCTCGCCGCCGAGCCACAGCTCCCAGGGCATCCGCCGGGCGCGACCGTCGTCGTCGACGACGAGCTCGTTCTTCGTGTAGATCGCGTCGGCTCGATTCGTGAACGAGAACTCGAAGAGCTTGGTCTCGGTGATCGCCTCGGTCGGGCACGCTTCGACACACAGGTCGCAGTGGATGCAACGCAGGTAGTTGATCTCGTAGACGAACCCGTAGCGCTCGCCCGGCGAGACGGGATCGTCGACGGGATTGTCGGCGCCGCGCACGTAGATGCACCGGGCCGGACACACGCCGGCGCACAGTTCGCACCCGATGCACTTCTCCATGCCGTCCTCGTAACGGTTGAGGACGTGACGACCGTGCACGCGTGCCGGCTTGTCGTGCTTCACCTTCGGGTACTGCGTCGTGAGCCGCGGTCTGCCCATCTGTCGGAGCGTGACGAGGAATCCGGAGAAGCGCCCCATCAGCGGATCTCCTCGATCGTCTCGTGCGCCTTCGGCATCGCCGCGAAGAGCACGCCGTAGGCGATGACCGCGGCCCCGACCGCGATGACGGCGGAGAGCGGGCGGTTCCAGTTCGCGTCGGACGCGACCTGGAGCGTCACGGTCACGAGCACCCACAGGATCGCGATCTCGATCAGCCACTTCCATCCGAGCGACATCAGGCGGTCGTAGCGCATGCGAGGCAGCGACGCCCGTACCCAGACGGTGGCGAAGAGCAGCGCCAGGACCTTGATCGTGAACCAGAAGATCGGCATCAACCACACGTTCACGGTGCCGGTGGACGATAAGAAGCCGAGACCGGGCCCGGATGGTCCGCCGAGGAACAGCGTGACCGCGATCGCCGACATCGTGATCACGTTCATGAACTCGGCGAGGAAGAAAATCGCGAAGCGGATGCCGGTGTATTCCGTGTTGAAACCGCCGACGAGCTCCTGCTCGGCCTCGACGAGGTCGAAGGGCGGGTGATTCGTCTCGGCAGTGGCCGCGATCAGGAAAATCGCGAACGCGACGAAGGACTTCAGCCAGAACCAGTGCGTCGCGAACGACCACGCGTTCGTCCAGTGCTGCTGGGCGACGATCTCGTGCGTCGACAGCGACCCGGCGAGCACGAGCACACCCAGGATCGCGAGACCGAACGCGGCTTCGTACGACAGGAGCTGCGCGGACGCGCGCACCGAGCCGAGCAGCGGGTACTTCGAGCCCGACGACCATCCGGCGAGCATCACGCCGTACACGCCGAGCCCCGACATCGCGAGGATGAACAGCGCACCGATCGGCGGGTCGAAGACCTGTAGATAGGTCACGTGCCCGAGGATCGAGACCGTTCCACCGATCGGCACCACGCAGAACATCAAGAACGCGGGCATGATCGACAAGTAGGGCGCGAGCCGGAAGACCGGCCGGTCGGCGGAGTCGGGGATCGACTGCTCCTTGAAGAAGAGCTTGATGCCGTCGGCGAGCGTCTGCAGCACCCCGTACGGACCGGCGCGGTTCGGGCCGATGCGGTTCTGCATGTCGGCGATCACCTTGCGCATCGCCCAGATGTAGAGCATGACCGCGACGAGCAGGATCACGAACGCGACGACGACCTTGATCAGCACAACGAGGAACACCGACCACGTGACGTCGCCGGTGAGCAGCGGATCGATCGCGACGAGGGTGCTCACCGGAGGCTCTCCACCCGCAGGTCGACGACCGGCTGGCTCGCGTCGACGAGCAGCGCCGCGCCCATCGAGTCGGCCGAGAACGCCATGCACGCAATCCCGGCCGGAACGCCCGCGTCGGCGTGCACGGTCACGACGTGCGAGCCGCGCGTCGAAGTCGCCTTCACCTGACCGCCCGAGTCGACACCGATGCGCGCGAGGTCGCTGGGATTCACGCGCAGGACGGTCTCGGGCACGAGTCGCTGCAGCAGCGGCGTTTCGGAGACCACCCGACCCTCGTCGTACAGCGTGCGCCCCACCACGAGCCGCAGAGCGTAGGCGTCGCGCGCGGGCGCATCCGGGTGGAGCGCCTCGCGATCCCACACGTAGAGGTCGGGCGCGTGCTCGGGTGGGCTGACGTCTTGTTCGCTGACCGGCTCGGCGGGTGCTTCGCCTTCGATCTTGATCGGGTCCCACGACGTTCCCGAGCCGTCGTCGGACATGAGCGAGAGGTCGCGCGTGCGGAGCACGAGCTCGTCGAGGTGCGCCGACATCGGCACGACCACGCCGTCGCGCGCCGTCTTCATCGTCTCGGCGCTGACGCCGGCGAGTGCGGGCGCGACGCGGGCGATCTCGTCGGTGACCTCGTCGAGCGTCGCCAGGTCGAGATCGCGACCGAGGCGCAGCGCCAGCTCGGCCGCGATGCGCCAGTCGTCCATTGCCGTTCCCTCGGGCGCGACCTTGCGGCCGAGGCGCTGCACCCGGCCTTCGATGTTCGTCACCGTGCCCGCCTTCTCCCCCGCCAAGGTGCAGGGGAGGAACACATCGGCTCGTTGTGCGGACTCCGACGCGAAGCCGTCGACCGCGATGACCGTGTCGACCGCGTCGAGCGCTCGCCGGGCCAGCGTCGCGTCGGGAAAGTCGCGCAACGGGTCGGCACCCAAAAGGATCAGCACGCGGACCTTGCCATCGGCCGCCGCCTGCAGGATGCCTTCGGCGTCGAGGCCGCGCTCGCCCGGTACCGCGCCCCAACGCTCGGTGAACCACGATCGGCCGGCGTCGAGGGTGACGCGGCCGGGCAGGAAGCCGGGGACGAGGCCGGCGTCGAGCGCGCCGTGCACATTGGCGCGCCGCAGGCCCGAGAGGAACTTGACGTCGCCGTGCGCGTGCGAGAGTTGTGCCGCGGCGGCGACGACAGCATCGGCGCGCGACGCGAGGTTGCCGCGGCCGACGATGACGACGACCGGTCCGTCGCGTCCGTCGCTCACCCGCCGGATCTCGTCGTGCACGCGCGCGGTGATCGATTCGCCCGGAACGCTCCGCTCGACGACGGCGGCGTGCGGCGAGAGCGCGTGTGCGACCGGCGCCAGGTCGACGACCGGGACGCCGAGCTCGAGACACGCGCGCCGGACGCGCAGGAACAGCACCGGCAGCTGCTCGCGCAGGTCGTGATCGAGGACGACAATCGCGCTCGCGCGGTCGAGATCGGCGATCTCGGCGCGTTCCATCCCGAGGACGAAGTCGGCGGGGAGTCCGTCGCCGAGCTGCGCGTCGGCGTGGTCACTGCCGATGACGCCCTTCAACAGCGCCGACCACACGTACGCGTCCTCGTTCGTGCCCCGGGCCCCGCCGAGCAACGCGATCGAACCGGGTCCGTGCAGGCGCTTGGCCTTCTCCACCGCGTCTGCAGCGCGGTCGAGCGCGTCGGGCCACGAGACCTCGCGGGGCGAACCGGAGTCGCGGACCTGGGGCTCGAGGACGCGCCGGTCGGAGTGCACCCACTCGATGCCGTAACGACCCTTGTCGCACAGCCAGCCGTGGTTCACCGGTTCCGAGTCGACGCCGAGCAGCCGCACGAGCCGGTTCGACGACGATTGGATCGCGCCGCGGCACTGCACCGCGCACGTCGTGCACGACGTCTCGACGGTCGAGAGGTCCCAGGGACGCGCCCGGAAGCGGTACTGGCTCGCGGTCAGCGCGCCGACCGGGCAGATCTGGACGGTGTTGCCCGAGAAGTAGGAATCGAACGGCTGCTCCTCGAAGTTCAGCACCTGCATGCGGTCGCCGCGGTCGATGAAATCGATCAGCGCGTCGCCGGCGATCTCGTCGGCGAAGCGGATGCAGCGCGCGCACTGGATGCACCGTTCGCGGTCGAGCAACACGAGGTCGCTCAGCGGGATCGGCTTGGCGAAGTGCCGCTTCTCCTCGACGAATCGCGACTCGCCGGGCCCGAACGCGAGCGTCTGGTCCTGGAGCGGACACTCTCCACCGCGGTCGCACACGGGACAGTCGAGCGGGTGGTTGATGAGCAGGAACTCGAGGACGCCGTCCTGGATCGTCTGCACCGCGTCGTTCTGCGTGTGGACGACCATGCCGTCGGCGACGGGCGTGGTGCACGCCGGCGGGTAGCCGCGCACGCCTTCGATCTCGACCAGGCACATGCGGCACATGCCGACCGGCTTCATGCGCTCGTGCCAGCAGAAACGTGGAATGTAGATGCCGTGCTCCTGCGCGGCCTTGATCAAGAGCTCGCCGGGCTGCGCTTCGAACGTGCTCCCGTCGACGGTCACGGTCACCGTCGACTTCTTCGCCTCGGTCGCCTCGGGTTCGGTCGTGGTCACGCGGGAACTCCGGCGTCGTTGCGAAGGCGCTCGAGCACCTCGTCGCGGAAGAACTTGTCGATGCTGGCGACGCAGCTCACCGACGACGGGCCGAGCGGGCAGATCGTCGTCTGCACGAACGGCGCGTTGCTGACGCCGGGCGAGATGTTGCCGCCGACCGACAGCAGGAGGTCGAGGTCCTCGGGTCGTCCCAGGCCGTGGGACATCCGGTACAACACCTTTTCGATCCAGCCCGTGCCTTCGCGGCACGGCGTGCACTTGCCGCACGACTCGTGCGAGAAGAACTTCGCGAGGCGCCAGGCGACGAGCAGCGGGTCGACCGTCTCGTCGAACACCATCACCGCGCCCGAGCCGAGCATCACGCCGAACGTCTGTTGCACGAAGTCCATGTCGAGCGGCGCGTCGAGGTGCTCGTCGCTCCCGGTGAGCCACTGCGACGAAGCGCCACCCGGGATGAAGAACTTGACCTTGCGGTTCTCGCGGATCCCGCCCGCCAGCCCGTGCAGCAGGTCGCGGAAGCTCATGCCGAGCTCGACCTCGTAGTTGCCGGGCCGTTTGACGTGCCCGGAGACGGAGAAGATGCGCGTCCCGGTCGACCGGTTCACGCCCAGCTTCGCGTACTCCTCGCCGCCCATCTGCATGATGTGCGGCACGGTCGACAGCGTCTCGACGTTGTTGACGACGGTCGGCTTCGCGTACAAGCCCGCGATGGCTGGGAACGGCGGACGGATGCGCGGCATGCCGCGCTCGCCTTCGAGCGATTCGAGCAGCGCGGTCTCCTCGCCGCAGATGTACGCGCCCGCGCCCCGGTGCACGACGATGTCGCAGTCGAATCCCGAACCGAGGATGTTCTTGCCGAGGAAGCCCTTGGTCCGCGCATCGTCGATCGCACGCGTGAGCCGCTCGTAACCGAGCGCGAACTCGCCGCGCACGTACACGAACGCGAGGTTGCACTGCACCGCGTACGACGCGATCGCGATGCCCTCCACGAGTTGGTGCGGATCGTGCTCGAGCAGCATCCGGTCCTTGAACGTGGACGGCTCGCCTTCGTCGGCATTCACCACGAGGTAACGAGGGAACGAATCCGCGGGCAGGAACGACCACTTCTGCGCGGTCGGAAAGCCTGCGCCGCCGCGGCCGCGCAGGCCCGACAGCTTCACCTGCTCCTGCACGTCCGCGGCGTCGCCCTGGGCGAGCACCGCGCGCAGCGAGTCATACGCGCCCGACGCGAGCGCGCCGTCGATCGTCCACGAGTCGTCCGGGCGGTCGTGCAATCTCCTCGTTACGATGCGGGTCTCCGCCACGTCAGGCAACGGGCGCTCCCGAGATCGTGCGGGCGCGGCGTTCGCCCGACTTGTAGCTCTCGACGATGTCGACGGCCCCGGCGGGGGTCACACGCTCGTGGAATTCGTAGTTCACCTGCAGCGCCGGCGCGCCTCCGCACGCGGCGAGGCACTCGACCTCTTCGACCGTGACGTCGGGCTCGGCGCGGTACCGCTCCTCGAGGTGGTCGAGCACCTCCGGCCCGCCGACGACGAGACACGTCACGTTCGTGCACACCGACACCACGAGCTTGCCGCACGGGCGGCGCTTGAGCATCGTGTAGAAGGAGCAGGTTCCGAGCACGTCGGCCGCGGTGCAGCCGGTCAGCTCCGCGATCTGCTCGATCGCGTCGGGCGACAGCCAGCCGTCCTGGTCCTGCGCGAGGTGCGCGAGCGGAAGGATCGCGGACTTGGCGCGCGGGTAGCGGGCGACGATGTCCCTCGCGCGCTGCAGGTTCGCCTCGTCGAAGAAGCTCACCTGTCCACCTCGCCCATGATCGGGTCGATGCTCGACACGATCGCGACCGCGTCGGCGACGAGGCTGTCGGATCCCATCGGATCGATCGACTGCAGGTTGTAGAAGGACGGACCGCGGATGTGCATGCGCACGGGCTTGCCCGACCCGTCGCTCACCATGTAGCAGCCGATCTCGCCGCGGGGCGACTCGATCGCGACGTACGTCTCGCCGGCCGGCACCTTGAAGCCCTCGGTGAACAGCTTGAAGTGGTGGATGAGCGCTTCCATCGACTCGTCGATGCGCGCCCGGGGCGGCGGCGTGAGCTTCTTGTCCTGCACGCGAAAGTCGCCGTCGGGCATCTTCTCCACGCACTGGCGCACGATCTTCGCGGACTCGAGGATCTCGTAGAGGCGGATGCGGTAGCGGTCGTAGACATCGCCGTTCGACGTGTAGATCACGTCGAAGTCGACCTCGTCGTACGGCAGGTACGGCTGCGCCTTGCGCAGGTCCCAGGGGAAACCCGTCGAACGCAGGATCGGCCCCGTGATGCTGCGTTCGAGGCACTCCTCGGTCGTGATCACACCGATGCCGACGGTGCGCTCGAGCCAGATCGGGTTCTGCGAGAGCAGCTCGTCGTACTCGGCGACGCCCGCGCACACCGTGTCGCACGCGTCGAGGATTCGCTGCTGCCAGCCGTCGGGCAGGTCGGCCGCGACCCCGCCGGGGCGGATGTAGTTGCAATTCATCCGCAGACCGGTGATGAACTCGAAGATGCGCAGCACCTCTTCGCGCTCGCGCCACCCGTAGAGCATCATCGAGACCGCGCCGATGTCCATGCCGTTCGTGGCCTGGAACAGGAGGTGAGATGCCATGCGCGAGAGCTCGCACATCATCATGCGGATCCAACGCGCGCGCTCGGGGACGTCGACGTCGAGCAGACGCTCGACCGCGAGCGAGTAGACGAGCTCGTTCGCGAAGTTCGACGCGTAGTCCATGCGGGTCACGTTCGTCGTGCCCTGTACGTACGTGAGCTCCTCGCCGGTCTTCTCCATGCCGGTGTGCAGGTAGCCGATCACCGGCTTGATGCGCAGCACGTCCTCGCCGTCGAGCTCCATCATGAGCCGGAGCACGCCGTGCGTCGACGGGTGCTGGGGACCCATGTTGATGATCATCGTGTCGCCGAGGTCGTCCTGCGGCCACATGCCGCCACCCGCGATCACCATCTCGCGCGTGATCGGGCGCAGCTGCTGCGCCCCTTCGTCGGTCTGGCGCTCGAGCCGGGTCTCCTCGCGTTCCGAGGCGTGCGTCATGTCGCTCATCGCGGGCTCGGATCTCCCTTGAAGGTCACGGGAACTCGTGCGGCAGCATCGTCCTTGCGCAGCGGGAAGCCGTGCCAATCGTCGGGCATGAGAATGCGCGTCATGTCGGGGTGCCCCTCGAACGTGATGCCGAAGAGGTCGTACGACTCGCGCTCGGGGAAGTTGGCGCCGGGATAGACGGGTACGAGCGATGCGATCGTCGGGTCGGACTCCGGTACCTGGCAGACGATGCGCAGCCGCCGGTTGCGCGCGTGCGACAGGAAGTTCATGACGACCTCGAAGCGCTCGGGTTCGACGCCGTCGACGCGCAGTCGCGTGCCGTCGAGCAGGTGGTCGACGACGACGGTGTCGACGAGCATCGTGAACTGCTCGTCGTCGCGCAGCATGCGCGCGACTTCGACGACGACCGAGCGGTCGACGTACACCACCGGTTGCCCGTGGCTCTCGGCGAACACGGAACCGGGAAAGCGCTCGACGACGACCGCGGCGACCTCGTCCGCGATCGGTGCCGGTCCCTCCGTCTCCGCAGACTCGTGATCGGGTTCACGAGCCGGGTCGTCCGCCATTGCTTCGCCTTGCTCGAGTGGTGGTCAGGAAGTCGTGAGCGCCGGCTCGCGGCCGAGGTCGATCCCCGCGCCGCCCGTCGGCGAGGCCTCGCGCCGGCGAAGCAGCTCACCGGTGCGGATCTGCTCGTGCAGCGTGAGGATGCCGTGCATCAGCGTCTCGGGCCCGGGCGGGCAGCCCGGTACGTACACGTCGACGGGAACGACCTGGTCGACGCCCTGGACGATCGCGTAGTTGTTGAACATCCCGCCGCTGCTCGCGCACACGCCCATCGAGATGACCCACTTCGGCTCCACCATCTGGTCGTAGACCTGGCGGAGCACCGGCGCCATCTTCTGCGACACGCGGCCCGCCACGATCATGAGGTCGGCCTGGCGCGGACTCGCGCGGAAGACCTCCATGCCGAAGCGAGCGAGGTCGTAGTGCGCGGCGCCGGTAGCCATCATCTCGAGCGCGCAACACGCGAGCCCGAACGTCGCAGGGAACACGGAATTGCGACGGCCCCAGCGCACGAGGTCCTCGAGGCGCGCGGTGACGAAGTTGTGCGGGACCTGGTCGAGACCCATCAGGCGGCCTCTTCCACGCTCTCGCCGGAACCGTCGGGCACGTACGCGGCGCGACCCGTGCGCAGCAGCGGGCCGGGCAGGCGTTGGATCATCTCCTTGACCGGACCCCACTCGAGCGCGCCCACCGATAAGAGATAGGCGAACGGCACGAGGAGCACGAGGACGAACGCGGCCATCGCGAACAGGCCGAACGGCCCGAGACCGCGGTAGACGACCGCGAACGGATAGAGGAACACGATCTCGACGTCGAGCACGATGAAGCTCATCGCCACCAGATAGAACTTCACCGGGAAGCGTTCGGCCGGCTCCTGCTCGGGAACGATCCCGCACTCGTACGGAGTCTGTTTCGCCGAGTTGGGTCGCTGCGGCGCGAGCAACTGCGAGGCGATGAACGAGACCATCACGAAGGCCACGACGAGCCCGGCCATCACGAGGATCGGGAGGTATTGGGCCATCGGTTCCGACGCTACCCGAAGGCCCGCCTGCAGAAGCGAAGCACGTCGCGTTCGGGGGTGTCCCGCAGAGCCACGAGCGCGACCCAGAAGCTAGCGTTCGCCCGCGATGTCCGAGCCGACGCGTCCCACGCCGCCGTCGCCCGAGTCGGAACCGTCGAACCGATCCGCCAAGAAGGCCTGGGTGCCGTCGAAGTGGGTCGACGTGGTCTTGTACATCACCGCCGGTGTCACCTACATCGGCTTCTCGATCTGGAACAAGTGGTTGCTCGACTGGATCGTCGGACCGGCGTGGCTCGTCGCGTGGGTATGGGGCGTGCCCGCGCTCTACAACCTCATCCGTCGCCGGCCGGTGCGTCCGCGCCGTAACCCGATCGAGGCCGAGGCGAGCACGTGAGCTGGGCGGCTCATCAATTCGAGGTGTACGCGGTCGAGGCGCACCTGCCCAAGAAAATGGTCGGCCAGGTCAGCTGGTTCGCGATCTTCTTCGGCGACTTCACGCCCGACTTCCTCGCGAAGTTCTGGGTCTACGGCTTCAACTTCCACGGCAAGCACTACGGCGCGTCGAAGCCGTACCAGTGGCACCGGGGCTGGCCGGGGATGGGAATCAGCCACACGCTCTTCTTCGGGATCCTCTGCTGCCTCGGCATCTGGGCGTGGAAACACAACCGGGCGTGGACGATCGGGTTCCTGCTCGGCTTCTCGGCCCACGTGCTCACCGACGTCAACGACAGCATCGGCACGATGCTCTTGTTCCCGTTCTCCACGCTGAACTGGAGCCTGCACACGTGGGCGTACGCGGCGACGGTGAAAGGCGGGAAGTATCTCGACGCCGCGTCGTACTACAGCAGCCTCGGCTTCGCGATGGACTTCTTCTGGTTCATCGTCGTGCTCGGGTCGTGGCGCGTCCTGACGCGCGACTTCTGGCGGACGAAGGTCGTGCCCGCGGACCCGCACGTCTGGTCGTGGCTCGGCCAGTGGCTCGACGAGCGGGGGCTCGTCGCGCTGTACCGCAGCGTCTTCTTCTACGGCGTGTGTCGCATGATCGCGTGGACGACGTGGGCGCACATCGTCGCCCGGCCGGTGATCGACGGCGTCAGACACCAGGGATACCCGTGGGATCTGTCCTGGACCGGTCCGTGGTGGGTGCAGCACGTGTCGCTGCCCCACGTCACACCCCTGATCGTGCTGCCGGCAGCGCTGTTCCTGCTCGGCTGCGTCTATTTCGTCGCGAACACCATCTGGGATCGGATGGAGAGCGGCAGCATCAGAGCGATCGCCTGGCGGAACGTGCGTCGGAACACGGGCTGACGCGGGAACGCCAGCGCGATGTCGACTGCTTCGACGACATCGTCACCGAGGATCTCGGCCGGATCGAGGTCGAGGTCGCGCAGGAACGACACCGTCCGCATACCGACCGCGAGCGGATGCGGCTCCGGCATGAGTCCCATCGCGATGAGCGCGTCCTCGCAGGGACCCTTGAAGAGGAACGCCGCGAACCCGATGCTGCCCACGACGACGTCGGCCTTGCTCACACACTGTGCGCACATGCCCGAGAGGCTACTCGCGGCTTCCGATGACGTCCCGCGCCCGCGCCGGCCAGTCGGTGACAACGCCCGCCAGCCCCGCCGCGGTCAGCTCCGCGAGCCGGGCCGCCTGTTTGTCCGCCCGCTGGAACCACGTGAACACGTCGAGGCCCCGTTCTCGTGCCGCGGCGATGAACGGCGGCGTCACTGCGTCCTGGTGCGCGGAGACGGCGCGGGCGCCGATCGCCTCGGCGTCGGCGAGGAATCGCTCGTGTTCCGCGGGTTCGTAGGTGTCGCGCAGCAGCCCGACCTGCACGTCGGGCAGCGCGCGCACGAACGAGCGCACGACCGGCATGTGCTGCGACCACAGCAGCACCCGGTCGGCCGCGTTCGCGTCGCGAACCGCGGTCAGCACGGCCTCGGCTGCACCCGGATCCTTGGTGTCGATCGCTACCCGGATTCCCGATCCACCCGCGGCTTCGAGCGCTTCCACGAGCGTCGGCACCCGGAGACGGGCGAGCTGCGATTCACGCAGCCAGCGCACAGGGAGCGGGATGTGCTGCACCCGCAGGAGGAGCGGGTCGTGCAGCAGCACGGCGGTTCGGTCGCGGCTGCGCCGGGCGTCGACCTCCACGACGTCGGCCCCGACCCGGGCCGCGAACGCGATGCCTTCGAGCGAGTTCTCGCGCGCGTCCTTCGGACAGGTGCGGTGGGCGACGACGAGTGGAGTCACTCGGGCGCGACCCGGACGAGCGTCGCGAGCGAGCGATAGACCGCCTCCGCCGGACCGATCTCGTCGGGCCGCAACAGGTTCGCCATGATCCGGAGCACCCACTCCATGAGCGTCCGGCTCTGCATGCCGACGCGGGTCAGCTCGCGCATCACCGCCGGATTGCCGATGGCGCGCACGAACAGGCGCGCCACCTTGAAGTAGAGGCCGTAGGTCTCCTCGAGTCGCGCCTCGTAGGTCTGTAGCGCCAGGCCGTCGTCGGTGCGCAGGGCGAGACCGACTGCGTCGGCCGCGAGCCGGCCCGTTTCGTAGGCCACCGAGATGCCTTCTCCGTTGAACGGATTGACGAAGCCGGCCGCGTCGCCCGCCACGACGAAGGTGGGACCGACCCGCGGGGTGACCGAACCTCCGGTCGGGAGCCGACCGCCGGTCGGCGCGCAGGTTGCGGTCGCGGGCGAGATCCCCCACCGGGCCGGCGCGGTCTCGCAGAACGCCTCCATCAAATGGGTCGTGTTGACGTGCTTCCAGCCCGCGAACGTCGAGAGCAGGCCGACGCCGACGTTGACGGTGCCGTCACCAACCGGAAATATCCACCCATAGCCGGGCAAATGGTTGCCATCTCGATCGCGAATGTCGAGATGGCTCTCGATCCAGGGCTCGTCATGGTAGGAACTGGAAAAATACCCGCGAATCGCCATCCCGAGCGGGTAGGAGCGGTCCCGGGCCGTGCCCAAGGCCCGGCCGAAGCGGGAATTCGCCCCGTCGGCGACGACGACATATCGCGCTCGCACAGGAGTGATCGCCCCGGAGTCCTTGTCGCGGACCATCGCGCCGGTCACCAGGCCGCCGTCGACGACCGGCGCCACAGCCTCGGCCCCCTGACGGAGCGTCGCGCCGGCCTTGACCGCCTGGTCCGCGACCATCTCGTCGAGCTCGCGGCGGCGAACCACGTATCCGTACGACGGGAAGTCCGGATGCTCGGGCCACGCGAGCTCGAGCGTGAGGCCGTGCGCGATCGAGCGCAGACCGTCGAACCGTTGGAAGCCCGCGAGCCGATCCGCGAGGCCCATGTCCTCGAGTTGGCGAACCGCCCGCGGGGTGAGGCCGTCGCCGCACGTCTTCTCGCGCGGAAAGTGCTTCTTCTCGATCGCGAGGACTCGGTGACCCGCCGCCGCGAGCCAGTACGCCGCGGCCGCGCCGGACGGTCCCGCGCCGACGACGAGCACGTCGAAATCGTCGTCTGCGCGCGCGTTCACGGGCACATGATCACATGCTCGGAGGGCCCGAAACGAAGCGCGCCGGACGTTGCCGCACAATGTGCCGTAGGCGCCCCTAGCGTGGTAGCAAGAGCGACACGGTCGAGGTGAAAAGGAGCGCCGGGGAGCATGCGCGACATGAACGTGTGGCACCTCCTCGCGGTGCACATTCCAAATGCGTTGCCGACCACGGTGTTC
>Ga0335085_10001889_pt1 | contig 41456 bp, 25 predicted proteins | sample Lox_Sample_45_FD_206712 | JGI IMG/M metagenome (GOLD analysis project Ga0335085, IMG submission 206712) | Soil microbial communities from Loxahatchee National Wildlife Refuge, Florida, United States - Lox_Sample_4.5 | ecosystem: Environmental > Terrestrial > Soil > Wetlands | place: USA... | reverse complement strand
AATCACCTCAACTATCGCTGGCACAAGGAGTATTCACGCCAGTTCGATGTAACGTTCTTCGCGCAAAAGGACTACATCCGCGCCGCCCGGCGGTACGGCGCCACTAACGTTCACTGGCTGCCACTGGCGGCCGACGCCGAGTATCATCGGATCGAACCGCAGCCCGGCAAGTACGCGGTGTCTTTTGTCGGGAATGTTTCAAAGGGCCGGCGGCGATTCTTCGATACCATCGACCGTGACATTCCGTTGAACATTGTCAGTGGCGTTTATGAACAGGGCATGGCGCAGGTTCTCGCCGAATCGAAAATCGGGCTGAATGTGTCGTTACGCGAGGATCTCAACATGCGCTTCTTCGAGGTTCTGGCGTCCGGCGCGTTGCTGGTAAGCCAGAAAATCGAGGCGGGCGTGAGCGACTTGTTTCAGGATGGAGTGCACTTTGTGAGCCACAATCTCATGGATGTGTCAAAGGTTCTGAGATACTACCTGGAGAACGAGTCCCGGCGCGCCGCAATCGCCGGCCGCGGCCGCGAGTTGTGCTTGTCGCACCACACGTACAGGCACCGGTGTGAAGAACTCATCAGGGTCACGCTCTCAAACGCGAATTTTCTCGAGATTCGACGCAAGAAAGTCCGGAGCTACCAGCCGGATATCGCGCAGGCGCTGGTGTTCGCTCATCGCACGTTCAAAATGAAGCGGGAGTCTCGCGAATGCTATCGCCGCGCAGTGCATAAGAGCCGCCTGGGAACGTACTCCTATCTCGCCAGGTATTTCGGCTCTTATCTTAAAGAAGCGGTGCAAAAGCCCTTCAAGAAGACAATCTGGTAGGAATAGTTGACAGTCGACGGTTGACGGTTAACTGTCAGCTGCTCTCTGCACTTGTCACTCGTCACTTTCTCCTTCACTGCTTTTCGCACGCTGCTCCCTCTGGCACGTAGTCTGCCTTGTTGTCGCTGAAGCAGGTGTCGATGACGGCCTGGCCGAACTCCTTCACGGTCGCGGCCGGAATGTCCGGGGGATTGATCTGCTTAAAGTCGAACTGAATGTCGCCGTCGGCGGCTACCGTGGCAAGGACGTAGCCATAGACGTCCGTCTGATGCACCACGGATCCGCCCAGGTCCTTGGGAAGCCGATGGCGAACCGCGCCGGCCGCACCCACGATCCAGCCCGGCAGCACGTCCTGCGGCGTGCGGCAGGCCGTGGCGTAGACGTTGCTCAAGACGAAGTGCGAGTGGCTTGCCAGGACGTATACGCGCTTGCCCGACGCGCGCTGCAGCTTGAGCAGCTCACTGTAGGCCAGACGCCCGCTCAGCGTGCCCTGCGGCGACTCGTTCATGCTGTGTCCCGAGGAGATGCTGTCGGGCAGCGCCTCGTGCATTCCAACCACCACGCTGTGAACGGTGGCGTTGCCGGCGTCGCGATCCAGCACCTTTTGCAGCCACGTCATTTGCGCGCTGTCGAACTGGTCGGGGGTGGCGTTGTCGAGCGTGATGAAATCCACGCCGTGCTCAATCCAGTGATAGTAGGTGCGAAGTTGATGATCGGAGTGATCGTCGGCGAGACGCTGCGCCGCGATGGTCGGGGTCAGCAGCCAGTCGGCGAATCGGGAGACCCAGTCGATGCGCGACTTGGGCGGGATCGTCTCATGATTCCCCACGGCAAGGTAAACGGGGATTTTCCCGAAGGGATTGAGCTGGTGCTGGATGAAATCCGGCCACGCATCGCCTTCGTATTGGGAGATGGTCGCCTTGGGGTGCAGCGCGCGATAGTCCTCGTCGAAATCGTAGATGGCCCGATCGTCGCCCAGGTGCCAGAAGAATGCGGCGCCATTCGCCGCGGCACCCGCCGCGATTGCTGGCATCACGATATCGCCGCAGTTGCGCGAGTCGCCGGAGACGGCAAAACGCCAGGAATCGCCGGATTGGGCCGCCAGCGTGCCGGTCAGCGCCGGGATGGCCAGCGCCGCAAGAATCGTAATCGTCCAGCGAAGCGAAAGCTCTCTCGGTGCTCCCATGTCCACCTCGGAATTCTCCGCCTGTTCCTTGAGAGCATAGCGCAAAACGCTTGTTCTGGTCAGCGGCTTCTTCTAGCGGCGCCTTCTGAGCGCCGGACGTGAGTTTTCGAGAGTTTCGGCGCTCGTCGAGTGCCGCTACGGCGGGGACGCCGCATTGCTTCAGTTGAAGCGGATCGGCTCGGGAGGCCTGAGTACAGCTCGTGGCGAGGCGTAGTCCGTGCTCAGGGCTGCGTCAGGCGGGGCGCCTGATGGCAGCAGGACGACAAGCGTATAAGTTCCAAGCACGATCCCGAGCGGCATTCTGGGAAGCGAGAGGAATCCGGCGATGAGCGCCAGCGTACGGCCGGATCGGCGACCTGCGAGCAGCGCCAGTCCTGCCAGAATACCCAGCACTCCGCAGAGGACCGACAGGATCACGATTAAGGTGTAAACGGCGTGGAACAGGCTCATCAGGGTGAAGGCATCGGCAACCCGGGAGAGCAGAGTGCCGAACATGACCGTCGCTATGCCGCTGTAGATGAGCATCATGAGGGCCGTGGCCAAACAGACCAAGCCATAGGCAATCCAAAGGATCGCCAGTATCCGCAAGTTCACGCGGATGTAGGGAGGAGGATCTTCTGCCATCGGTTGGTGCCTCACGTCCGGAACGGCGTTCCGAGCCGCTATTGCCGGCTCCACTTCGCAGGTTGAGACTCGACCGGTTCGGCGAACATGTCGACCGCGGGCAACTCCGCCTCGGCCAGCAGATGCTCAAGCTTTTCCCAACCGGCGGAATCACCCAAGTCGATGTAGACAAACGCTGCGTCTGGTGTTGACGTCACGGTTTCAATAATCTTGGTTTCCACCTTACGCTCCGTGCCCCGCCATTAACGGAGCATTTCGCGTTCCACACGCTCGCGTGTTACGCAAAAGCCTTACACATGAGGCGATTAGAAGAATTCAGGCAAGTTGCCGGTCGCGAAGCGCAGCGAAGAGAATTTGCCGGATCAATCGAAGCTGCGCATCGAGAATCACATCGCTCGAGATAGAACCCATCCAATCCGCGTCCTGCATCGAATCCCCATGAACGGGGACCCGCGCCGTTCTCAAGACGATGACCTTTGTAACCTTGACGACAGCCGGATGATGCAGAACGGAAAGCGATCGAAACTTCTGCAGCCCCCCTGGCAACGATGGCTGATCCTCGGCGCAGCCACGCTTCTGGTCTGCATCGGAATTGGGGCAGCGATCCTGGTACAGTCCGGTCCCCTGACGCGCGAGTCCGTGGCTCAGGACCTGCGCCAAAGGCTGGGAGGAAAGGTAACGATCGGCCGGTTCCACAGCAGCTACTTTCCTTACCCGAAATGCGTGGCCGAAGACGTCGCTGTTTCGCGGAGCGGCGGCGGCAAGCCGCTCCTCATTACCATCACAAAACTGACCATCGAGCCCGGTTTCTCCGCACTGTTTACGAGCCGGATTGACGAAGTGCGGGCTGATGGTCTGCGCGTGGAGCTCCCGGCGGGACTCGGTTTCAATTCGGATGAAGGCAGATTCACCCCGTCCAGGCGCTGGGTTAAAGAGTTTGTGGCCGATGGGTCGGTGGTTGAATTCCAGCGCCGCTCCCCTGACCAGCAGCCGCTGCGATTCGAGATTCATAGGCTGACCCTGGGAGAGTCGGGCAGTAACACGCCCATTCAATTTGGCGGCGACCTGGTGATCCCCGAACCTCCGGGCGACCTCCGCATTGACGGCCAGTTCGGTCCCTGGCGCTCAGACGATCCCGGCGCGACCCCGCTCTCGGGCGCCTACGTCCTGCAACAGGCAAAGCTCGACGGCTTCAGAGGAATTGCGGGAGACCTTTCCTCCCAGGCCACGTTTCACGGAACTCTGGCGCGCCTCGAGGTCAACGGCACGACGGAGAGCTCCAACTTCGAAGTGAAGCAGAGCGGACATCCCGTGCGGCTGAACACGCGCTTTCGTGCGGCGGTCAATGGCACGAACGGTGACGTCGTCCTGCAGCCGGTCGACGTAGTTGTCGAGCGTACCGAACTGCATTCCCACGCCATTTTGAAGTGGAGAGGACCCGATCGGGAGAGAAAGATCGCTCTCGATGTCTCCGGGGACGGGCGCGTTCAGGACCTTCTGAGACTGTTCACCCGTGAGAGTCCCCCCTCGATGGCGGGGGCCATTCGCCTCAAGGCGGCCGTCCGGCTGCCGCCCGGGCCAAAACCGTTCCTGAGGAAGGTGGTCCTTGAGGGCGACTTCATGATCGACGGAGTCCGATTTTCCAAGCCGGCCACCGAGGAAAGCGTCGATCGAATAAGCATTCGGGCCCAGGGCAAGAACCCTGTTAAGACGGGGAAATCGGAGGGCGTTCCAGGCAGAACCCGGGGTCACGTGGTGCTGGGAGACGGTACCGCAGCTTTATCCAATCTGAGCTTTGAAGTTCCCGGCGCATCCGCCCAGTTGCACGGTACCTTCAATCTTTTAAACCAGCGAGTGCATTTGAGCGGCTTGCTGAAGACCGAGGCTTCGCTCTCGCATTCCACCACCGGGATCAGGGCCCTGCTGCTGAAACCCATCCAACCTTTTTTCAAGAGGAAGAATGCCGGGGCACAAATCGGCGTGAGCGTAACGGGCACGTATGGACACCCTTCATTCGGTCTTGATCTCGACGCGCACAAGTAGCGTCTCCGTTTGTTGTGCAGGCATCTTGCTTGCGTGGTCCCCAGACGCGGCTGGAAGCCTGCACCAGAAATTGACACCACTGAGTTTGAGCGGGGTTGACGACACGAATGGCATCTGATTCTGATGTTGCTGAACGGGGTCTGATTCAGCTCTGGCCGCGCCAGGGAACCGTTCAGGTGAGTTGTGGCCGCACCGTTCTGGTTTCGGGCGAGGATGGTGTGATTACCGGGAAACGCGCCGTGGAAGGGCTTTACGTGTACGAGACGAGGATGCTTTCCCGCTATCAATGGCTGATAAATGGCAAGAGTCCCGAATTCAGCTGCGGTTCCAACGTGAGGCAAGTCGCCGGCCGTATGCTCATGTCCGATCTCTTCTCGGGCTGGGGCGTGCGGACGCTTTCATCGCGTCATCCCGCCTACAATCCGTTCTCCTACCATCGCGGGTCCGTATGGCCCGTGGAGAACGCCGCCTTCGTCCTCGCCTTTTCCCGCTATGGCTTGCACGAAGAAATGCATCGGCTGGCCAAGGCGATCTTCGAAGCGGCCAGGCCTTTCCAGCATGACCGCCTGCCCGAGGTCTTCGGCGGCCATCAGCGGACGGCCGAAACTCCATTTCCCGGCCTCTACACGCGAGCCGACTGGCCCCAAGCTTGGTCGGCATCGGCCCCGCTGGCCATCCTGCAGGCACTTGCCGGAATCTATCCCTACGCTCCCGCCAAGCTGCTGTTTGTGGATCCGCGGCTGCCCGAATGGCTTCCGGAGATCACGATCGAGCGGCTGCGCGTGGGCAAGGGCATCGTCACCCTCAGACTTTTCCGCGACTCCGACGGGGAGACCGACTACGAGGTCCTGCGGCTCGACGGGCCTCTCCACATAATCCGGCAGCCGAGTCCCTGGTCGCTGACCACAGGCTGGGCCGAGCGCATCAAGGATGTTGTCACCAGCTTCCAGCCCGGTCGCAGCAAACCCTAGCGCCGACAGCCAGCTACGCCTTAATGGCGCGGAGGCTTGCAGAACACCGATCTGTGCCGGTCATCACAGGAGCTCCGGCAGGATCAAGCTACAGTGGGGAAATGGAAGCGGCGCAGCACGAGCGGCTCTCCACCGATTCGCAGCCGCGCGATGCCAAACGGCCGAGTCCGCGTTCGCGCGGGCGCCGGACCAAGTGGTGGCTGGTTCCCAAAGAGACCTATATCTCCTTGTTGGCGACGGCCGGCATCCTCTTGCACCTGGTGCTCCGATACGTTCTGCACAGGCCCGAGACCGTCTTCCTGATCCCTCTTTACGCGACGCTGCTTCTGGGCGGACTGCCTCTGGTCGCCGATCTCACGGGCAAGATGTTCCGCCTCCAGTTCGGCTCTGACCTGCTGGCAGGCGCGTCGATTGTGACTGCGGCGCTGCTCGACGAATACCTCGTGGGCTCGATCGTGGTCCTGATGCTATCGGGCGGCACGGCGCTGGAGCACTTCGCGACGCGGCGCGCCTCGTCGGTCCTGGAGGCGCTCGCCCGCCGGATGCCGCAGACGGCGCACCTCCAGCGCGGCGAGCAGATCCATGAAGTCACGCTTGCTGAGGTCGCGCCGGGAGACACGCTGATCGTGCGCCCGCACGAGATCTGTCCCGTCGACGGCGTGGTGGTTGAAGGGCATGGCGCGATGGATGAAGCCTACCTGACCGGAGAACCTTTCACCATCTCGAAGGCTCCGGGCTCGCAGGTGCTGTCGGGCGCCATCAATGGGGACTCGGCGATGATGATCGTGGCGGAGAAGCTGGCCGTCGATTCCCGCTACGCCAAGATCATGCGCGTGGTCCAGGCCTCGGAGCAGAATCGACCGCGGCTGCGGCGCCTCGGAGACCGGCTGGGAGCGTGGTATACCCCGCTGGCCGTCGGACTCGCCGGACTGAGTTGGCTCGCAAGCGGTGAACCGCACCGGTTCCTCGCCGTGATGGTGGTGGCCACGCCGTGTCCTCTACTGATCGCGATCCCGGTGGCGGTGATCGGGGCGATCTCGCTGGCAGCCCGGCGCTCGATCATCATCAAGAACGCGGCGGTGCTGGAACAGGTCGACACGTGCCGGACGCTGATCTTCGACAAGACGGGCACGCTGACCTACGGCAGGCCGACGCTGATTGAGATCCTATGCGCTCCGGGATTCGGGCGCGACGAGGTCCTGAGGAGAGCCGCCAGCCTCGAGGCCTATTCGAAGCATCCCCTGGCAGGCGCCATCCTGGCCGCGGCCCAAGAGTCGGCTCTCGCGCTTGAGCCCGTGAGCCAGGTCAGCGAGCGACCCGGCGAGGGCCTGCGCGGGATCGTCAACGGCTGCCGCGTGCGGATTGCGGGCCGGAAGACCGTTAGCGCCGCCGAGGTGCCGCCCGCCGCGCCCGGACTCGAATGCCTGCTGCTGATCGACGACGCCTTCGCGGCGGTCTTCCGCTTTCGCGATACGCCCCGGCACGACACCCATTCCTTCCTGAGTCATCTCCGGCCGCGGCACAACGTGAACCGGGTCATCCTGCTCTCCGGCGACCGCGAATCCGAGGTCCGGTACCTTGCCGAGAGCGTCGGCATCAGGGAAGTCCAGGCCGAGAAAAGCCCCGAGGAAAAAGTCGCGATCGTGACCGCAGAGACCGCGCGCGCGCGCACGCTCTTCGTCGGCGACGGCATCAATGACGCGCCTGGCCTGCTCGCCGCCACCGTCGGCGTGGCCTTCGGCGCGAACAGCGACATCACGTCCGAGGCCGCCGGCGCGGTCATCCTCGAAGCCTCGCTGCGCAAGGTCGACGAACTCCTCCACATCGGCCGCCGCATGCGGATAGTTGCGCTCGAGAGCGCCCTCGGCGGCATGGGACTGAGCCTGATCGGCATGGTCGCGGCATCGCTCGGGTATCTTCCGCCGATAGCCGGCGCGATCGCGCAGGAGATCATCGACCTCGCAGCCGTCCTCAACGCGCTGCGCCTCGCTTTGCCGTCCAATGATCTGGCTGACTTCTGAGCTTCCATTCGTAGGCGTTTTGAGTGCGTCGTTTTGGCTGGCCGTGCAGGTAAAACGCCGGGGGACAGGGATCTATTTCTTCGGAGGCCGTTGATCGCGGATGATCGACGCCCGGACATTGCGTGAGCGATGTAGAAGATCCTCAAGCCTTCGGCATTTTCACCCCGATCGCGTAAGCGGTGAGTTCCTGCCCTGACTGCTCATAAACCACAGTCGCAGTCGCTCGAAAAGCGCGCCGGTCCGGGTCAGGGGAGAGTTCCGTCAGGAACAGATGCGCATCGCTCGCTACGCCTCCAGCAAGGCTGGCCCCGCCCCCGGTGAGAACGAACCCTTCCTCAAGCGTCGCCTCCGCGAAAGCACGGAACTTGTTAAGGGCCGGGTTGACTGCAGCCTTGCCGCTTCGCACCATCGCGATCGGTGGCGGGCCGCTCCGCGGACGAATGCCGATGACGAAGGCCTCCACCGTGGCCGAGTCAACTGTACTGGCGCGGCCTGGGAATTTGACCCAGCCCCAGTCACGCACGCCCGGCGCCAGGCTCTCGGCGTGCCACCCGTGGTCCCCTTTGGGGCAGGATGCCGTCAGCAAGCTGTAGCCTTTCGGATCGTGGGGCAGAGCAGCGGCGCCTCCGCCCGTGCGGACAAAGTCGTCATCGAGGTAGACGTCGACTTCCGGGTTCAGTCCCGGTTCGGATTTCTTCTTCCTGATTTGGATGTCCCACTCCTCGGCGGGATCCACAAGCAGTATGGCCCACACCGCCATCGCCCAGCTCATGTCGGCGGGCTGCTTCGGGTCGATCTTGTTCGCTACGGCATACCATCCCTCGTTGCGCTCCCCAAGAGCAGACCCTTCCAGCGTAGCCCGGGAATCCAAAGATAACTGCCAAACCGCGACATCCGGAGACGAATGCAGCAAAACTGGGACATTGCAGGCTCCGTCCACCTTCTCAAGGTCCACTCTCGCGCCCCCGCCAATGAGTTTGCATCCAGGTTGGAGAGGTGCGATAACCGGCTGCCCAAGCCGCTCCACGGCATGGACGCGCCAATCTCGAACGACGAGGCTCCTCGGTTTCAGCCGCGCCAGTTGCTTGTCCAGTTCGACGGTTAGGGTGCTTTCCAGCTTCTCTGTTGTCTCGACGCCCGCCAATGCCGCGGCGACGTCCGCGGGCAGCTTCGGGATGAAGACGTCCTTGACCCACACATTCTCGAATAACCCCTTCAACTCGGCGTCCTCCACCAGTTCCCACACCGGGAAAATCACTTCCCCTCCAAGGGCCTTCCAGTTGTCGCTGTACTCGAGCGATGCTCGCCACAGGTCCATCGGCAGGCCCGCCGCCGTACCGCCAAGGACGCGCGTTTCGACTTGGATATCAGTCTGATTGAATTTGTACGTGCGATTCTTGATGTCCGCGGTGGAATCGGTGGTGGAAAGCGAGGTGCCCATCGCGGCCTTCGCGGCGCCGCACAGCCCGGCGTACGATGCGGACGCCGAGACCGCGAGTTGTTTCGCCGTCGTCAGCGCATTCATCATGCTGGTTGTCCATTCGCTGTTCCTTGCCGTTGCGCGGGCAACGTGTTGATAGTAGCCGCCGAGCAGAACGTTGGCAAAGAAGTGCGTGCCATAATCGGTGAAGAACGTGAGCACCGCCTTTCTGCGCTCGCCCGGCGTGTCCTCGCGCGCAATGGCATCGATCGCCGCCGCCGCCGATTTGCTCATTTTCGGCAGCCCTTCGTCCGCCAGCCGGATCAGTCCCTTGGGCGCAAACCAGTAATGCGTCACGGACCGAGTGGATGTCGCCGTACTCTGCGCTTCCGAGCTCTGATGCTCCTCCTGGTGCGCCATGCCGTACCTCACGCCAAGACTCATGGCCGCGATGCCGATGCCGACGAACGCCGCCCCGCTCGCGGAGGTTTCGACGGCGAGCGACCTGCCGAGCGTGCTCACCGTCTTCGAGAACGATTGCTCCAGCTCCTGTGACGCAAAGCTCTTCTCCAGGAACGCCTCCTCCAGGTTGGGTGCTTCCGGCTCATCTGCCTCGGTGAGCCTCACGGGCATGTCCAGCAGCCGCATCGCCGTCTCTGCCGGCGTGCCGGCGCCACTGGCGTCGATGCGGAATCCGTGCAGCAGGCCCAATTTGTTCACCAACCCGGCGGCTGTGAGCTTCATTGTGCTCTTGGGGATTGCCTCGATCAGGCCCTTCAGCCCCCCGGTCATCGCCTGCAGGTCGGCCTCGAGCGTCTTCGATTGGACCGTGAGATCCGGCAACTGCGGCATGTCGGACTTTAGGTCGGCTACCAGCTTCCTCAGGCTCTCGTTCGCTTTGGTCTTCATCGCCTCGTCGCCTTTCAAAGCGGCGTCCAGTGCCTCCTTCCGGGCGTCTTCGGCTTCCTTCTGTGCCTTCAGAAGTTGCTCGCGCTTCTTCTTGTTTTCTTCAGCGTCAGGATCGGACTTCTTCTCCGGCGGCCCCGGCTCGTGCTTTGGCTGATGCTCTTCAACGAACGCATCGAGTGCCACCGTCAGCCGCTCCAGCACGACGTCGTCGTCTTTCGCGCAGTCCTTGATAACTTCCTCGAATTTCATCTCGCCTTCCCGTGCCCGATACCTCAGCAGGTCCTCGACGCACTTGAAGTGATGACGCTTGAAAAGAGGATCATAGAGTTCCTCCGCATCCACATTGGTCCTCAGCCAGGCTTCCAGCTTGGTATTCGTCCTAGGCACAGGCTGTGCGGCGGCTTTCTTTGGGGCACTTGCAGGATTAGCCATAAACGGACCTCCTTGTAGGACGGACTAACCCGGGGGGGCAAACTCTGAATAAAGTATGGGATCGAAGCCTGGCAAAGTCAATGCGCTTGCGGCGAACCCGGGCGACCCGAAGTTGAACTAAGCTGACCTAATCTAAACTACCAGGTTGCTGGAAAAAGGACTTCGGTTCATGTCATTCCGACCGAAGCGAGGAATCTCGCTCTGAAAGTAAACAAGCTATGAGGTTCCTCGCTTCGCTCGGGATCACATGACTCTGGGTTTTCATCGCCCGGCTGGACTAGTCTGTGGACTGGTCTAGTAGAGGACGTCGAGCTGCGAATCGAAGAAGCGATGTTGCTGGCCGGGAAAGTGGCCGAAGTACATTGAGGAGACATTGTTGTAGACGTCGCGCGGGTTGTTGTGATTGGTAAGATTGAAGACAATCAGCGAGCCGCGCAGCAGGTGGCCCTTCAGCAGGGGAAGCGGCAGGCGGAACTCCTTGCTGAGCTTGAGGTCGAGCGAGAAGAAGCGCGGAAAACGATGGCTGTTGGGCACGCCGACGTAATTCTGGTACGGGTCGAGGTATGAGAACGGAAACCCCGAATGCCAGTCGATCACCGGACCTGCTTCGATCCCCCAAAGGCGCGTGGGAACCCGGCCCCAGGTGATCAGTCGGTCGGGAATGTCCGAAGGCAGATTCGCGTAGGCGTCGGGCCGGATCACCGGGGTTTCGAAGGGCACGTAAATCTGGTGTATACCGTTGAGGTCTCCGCGCGCCTTGCTGTTGACGTAAGACAGATTCCATTCCGAATTGCGGCCCAGACGCGCGTGCAGCGTAGCCTCGAACTCGCGATAACTGGAAGCGCCGGTAGGCGACAGCACCAGAGCGGCGGCGCCGCTGGGCAAACCGGTCACGGGGCTGACGATGTCCTCGTCATAGGAATGGCTGGAAAGCGCGCTGAGGCGCAAGGTGAGATTGGGGACAAGTTCGCGGTCGGCTTCGAGACTCCAGGTGAGGTCATACGGCGTGTGATCGGGCGGACGGGGCGAGAGTCCGAGGTTCTGCGGGTTGGAGAGGGTCCCGTAAAGATTCGGAAAGGCCAATGCCGGCCCGGCCGGCGTCCCGTCGGGATTGAAGAACGTCTCCTCGCGAACGGGGTTTCCCGTGAAACCTCCCAGAAGCAGTGGAACGTGGCTGTAGAAGACGCCCGTGCCCACCCGCACCACGGTCTTGCCGCTCTTGCCCGGTGAATAGACCACGCCGGCGCGAGGAGCAAAGTTGACCGGCGTGCCGAGCGTCTGGCCTGTGAATCGCAGCCCGAAGTCGGCGGCGAGTTCTTCGGTCATGATCCAGTGGTCCTGAATGAACGCCGAACCTTCGCTGTCGCTCGCGGAGAGCGCGCCCGGGCCCTTGAAATTGATCTGTTCCAGCAGATTTCCCGCGGGACCGAGGATCTGGACCGGCTGCGAGGCGCTCGATCCCCCAAAAGCTCGCTGGATGAAGCTCCCGCCAGTCGTAAGCTCGTGCTTTCCGTGCCCCTGGCGCGGACGGAGCGTAATGGTCTCGCCGACCTGCTCCTCGTTGCTGTCACGGTCGTAGGTGTTGAAGAAGTTCCCGCCCCAGCCGTCGGGTGTCACCAGCATGTCCATAGGACCCTGGCCATGGCCGTAGCTATCCATGCGCATTCCTTCGGCGACCGTCGTGAACATCACGCCGGAGGGCATCAGGTAATGGTCCGTGAGCGCCACCGAGTATCCGCTCTGGCCGTAGTTGGAGGAGGCGGTCTGGGGAACGAGCGAATTGATGTTGGCGAACTCCCGCGAGAGCGGAAAAACGTTGGCGGTCACGGTGGTGAGGTGATGCGGAGAGAAGATGTACTGCAGGCTGGTGAACGATTTGAAATCGTGCGTCTTCATCTCGTCGTGCGGCCAGGGAAGCCCGCGCACCACCTGCTTGTCAGCGTCGTACACCACCGACTCCGAGAAGTTCAGGCGATTTCGGATAATCGGGCCCGTGAAGTACACCGCAGGATTGAAGTCGGCCATTCCGATCATCGTGCCCGTCTCAAAGCGCGGATTGGGCGTGATGTTCTGAACCTCGTAGTGCCACTGGCCCAGAGGCGGGCGCGTGTCGATGGTGGTCAAACCCCCGGAAAAGCCGCCGTAGTCGGCGCGATAAGCGTTCTTTGAAACCTGGAGCGACTCGATGGCTTGCAGGGGAACGTCCACCGAGAAACTGCCCGTCACCGGGTCCACGTTCTCGGCGCCGTCGAGCAGCAGCAGGCCCTGGTTTTCGGGCAGGCCTTTGATATTGATCTTGCCGTCGGGCGTACGCACCACGCCGGGAATCAGGGGCAGCGCCGCCCTGAACTTCTGTTCGACCAGGGGGAGATCGGTGATCTGAGCGGCATTGAGCTTTGCCGGCGGAGCGCCCTGCGCGAGCGCGGCGGACGACACCGAAGCGTGAACCTCGACCCGCTGCTGCACCACTTTCTCGGCCGGCAGGATCACGTCGAGGGCCGGGAATGCGTTGGTGAAGTTCAGTTGTTCTTCGACCGGAACGTAACCCGGCGCGGCACAGTCCAGCTTGTAGGCGCCGGGCGCTAACTGCTCAAAGGCATATTTCCCCTGGTAATCCGTCGTGACCGTCAGCCCCGACGGGGGCAGCAGATTGCCGCTGAGGGTGCAAACCGCGCCAGACAGCGGAGTGGACGGGTCGCCCAGCACGCGGCCTTCGAGATTGGCCAGTTGTTCCGGCCTCGTTTGAGCGCGGACACCGGGGACAAGTATGCCGAGCACGATCAGGAGAACAGCCGGGAGGCTTCGGCGCTCATGGAGCGCCGCTACAGCCCGTGTGGCGGCACGCGATGGATTTGGAACGAGCATGCCCGCGGATCGAAGGCCCGGTTTGGCCGGCCGGACATCTTCCGCCACCCCGCGCCGGAGGAACGTGCAAAAAGGTCCGATTCGGCTGCGGAGTCGTTGGGGGGTGCTTCAGCCGTGCCGATCGCGCGTGCTCTAAGGAGTCGTCGTGGAACGAGTGAAAGAGGATCGCGCTTTGTCGAGGCTATCGTACACCTCAAACAGGGTGCTGAGCCGGGTGATCTGCATGAGATCGCGCACTCGTGAGGTGAGGTTCGCAAGCTTCAATTCGCCCCCCGCGCGCCGCACGGAAGCGGCGCCTGCAACCAATGTGCCGAGGCCGGCACTGTCAATGTAGTCGACGCCGGCAAGATCCAGGACAATCTGCTTGTGGCCTGACTCGCTCGTGATCTTCAGCCGCTGGCGCAGAGACTCCGTTTCCGGGCCCAGCGTGATGCGGCCGCGGGCCTCCAGGATCAGCACGCCGTCCAGGAGCTTGTCTAGAACATGTAGAGGCATAGTTCAAAGTGGCAAGTGACAGGTGGCAAGGGGCAAGGACGACCGACCGTGTCTTGCCACTTGGCACTCGCCACCTGCCACTTCCTCATTTGTGCGACCCCGAAGCCTCGGTCTTCTGCCGTTGTTCGCGCAGCACGGCCTTGCGGCTCAGACGAATCTTGTTGCCTTCGATCGAGATCACTTTTACAAGGAGTTGGTCGCCTTCCTTCAGCTCCTTGCGAATATCCTGAATGCGATGCTCGGCCACTTCGCTGATATGGAGCAGGCCGTCGGTACCGGGGAAGATCTCCACAAAGGCGCCGAACTCGGCGAGCCGGACCACTTTGCCGAGGTAGGTCTTGCCGATCTCCGCTTCCGCCATCATGTCCTTGATGATCTTGAGCGCCTTGTCGGCGGACTCAGAGTCCGTGGCGGCCACGTTCACGCGTCCGTCGTCTTCCACGTCGATCTTCACGCCGGTCTGCTCGATGATGCCGCGAATTGTCTTGCCGCCGGGACCGATCAGCTCGCCGATCTTGCTGGGGTTGATTTTCAGCGTGTAAATGCGCGGGGCATAGGCGGAAACCGCGGTGCGCGACTCGGGCAGCGTCTCCAGCATTTTGCCGAGCACATGCAGCCGGCCGGCCCGGGCCTGCTCCATGGCTTCGCGCATGATGGCCGTCGTAATGCCCCCGATCTTGATATCCATCTGCAGGGCGGTGATGCCTTTGGCCGTGCCCGCCACCTTGAAATCCATATCGCCGTAATGATCCTCGGCGCCCGCGATGTCGGTGAGGATGGCGTAGCGGTCGCCCTCTTTCACCAGACCCATGGCGATGCCCGCCACCGGGTCCTTGATGGGGACGCCCGCGTCCATCAGCGCCAGGCATCCGCCGCAGACCGTGGCCATCGACGAAGAGCCGTTCGACTCCAGGATGTCTGAGACCACCCGCAGAGTGTAAGGGAACACATCCTCTTCGGGGATCATCGAAAGCAGCGCGCGCTCGGCCAGATTGCCGTGCCCGATCTCGCGCCGGCCAGGTCCGCGCAGAAAGCCGGTCTCACCCACACTGAACGGCGGGAAATTGTAATGCAGCATGAAGCGCTTGAAGCTCTCGCCTTCAAGAACATCCAGCCGCTGCTGGTCCTCGGCGGTGCCCAGAGTGGCCGCGACCAGCGCCTGGGTTTCGCCGCGCGTGAACAGCGCCGAGCCGTGTGTGCGGGGCAACAGCCCGACTTCGCAGGTGATCGGCCGGACCTGGTCGAAGGCCCGCCGGTCCGGACGCTGGTGCTTCAGCAGAACGTCGTCACGGAAGAGGCGCTCGTACAACGCCTCGAAAGCGTGCTTCACTTCCTTGCGCAGGTCTTCGTCGTCCTCAGGATAGCCGGCCAGGAGTTCGTCGCGCAGGGCGTCGATCCTCTTCTGGCTATCGAGCTTGGGATACTTCGAGGTATCCATGGCTTCGCGCAGGCGGTCGGTGGCCTTCTTGGCGATTTCGGCGTGCAGCGCCTCGTTCTTCACGGGAGGCGTCACGTCGCGCTTCTTAACTCCCATCTTTTCATAGAGTTCCCAGAGAGCGGCGACAATCTTGCGAATCTCGCCATGGCCATACTGGATGGCGTCGATCATGGCGTCTTCGGAAAGCTCGCGCGCCGCGCACTCGACCATCACGATGGCCTCGTCACTGCCCGCAACTACAAGATTCAACAGGCTTTCCTTGATCTCGGCGTAGGTCGGATTGGTGATCAGGCGCCCGCCAATCAGGCCCACGCGGACGGCCGCAATCGGCGTCGGGAAGGGAATATCCGAAAGAAAAAGTGCCGCGGCGCCGGCGGTAACGCCAATCACGTCCGGGTTGTAGTTCTCGTCGGCCGAGAGCACGAGCGCGATCACCTGGGTCTCATCGCGATAGCCGTCGGGAAACAGCGGCCGCACGGGACGATCGATCTGCCGGCTGGTCAGAATCTCCTTTTCGGTCGGGCGGCCTTCGCGCTTGAAGAATCCGCCGGGAATCTTGCCCGCCGCGTAGTTGTACTCGCGGTAGTCCACGGTCAAAGGAAAGAAGTCGATGCCCTCGCGAGGCTTTGAAGAGCAGGCCGTCGCCAGCACGACCGTGTCGCCATAACGCACGAAAGCCGACCCATTCGCCTGCTTGGCAAGCTTGCCGGTCTCAATCGTCAATGTGCTCGAACCGAGCGGTATCGCTACCTGTTGCATTTATTCTCCTCCACACCTGACCTCCGCCGGCGCAGCAGCGACCCTGCGACGGAAGCCGGAGCGGGCACTCAGCCCGCGACTAAGATGATTTGGGATCGCCGAATTGAAATGAGGCAGGAAAGAGTCCCCACAAGCAGAAGGCGGGTAACAACAGCCATAGGGCTTCAACCCGGGGCCATCCCCGGCGGAAGCATTCAGATTTCCGGAGGCTTCATTCACTACCAGCTATTTGCGGATGCCCAGCCGCTCGATCAACTGCTTGTAACGGGCAGGATCGCGGCCCTTAAGGTACTCCAGGAGTCGGCGACGCTTGCCAACCATGACTAACAGGCCGCGCCGTGACGCATGGTCCTTACGATGAACGCTGAAATGCTCATTCAGGTAAGATATTCTCTCACTTAGGACAGCGACCTGGACCTCGGGCGAGCCCACATCTTTGGCGTTGATTCGGTATTGATTGATTAAGCCCGTCTTGGCTTCCCGCGTCAGTGGCATCCGCTGGTTTCCTCGCTTCTCTCTAGCTTTATCCCTTTGTATCGTATTGACGATAACATAGCTTCGCCGCAAGCGCAATCTTGAGTTGACAGTCGACAGAGTCCAAAATGGAAACCCCTGATACTATCGGTTCCGCACCCAGTCGCTTTCTCTGCTGCCAGAGGGATGTCAGCATGGTCGAATCCAAATGGGTCAGCGACACCTCAGGACTTTTGACCGGTTTCCCGCCTAGTCGGCGCCCCGATGGTTCGCGATTGGTAAGGGCCGGCAGCAAGTGTGACGCAAGATTGTCGGGTGGCGCCAATCTTGGCCCGGGTCTTTCGGGTCGTCAACTGTCTTCCAATCTCGCCTGAACCGGAAGTACAGAGTCGCTCTCATCTGCACCGTGTAAATGGCGCCACCTCCCGGCGGACTCTCAACTAATCATGACTTTTCAGCTATGCGTTGTCAGCTCGTCCACCTTTTTGGGCTCGATGCAGCGAATCTGCATTCGGTCGATCGCCGGAGCCTCTTATCTCAACAAAATAAAGGGCTTACCGGCGGTCGACGAGCTTTGTATTCAGAATATCGTACACGCAAGGGATCAGAAGTCAAGGTAGTAGTTCAGTCTGGCCGTACGGGCGGGCCCCCTACGGTCAGACAGAACCTGCCGGAGTCAAGGCTACTTCCAAACCCAACGCGAGATCTGCAAGCGTCTCAACCTGCGGTTTGCAGTCAAACACTTAAGGCCTCGCTTCAGAACTGCTTGCACATCCGGGCTCCCGCTGATTTACTGATCTACGTCGAGGAGAACCTATGCCAGTCCGAAAAGCCCTGATCTCTGCACTGCTCGGAGCGCTCGTTGCCTGCGCCGTGTCTCTGCCCATTCGCGCGCAGTCCAATCCACCTCCAGGCGCGACCTCAGCACCGACCGCCGGTACAAGCGCGTCCGGATATAACCAGCCGCCAAAGAATATCCTGGACGTCATGCTGGCGCCCTCGCCGCCCGTGCCCATCGTGAGCCCCACCCAAGACGCGATTCTGCTGGTGTCGTGGCAGGACTACCCGTCGATTTCCCGCGTGGCGACGCCGTTTCTGCGCCTCGCCGGCGCCCGTGTGGAACCGAGGAATCACAGCAAGCACGACACTCCGGGCGGGTACGGCATCACGCCCTGCGCCCGCAGCTTCGATCTGGTGCGCGTCGCCGATCGCACGCAGGTTGAGGTGGCGCTTCCCGCAGGTGCGTGCCCGGGCGAACCCGTCTGGTCCGCCGATGGAAGGCGATTCGCATTCGTGAATATCTCGACCGATTCGGTCGAGCTCTGGATCGGCGATGGCAGCACGGGCGCCGTGCGTCGCGTGCCCGGAGCGCGTCTCAATCCCATGTTCGACGACGCCATGCAGTGGATGCCGGACCAGAAAACGCTGCTCGTAAAACTCGTTCCCGAGGGAATGGGTGCGCCACCGCCCGAGCCGGTGGCGCCCATCGGTCCGAGTATTCAGGAGACCGAGGGCCAGAAAGGTGAGAGCAGCACCTATGAGGTCCGCGACACGCTCGGCAACCAGCACGACGAGGATCTCTTTGACTACTACGGCGCCTCACAGCTTGCCCTGGTCAACGCGGCCACGGCAGCGATCTCGCCGGTAGGCAAGTCGGCCAATTACGAATCGCTGATTCCCGCCCCCGATGGGCGCCACGTCCTGGTCACCACCATCCACAAACCCTACTCGTACGTCACCACCTACGACCGTTTTCCGAAAGAAGTCGAAGCTTGGGATGTGTCTGACACCTCGCACATTCGCGTTCACACCGTCGCCTCGCTGCCGCTGGCGGATCGGGTTCCGATTGACGGCGTCCCCCTCGGCCCTCGCGATTTTTCCTGGCGCGCCACCGCGCCGGCAACGCTGACCTGGGCGGAAGCGCTGGACGGCGGAGACTGGAACGTGCAGGCTCCGAACCGCGACAAGATTATGCTTCAGAAAGCACCGTTCACCTCGCCCGCTCAAGAAATCGCACGCACCGAACAGCGGTACGCCGGGCTTGACTGGAGCGAACAATCGAGCACCGTGCTGCTGATTGAGTACGACCTCAACCGGCACTGGAGACGGAGTTTCCTGATCGACGTCGATCATCCTGAAAAGAAACCCCGCCTGCTTTGGGATCTCTCGATGGACGAGCGCTACAAGAACCCCGGCTACCCGGTCCATCGCCAACTCGCGAATGGCCAGTGGGTGGTCCGCCTGGACTCCGATTCCATCTACCTTCAAGGGCTGGGTTCCTCGCCCGACGGCGACCGGCCGTTTCTCGATCGGCTCAATCTCAACACGCTGAAATCGGAGCGTCTCTTCCGCAGCGATAAGACCTGTTACGAGCGATTCCTTTCCTTCACCGGGACGGACACGTGGACCTTCATCACCTGGCACCAATCGCCGAGCGATCCACCGAATGCCTTCGCGCGCACGATCGGGCAGTCGGTCAGCGCGCCTGACGGGGAGGCGGTGTTTGCTTCAACCAGCATCGCCATCACCCATATTCCCGATCCCACTCCGGCGGTGCGGGCCATCAAAAAGCGTCTCGTGAAGTACAAGCGCGCCGACGGCCTCGATTTATCGTTCACGCTCTACACCCCGCCTGGCTATCAGCAGGGCACTCGCGTCCCGGCCATTCTTTACGCCTACCCCCTCGACTATGCCGAAGCCTCCACCGCCGGCCAGGTGACCGGCTCGCAGCAAACCTTTACCCAGTTGCGTCAGTACCGGCTGTTGCTTCTCGCCGGCTACGCCATCATCGACAACGCGGCCTTCCCTATCATCGGCGATCCCAAGAAGGCCTACGACACTTATCTGGAACAGCTCGTGGCTGACGCCAAGGCCGCGGTGGATGAGGCGGTGAGCCTAGGCGTGGCCGACCCCGACCGCATCGGCGTTACCGGACACAGCCACGGCGCCCTGATGACGGCGAATCTGGTGGCTCATTCCGATTTGTTCCGCGCCGGCGTCGCTACCAGCGGGTCCTATAACAAAACGCTGACGCCTTTTGGGTTCCAGAACGAGCGGCGCTCAGTCTGGGAGGCCACGGACGTTTATCTGAAAGTGTCCCCGTTTTTCTCCGCCGCCAAATTGAAGACGCCGCTGCTCCTGATACACGGTGCGGAGGACGCCAACCCTGGCACCATCACGCTGCAGTCCGTCAAGCTCTACGAAGCCATTCGCGGCAACGGCGGCACCGCTCGCCTGGTCCTGCTTCCGCACGAACCCCATTGGTATACGGCCCTGGAGTCGAACGAACAGGAGGTCTACGAGATGCTGCGCTGGTTCGACAAGTATGTGAAGAACGCCCCGCCCAAGACGGAAGCTACGGCGCGGTAGAGTTGGTTATTCGACAGTCGGCAGAAGGCGATTGACCAGGAATTGTCAGTTTTCGCCTTCTATTGACATAAACTGCCAGAGGCCTTTAGGCTTCGACGATGGACGCGACATCGCTCAACATATCGTTGCCGAAGACTCTCAAGCAGTACGTCGAGAGCCAGGTCTCCGGCGGTACTTGCAGCACCCCCAGCGAGTACGTGCGGGAGCTCATCCGGGAAGACCGCAAGCGCCGCTTGCAAGAGGAAATCGAGATGGCGTTGGTGGCCGGCTTGAATTCGGGTGCGCCTCTCGAGGCTGACCCTGCTTACTGGGCGCGAAAGCGCAAGCGGCTCCGCGACAGGTCGGGACAATAAGAGGCGTGAGGTCGAGCGCCGAGTCCGCTGTACATCTCCCGATTGAGCACCGCCCCGCAATTGTCGACTCCCAACTGTAGACTGAATCCATGCCCGGCGTGCTGATCATCTCCCGCGACTGGCAGACGCGCGCCTTGCTCCGTGCGCAATTAGTCGAGGATGGATGCGATGTCCGGGCGTTTGTCTCGCCGGACCAAGCGAAGGCGGCACTGGCGAGAATCGAAAGGTCAAAGCGTGAGATTCAAAATTCAAAGATTCAAGATTCAAAAACTCAACATGCAAGAATTCAAAACTCAATAGTCTCAAGGGGCAGCATATTCGCGCCCGGCTTGGTGATCGCTGATGTCTCCGGAGTCTCCGATCGCGGCGAGATCGAGCAACTGGCCAGTCTGATTCGCAGCCTGCCGGCCGCTGTACCTTTATGGGTCATCGCCAGCCGAGGGGAGCCCGGGCAGGAGTCGATTGAACTTCTGAAAGAGGCGCACCTCGAGAAGGTCCTGTTCAGGCCGATTGACGGTGGCGAGTTGGTCGGGCGGATCAAGGGCCGAATTAGGGACCAGGGACCGGGGACTAAGGGATAGGGAACCGGACTGTCAACTCTCGACTGTCAACTAACTGTGAACTGCTCATTGTGAACTGTCGACTGTTTGCACGGCAGAGAAGCTGCGGAGTTCAATTCCGGACGCGCCCCGCCGATGACACTTTTGTGGACGTGTCCCCATGAGCGAGACTCTGAGCCAGCCGTCCAGCTCATCCGAGGCCCTTCGCGATGAGATCCTGGCGTTTGTCCGCTCCCTGCGCCAGCCCGTACTGATGGAGGGCGGCTCCGCGCTCCCTTTGGATGTCCTTGCCGGCCGCGATCCTGATTGCGACCGCGGGAATGCAGTGCAGGTGAGGCTGGAAGTGGAGTTCGGCAAACTGCTTCTGGAGATCTGGGGCGACGGGCGCTCGATCATGCGCCGGGTGGAAAGCATTGAACGGAAGGGCCGCAGGCTCATCATTCAGGCCCGGAAGCGCGGTGATTGGGGCCCGGTTGTGGAACTGCAGATCCGCGACGCCGAGGATGCGGCGTGCAACGGCGCCGACGGCGAACCGAACGCGCACGAAACACGTCAGGAACTTGCCGCGCGCCGAGCCGATGATCGCGACGAATTCGAACGTCAACTCCTGGCCATGCTGGCACGCGAATACCCCGGATCGCGATTCGAGCGTGTCAGCCATCGACCGGACCGGCAGCGCGTCTTTTCCGGCTGCTACACGCGAGGCTGGGCACGCCAGGGACGTGAAGCGTGGGCCTTCCTGGGACTCTCCGAACTCGAGAATCCCGCCTCGGTTGAGAACACGCTGGCCTACGGATTGATCTGGCTCGATTGGCTGCGCGAGCGCGCCGGCGGCAGCCAGCAAGTGGTTGTGAGCGGCCTCAAGCTGGTGTTGCCACCCCTCGCCGTGGCCGTGGCTGCGCATCGCGCCGCTTATCTCGATTCCCGCTCGGCCGGCGTCGAGATCCTGGAATGGACCCCGGCGGTGGAGCATCCCCGGGCCATCGATCTCGCCGACTACGGCAATGTCGAGACTCGGCTCACCCCGCGCTGGCGCGGCGCGCGCCTGATCGAAGAATACCGCCCGCTGCTCCGGGAATTGCTAGGACCGCATCTGGACCGCGTGCGCGTGGTTTCCGACGCCACCGGCGACGCGCTGTCCCTCCGCGTCTTCGGACTGGAGGTGGCGCGGATCGAAGGCCGCACCGATCCCGAGGTCTCCTTCGGAATCGAAGGCGAAAGAACGCTGCTTGAAGAAGCCGGAGGTCAAGCCGCCTTTCGGTCATTTCTGGAGGATGTGCTGCGGTTGCGCCATCGCCGCTCGCCCGATCGTGCGCACCGGTTCTTCCGCTTGCAGCCCGAGCGCTGGCTCGAGAGCCTGCTGGTTGACGACATCCGCCGCGTGGACACGGCGCTCGCGCCCGAGCACGTCTACCCGCAGGTGCCGGCCTTCTCGGGCGCCCTTGCGAATTGTGGTGCAGGCTTCCAGCCTGCGTCAGATGAGGGGGCATGCAGGACGACCCCTGCACTACAACATTTCTCCCGCGGTGTAATCGATATTCTCAGCGTCGTGCGCGACCGTGAGACTGGATCGCAGCGGCTGGCGGTGGTCGAACTGAAGCTCGATGAGGAACCCAATCTCCCCTTGCAAGGGCTCGACTACTGGCTGCGCGTGAAGTGGCTCGAAGACCGCGACCAGTTTAGGAGATTCGGCTATTTCGCCGATCTCGCTCCCTCGCCGGCGCCCCCCTTGATCTACATGGTGTGTCCCGCTTTTCGATTCCACTCCACGACCGAGCGCATTCTGCGCTACTTCGATCCATCGATCCGGGTGATCAAGGTCGGCGTCAACCAGCGCTGGCGGGATGGAATCCGGGTGCTGTTCCGCCGCATACTTGAGCAGGGGAAGGAAGCGGTGAGTGAGTTAAAGGCCCCCGATTAGTGTTACTACCCTCGAACCGGACCCTTTGACTTTCGCCCTTCGGCTTCGGACTTGCCGGGACCCTCTCTTAACGACCCCTTAACACTCTCTGGGCTACAATGTATGGAACTTCCGGCGCGCCTCGAAGCGCCCCAGGAGGACTCCCGTGGCCTCAAACGGATTTGTCTTCGCAGACCCTACGCCAACGCCTGACAATTACGATACCTTCAACCCGCAGGACGTCTTCGCGGACTCCAGCATCTACACCACGCCAGTGCCCGAACCCATCCCGGCGCCCTGGGCCTCGCCGCCCGTGCTCTCGCTCGACCAGGTGCTCGATCCGAGCGACGTCGCTCAGATTCAGAGCGCGGGCAGCATCGTCTTTCACTCGGTGGGCGACACCGGTGGCGCGAAAGATCCTTCGCACCAATTCGCTGTCGCCGACGCTCTCACGGCCGATCTGGCGGGCAAGACGCGGCAAACGGGTCTCGCGGCGTTCTTCTATCATCTCGGCGATGTGGTCTACTATTTCGGGCAGGAGAAGTACTACTACGATCAGTTCTACGATCCCTGTCGCAATTACAAGGCGCCTATCTTCACCATTCCCGGAAATCACGACGGCGTGCTCTATTCGGGCGAAGCGGTCCCATTTTCGCTGCAGCCCTTTTATTCGAACTTCTGCAGGCAGACGCCCACGCATGCCGACATCGCCGGCGGCGTCTACCGGACCACCATGACGCAGCCCGGCGTCTACTTCACCCTGGACGCGCCCTTTGTGAAAATCATCGGGCTGTATTCGAACACCAGCGAAGGTGCCACCCAGGGCGTGATCAGCGGCGGCGCCGCCGGGACCGCTCAGTTGACTTTCCTGGAGCAGCAGCTTGCCAACGCTCTCGTGGAGCGCAATCAGGGCGACGTGCGCGCGCTGATCATCGCTGTCCATCATCCGCCTTTCACCGGGAGCAGCCAGCACACTCCCAATCCGGTCATGCTGACGGATATCGACAACACCTGCGCGCAGGCGGGTATCCTGCCCGACATGGTGCTCTCCGGCCATTCGCACCTCTACGAGCGCTACACGCGCGTGGTCGAGAATCGCCAGATTCCCTTTGTGGTCGCGGGCATGGGCGGCTACTTCAACCTGTCCACATTCATCAGCGGCAGCAGCGGCAAGCCCACGCCTCCGGTTACGGGAACCGATGCCGACGGCAATCCGCTGACGCTCGAGGCTTACAACGATACTCAGTGGGGATTTCTGCGCTTGACGGTCAGCGCCGCTTCCCTCGGCGCCGAGTTCCTGGCTCTCGACCCGCAGACCGGCGCTGCTGCGGTCCAAGACAGGTTCACCCTCGACCTGAGCCAGCACATCCTGACGAGCGGTGGCGCTGCCATCGTGGTACCAGCGAAACGACCGGCATTGAAGGAATCGAAACCGAAAAAACTGAAGCACAAGGCTTCGCAGAAGACCTCGGCGCCGCCCAAGCGAAAACCTTCCAAAGGCGGCAAGCGGCGGTAGCTGTTGGCCCCCGGTTTTCAGTGGCGTCTTAATTCTCGACGCAGGAGCGGCCCTTGTGGCCGCCCGGGTAATGGCAGCACAATTGTTCGGGCGGCCACAAGGGCCGCCCCTACGTCGAGACTGGGACACCATCCAATTTTCCGGAGGAAAACCTCATGCATAGCAGATTCCGAGTCACTCTTCTAGCCAGCGTGCTGGTTCTTGCGGGCGGCCGAGCGCCGGCCATCCTGGCACAGCAGGGTCCCTCACAGGACGCGATTCAAATGACGGCCAAAAAATATGAGTTCAATCCTGCGACCATCACCGTGAAGCAGGGCCAGCACGTGAAGCTGGTCATTACGGCCACGGACCGCGATCATGGCTTCAAGATCGCGGATTTCAACGTGGAGCAGCGCCTGCCGAAAGGCGTCCCCACGACCGTTGAGTTTACGGCGGACAAGATGGGAACCTTCCCCTTCGAGTGCTCCGTCGTGTGCGGGTTCGGACACCACAAGATGAAGGGGAAGCTGGTCGTCGAACCCGCAGGCGGGGAACCGTCCTCCAGCCAGTAGAATCGGAAGTAACAACCTTTCAGGCTACTGGCGGCGGCACAGAAAAACCCGTACAATACCAGATCGATTCCTTCCCGCCGGACTTCGGATTGCCCATAGATCTTCGGGATCGTGCGGCGCCTGCCGATACAGGCTGGCTGTTGAATCGCTAATCGCTTTCAAAGTACAGGAGAAAGAATGCGGCAATTAAGAATAGCGCTGTGCCTCGTAGTGTTCGCGCTGGTCCTGGCCCCAGCGGTGCGGGCGCAACTCATGGAGCGGGTGGAACCAGGCGACGTGCGGGTGTTCCAAATCACGCTTCGGAGCAAGGGCGCGGCGCCGGGTTTCAACCCTTTCCTTGTTATCGTGAGACCTCAGGACAAGGTCCGGTTAGTGATCACTTCGGTCGACAAAGACTGCGATTTTGCGATCAGAGGTTTAAACGTCCATCGGAAGGTTAAGAAAGGCGTGCCTGCCACCATCGACTTCACGGTTCATGACGAGGGCAAATTCGACTTCTCCTGCGGCGGAATAGTGATGCACGAACTGCATCACGAGGTGAAGGGCACGCTGGTGGTGAAGAAGGGTGGCGAGGCGGCGCCTGCGGCGAGCAGCGGAGCGTAGCGGTTTCCGGGAACGAAATTTCCCGCGTCCCTAGAGCGGGGCTTTCACAGCCTGTGAAAACCTCATATCCGGCAATGGCGACTGTGGATCCCCGCCTTCGCGGGGATGACGAGACTGGATTTGGATGACGTGGCTGGGAGAAGATGTACGTCTGAAGATGTTATTCCCGCGAAGGCGGAAATCCACGAGTTCTCACAATCTGCCGCAAAACCGCGCTCACTGGAAACGGTAAATCCGACGCTCTTCAGAATATCTCGAAGCGTTCATGGTGCACCGTGGGATCGCTCTTGATTACCACGTCTTTGCCCGTCAACGACTCCAGCTCGGCGGTGAGCATCCCTTCCCGCGACTTGAGCGCCCGCGCCACCTCGGGGTTCACGCGCAAGGTGAGCGTATTTCCCTCGATTTCGCTCGCCATTTTCTTCGCTTCTTCCATGATTTCGTAACAGACTGTGGTCACGGACTTAATCCAGCCCGAGCCCGTGCAGTAGGGGCACTGCTCGGAGAGAGTCCGCTCCAGCGACTGCTTCACGCGCTTGCGGGTGAGCGCCACCAGGCCGAATTCGTTGAAGGAGAGAATCTTGGTGGGCGCCCGGTCCTTACGGAGCGCTTCGTCGAGCGCCTGCACCACCTTGGCGCGATTGCGGCGGTCGTCCATGTCAATGAAGTCGATCACCACGATGCCGCCGAGATCGCGCAGGCGCACCTGCCGCACAATCTCCTTGACTGCGTCGATGTTGGTCTTGACGATGGTGTCTTCCAGGCGGTTGGTTTTGCCCACGTACTTGCCCGTGTTGACGTCAATGGCGACCAGGGCCTCCGTCTGATTGATCACGATGTAGCCGCCGGATTTCAGCCACACCTTGGGCTTGAGCGCCTTGTCGATCTCGCTCTGGATGCCGAACTCTTCGAACAGCGGGTTATCTTTGGAATACAGCTTGACATGTCCGACCAGCGACGGCTGGAAGCGATGGACGAAATCGAGCACGTTCTGGTACTCCAGCTCGTTATCCACGCGGATGCTTTTGAAGTCCGGAGAAAGGATGTCGCGCAGGATCCGCTCCACCAGCGTGAGGTCGCGATGAATCAGCGCCGGCGCCTTGGTGCGCTCGGTGCGGGTGCGGATCTCGTGCCAGAGCTTCGCCAGAAAATCCAGGTCGCCCTTCAATTCCTCTTCGCTGCGTCCGGCGGCGGCAGTGCGCACGATGATGCCGCCCATCAGCGAGCCGCGGTGCTCGAGAATAACGTTCCGCAGCCGCAGGCGTTCTTCCTCCGTGCCGATCTTGCGTGACACGCCGATGTGATGGATCGTCGGCATGTAGACCAGATAACGTCCGGGCAGTGCGATATGGGACGTGATGCGCGCGCCCTTGGTCCCCAGGGGCTCCTTGGCAATCTGCACCAGGATCTCCTGGCCTTCCTTCAGAACCTCATTGATCTGGACCGGTTGCTCGTTTCCGGAACGCGGAAAATCCGGCCGCCGCCCGTGACCCTCCGGACGTGAACCGCGGTTGAACCGGCCGCGTCCGCGACGGCCGCGCCGCGGCGCAAAGCGCGGACGCTGCTGTTGGTCGCGCATCGTGTAGGAACGCCCTCCCGGCGCTTCCGGGCCGGCGCCCATCGGCGGCGGAGCTTCGCCGTTCTCGTTCGACTGGGCGACTGGAGCCCCGTCCTCCGGCAGCTCCTCGAGAGCCTGCTCAACCGACGAATCCGGGGTTTCGCCGCGTCCCTCGTTCTCCGGCTCCGAGGCCTCAGGGTCGATTTCATCGACCTCGACTTCGCCGATTTCAATCTCAGAATCTTCGGCCTCGACGACTCCCTCGGTTGTGAGCACCTCCGGCTCTTCGGCATCGGCCAAGACCGGCGCGCCGGCGGACGTGGGAACTTCAGACACAGCCGCCTGCTCCGTCTCCGGCGCCACCGGAGCGTGACGGTGCGTCGGAGCATCCGGCTCGACAGATAAGGGCGCCACGCGGAAGTTTCCGGCGAGCAGATCATCCTCAAGGCTGTCCGCTTCTGAAGGCGCAGCCTCTACAAGCTTTTCCGGCGTAGTGCCTGACTCAGGCGCAGTCGAGATTTCCTGAACACTGGTTCCCCCGCCTTCGTAATTCCGCGGCAGGTCTTCGGACTGGACAGGGATTTCTGGCGTGCTGAACTCTTCTTCGGCGTGACTCTCCCGGGCCGCTGCTGCCGATTCGGTCTCCAGGGCGCTTCCCTCGGGCGCCGCCGGGCTCTCCGACTGCGCCTGGCCGTATCGGGCCAGCGATTCGCCCGGTAACACCTCGAAACCGGTCGAAGGAACCTCGGGCGCGGCCGGACGTCGCTCGGGTTCGCGCTCCCGGAAGGGTTGACGGCCGAACTTTCCGCGTCCCCGCCGGCGACGGCGGCCGCGTCCGCCCGGCGAGTCCTGCCAGGAACGATTCGGCGGGTTGCGAGTTTCCGATGAAGCCGGCACAGGCGGAGCTGCCGCCGCCGTCGTCTCTACCGAAGCTGGCGCAGCGGAAGCAGCCTCAAGAGCCGACGGCTCTCCGCCCTGGACGTCGGCCTGGCCGCGGTCCACGGGCTCGACAGCTTCGGAAGGGACTGTCGCCTGCCCTGCAATGTCCGGCTGTGCCTCAGCCGCGGCGAGCTTGCTGACCCGCGTCTCCGCGTCGGCCACCACGCGGTCATATTCATCGGAATCTTCAAAGAAATCGGAAACGTAGAGGAATGCGTCGCGTTCGAGGCCGATATCGACGAAGGCGGACTGCATGCCCGGCAGAACCCGGCTGACGCGGCCTTTGTAGATGCCGCCCACCAGTCCTACGTCGGTATCGCGCTGATAGAATACCTCCACCAGGCTGTCATCTTCGACGACAGCTACCTTCGTCTCGTGTGGAGACGAGGCAATGAACAACTCCTTCGGCATGGAAAACTCCTCTGGCGCGGACCGCAAGCTGGTCAACCTCGCCGGACCTGCCCCGCCGCAACCTTGCGCCGGTACACTTTGCCCGCTCCGAGGGACCCACGCTTTCGTCCTTATGAGGACCGCCGTCCGGCGCTCAGGCGCAACGCAAAGGCGATCCGGCCAACACGATCTTGGGTCTGTTCGGCAGCCATTCAACAGCCGTCCGGGCTGACCTTGCCCGCTTTCGAACTACCGGCGGCTGACTCCGCGCCGGCCACAACCATCGTCGAGCTGATGCTAATTCACAAAACGCCGGCGTTTCACGCTCAAGGCCAGCCCCAAGCCGATGAACGTTGCAAAAACCGAAGACCCCCCCTGGCTCATCAACGGTAGGGGAATACCGGTTATCGGCAGCCAGCCGATCATCATACCAATGTTGACGGCCACCTGGAAGAACAGCACCGCTGCCAGGCCCGCCACCAGGAAAGCACCCGCCCGGTCCGGAGCCCACTGAGCTCCGTCCAGGAGGCGCAACAACAGGATCAGATACAGCAACAGAGCGATCGCCGTTCCCACGAAACCCTGTTCCTCCGCAAACGAGGCGAAGATGAAGTCCGCGTGGGAAACGGGTACAAAACCCAATTGGCTCTGGGTTCCACGGCCCAGGCCCTTGCCCCACAAGCCGCCGGAGCCCACGGCGATTTTGGACTGCGCCACCTGATACCCGGAGCCCCGCGAATCCTCCGAGGGATGCGCGAAGCTCATTACCCGGTCCCGCTGGTAGGGAAGCATGAAATGCCATCCCACCGGCGCGAGAACGGCGGCGAGCAATCCCAGCGCCGCCACCTGGCGAAGGCGCACACCCCTCAGGAGCACGCCCGCCGCCACAATCGCCAGATACGTCAGCGCCGTCCCCAGGTCGGGCTCCAGGGCTACCAGCGCCGCCGGCAACCCGGCGACCGCGGCCAGCACTGCCAAATCTCTCCATTCCACCGGTTTGGCAGGCCGCCGACCCAGGTAAAACGCCGACCCCAATATTATAACCAACTTAATCAGTTCAGACACTTGAAGACTTTGCCCGCCGATACTGAGCCAGCGATGCGTCCTGGCGACGGTGTTCCCGAGCACCAGGACCCCGGCCAGCGCCCCGAGACCCGCGACATACAGCGTGGGGGCGTGCTCCACGATGTGGTGGTAATCGATCTGGCTGATGACGACGGCAGCCAGCACGCCGACGATCACCCAATCGAGTTGCTTGCGGTACTCGCCGGCGAGCGCCGAGTGCGCCGTGGTGCTGTAGATCTGCATCACGCCGAGGCCCGCAAGTCCCACGGCCACCAGCAGCAGGGGCCAATCGAGATCGCGGAAGCTGAGATTCCTGCCCATCGATGATGACGATTATACTACCGCGGGACGCGATCGTAGTGCGGCTTCCAGGCTTCCCCGGCAGTGGGTCAATTGGGGGTAGGGGCGTCACGTAGGGGCGGGCCCCCGCGGCCGCCCAGTTTGGAGCGGGTCGGTCAATTGGGCGGGCACAGGGGCCCGCCCCTACGTGATGCCTTACTCCAATGGCCTCTGACTCGCTTCTCTCGATGATGTAGGCTACATATGATCTATAATAAATACCTTGACATGCAGTCCAATCTATGCCAAATTTGTCCGCTCCTGGAGATTTCCTTGCCGGGCCGCTCCCCAATTCGTCCAGCCGGAGTTGTCGCCGCCATTTGCGATGTTCGAATTCCAGAGTAGCAGGAGCGAAACAAGCCTACCAACGAGGCTGGAATGTCGTGGGAAGTCAAGCGGTTACGCGGATGTGTTTCGCGGGAGCCTTCCGGTCCGTGCCAGCGGCAGATCGAGTCCGGCCAGTAAGAAGGAAATTCCAAAAATGTCGCCGGAACGAAACTGGAATGTGGAATGGAATGAAGAACTTGCCTTAAATCGGATTCGCTTCGCTTTCGCTCTCCGCGGAACAAGGCGCTGCGGCTCTGGTAGCATGGTTCGGCGGACCCAAAGACCGAAGCGAGCTATGTCGCGCAAGGAAAACCTGGTGGAGATTGCGGTGATGGCGCCGATTCCAAGGCCGCTGACCTATCGCGTCCCCCCGCGCCTCGAAGTCCGGGCCGGACAGCGCGTCTTTGTGCCCCTCGGACGGCGGCGCGCCCAAGGCATCGTTCTTGAACCAGCCGGGACAATGGCGGCAGGTATTGAGGCCAAGGACGTCTTGGAGGTGATCGATGCCGAGCCTTTGCTCTCGCCCGAACTGCTGACGCTTGGCCTCTGGATCGCCGAGTATTACGTCGCGCCGCCCGGAGAAGTCTTCCGGACCATGCTGCCGTTGCTCAAAGAGACGCGCCGCGCCGAGCGCCTGGAGCTGACCGCGCTCGGACAGACGCGGCTCGAGTATCTGGTGGAGAGGCTCTGCGATGCTGCCATGACGCACGCGGAAGCGCCCGGGAGCGCGGGCATCTTGCCCGCAGAGCGCCCCGCCGACGCCTGCGATTCAGCCGACCCCGGTGGGACTCAAGGCGGGCAGGATGCCCGCGCTCCGGGCGACGGTCCTCAGGGCACCCTCGAGCGCGAGAGGCTCTTTCTGGAAGCGCTCGTCAAGCATGCCCTGGCCATTCATGTCGCCAGAAAGCAATACGGCGCCGATGTCGTGGAGCGCGCCCAGCAGGAAGGCTGGGCCGAGCTGCACAACGTGGAGGAGAAGCGCGCCCGCCGGACCGTGCTCTCGGTGCGGCTATCCGGGCCGCTGCCGGAGCAGTTACCGAAGCTCTCCAAAGGGGCGCGGCGCATCCTGGACGCGCTCGCCGGTCCGGCTTCCCATGCCGGCGCGGAACCCCTTGATCACAGGCCTCTGCTGAAATCCGCAAAGGGAACAATTCCGCAGCTGCGACAGTTGGAGATGGCAGGGCTCGTTTCCATCGAAGACCGTTCGGCGTTCGGGCCGCCCGTCGCGCCGGGTGCCGAAGCCGACAGCGCGTTCGGCTCGCCCGTCGACGGTTCGCGCTTCGAGCTGACACCCGAACAGGCGGCGGCGTTCAGTGATCTCACTGAACGCCTCGACGCGCGCAAGTTCTCCACCACGCTTATCCACGGCGTGACGGGCAGCGGCAAGACGGAGCTCTATCTGCGCCTGATTTCGCGGGCCCTGGAACAGAATCGCGCTGCCTTGATGCTGGTTCCGGAAATCGCGCTCACGCCCGCCGTGCGCTCGCTCTTCATCTCCCGGTTCGCAAGCGAAGTCGCCGTGCTGCACAGCGCGCTCGCGCGCGGCGAACGTCATCAGGCGTGGTGGCGGGCGGCGCGCGGCGAAGCACGGGTGGTGCTGGGAACACGGTCCGCTGTTTTCGCCCCGGTTCCGAACCTGGGCCTGGTGATCGTGGATGAGGAGCACGACGCAAGCTACAAGCAGGATGAAACGCCACGTTATCACGGCCGCGACGTGGCCGTGGTGAGGGCCCGCCTCGCGGGAGCGCTTTGCGTGTTGGGCTCGGCCACGCCTTCGCTCGAATCGTACTGGAACGCCGAACGCGGCAAGTACGCGCTGGCGAGGCTTCGTGAACGCGTGGCCGGGCGCCCGCTCGCCGCGGTCGAAGTTGTGGACATGCGCGCCGAGTTCCGCCAGACGTTCAGCAAGGTCCCGGTGTCACGCCGCCTGCAGACCGAAATCGAGACGCAGCTCGCGCGCCGCGAACAAACGATCATCCTGCTCAACCGCCGCGGCTACTCGTGGTACCTCCTGTGCCGCAGTTGTGGGGAGAGTCCGGAGTGCGTGAACTGCTCGATCTCGCTCACTTACCACCGCGCCGAGCATCGTCTGATCTGCCACTACTGCGGCTATTCCATTCCCGTGCCGTCGCGCTGCCCGGCCTGCCAGAGCGAGTTCATCTACTATGTGGGCGAGGGAACGGAAAAGATCGAGGACAAGTTCCGCGAGCTTTTCCCCGCCGCGCGAGTGGAGCGGCTCGACCGCGATGTAGCGCGGCGCGCCGGCCACTTCGAACGCGTGCTCGGCCGCTTCCGGCGGGGCGAGATCGACATTTTGATCGGCACGCAGCTGGTGTCGAAAGGTCACGACTTCCCAGGCGTCACCCTGGTGGGCGTGGTCTCGGCCGATCAGGGTCTGCGACTGCCCGATTTCCGGGCCGCCGAGCGCACTTTTCAGCTCCTCACCCAGGTGGCCGGGCGCTCGGGACGCGGCACCCTGCCCGGCCGGGTGCTGGTGCAGACCTTCTATCCCGAACACTACGCCATCCGTCTTGCCGCCGAGCAGAACTACGAGGGCTTCTTCGCCAAGGAGATGCGCTTCCGGCGCATGATGCGCTATCCGCCGGTGGCGGCGCTGGCGCGGATCGTAGCCCAGAACTCTAAGCTCGAAAAGGTGGTGGAGGCGGCGCGGCAGATCGAGCGCTATCTCCAGCGCGCCTTGGATCAGGAGTCAGGGGCGAGCCAGGGGACGGGGATCAGGGGCCAGGGTTCAGCGGGGGAAGACTCTACCGGATCCGCACCCTCGGGCGGGCAGAACTCCCGGCTCGGTCCCTTTCGCTTCGCCCTGCTAGGTCCCGGCCCCGCTCCTCTCGCGCGCATCCAGGGCCGGCATCGCATCCAGTTTCTCATCAAGGCCGCCTCGCGCACCGAGCTTAATCGGCTGCTCGGAGGCTTGGCCCTTCACCTCGAAGCTGAACGCCTCCCGCCTCCCAGTGTTTTGATTGACATGGACCCGGTCAGCGTTATGTAACCCGCCGGTGCTGAATTTGCACTAACTGCTATCCCATCTTCTGCCGATAGGATGTCAGGTGCCCGATTGCTCCGACCGGGCCGATAGTGTGGCTTCGCAGTGATGCCAGGCACTGAGCGCTGATGCTGAACAAACACCAACAAGGCAGTCTCGCTGACCGGAGTGCTCGGCCGCGTCGCAGCGCCCTGGCGGTGCTGGATCTCAGATCTCCTGCCGTCCTGATTGTTGTATTCCTTCTGAGCGCGGGAGTTGCGGCCGCCTACGAGCTGGTCAGATCCTTCCCGTTCGCGATCGGCACGATCTGGCAGTCGCACGAACTGGCCATCGGTCTCATCGCTTTGGGCTCAACAGCGGTTTTCTATTTCGTGCGGCGCGCGCAAGAGGAGGCTCGTTCCGAGATCGATGCCGAGCGAGCGAAGACAGCCGCCGGCGAGAAGCAATTCCAGCTGCTGTTCGCAGGTAATCCCCTGCCGATGTGGCTCTACGATCCGGGGACGTTGCAGTTTGTGGAGGTCAACGAGGCCGCGGTGAGGCAATACGGCTATTCGAGGGACGAGTTTCTAACGATGACGCTGGAGGACATCAGGCTGGCCGAGGACGTTCCGGCTCTGCGCGAGAATCTGGCCCAGGGCCGTGAGCCCATGGAATTCTCCGGCCCCTGGCGGCATCGTCTGAACGACGGGCGAGTGATTGACGTCGAGATTCGCAGCCACTCGCTGGACTGGAAGGGGCGCGAGGCCGTTCTGGTGGTGGCGCAGGAGGTCACGGAGCGCCGGCGAGCCGAAGAGGCTCTGCACGAAAGCGAGTCACGGCTCCAGGAGATTTTTGCTTCCGTCCAGACGGGAATCCTGGTGATCGATCCCGAAGGGCACCGGATCGTGGACGCCAATCCGGTGGCCCTCCAGTCGATCGGCTTGCCCCGCGAGCAGGTAGTTGGCGAGGAATGCCACAAGTTCATCTGTCCTGCGGAAAGAGGCTGTTGCCCCGTAACCGACCTTTGCCAGAAAGTGAACCAATCGGAACGCGTTCTGCTGGCGGCGAACGGCGAAAAGCGCGCCATCATCAAGACCGTGGTGCCCATTCTCATCAACGGCCGCAATCATCTGCTGGAAAGCTTCGTCGACATCACGGACCGCAAGCGAGCCGAGGAAGCCCTGAGGGAAACGGGAGAGCGCTTCCACACGGCTTTTGAGCACGCGCCTTTGGGAATGTGTCTGACATCGCTGGAGGGACGCTTCCAGCAGGTGAACGCGACCCTCTGCGAAATGCTGGGCTATAGCCACGAGGAGCTGTTGGGAGGGAAGTTTGCCAATATCACTCATCCGGATGACCTGGAGATGTCGCGGGAAGCTATGGATCGAATCCGGCGCGGGGACGCGGGGTTTTTCGATTTCGAGAAACGATACATCCGCAACGACGGGCAGACGATCTGGGTACGCCTGAGAATTTCGATTGCGAGAGACGGGCGCGGCCAACCTTCGTACGCGATCACCCACGTCGAAGACATTACCCGGCGAAGGCAGACCGAAGAGGCATTGCGGGAGAGCGAACAGAAGTATCGTTCGCTGATTTCCAACATCCCGGACGTGGTCTGGACGGCCGACTCGAAATTCAATTTCGTCTTCGTGAGTGACAGCGTCGAGAGAGTCACGGGATTCTCGGGCGGCGAGGTGCTCCGCCAGGGCGTAAAGGTGTTGATTGAAGCCCTCCATCCGGACGACGTTCGGGGTTTCCTGGACGCCTTCGAGGCGGCCTTCGCATGCAATGAACTCCGCGAAATTGAGTGCCGCGCGCGGCGCAAAGACGGCGAGTGGATCTGGGTGCACATCCGCCCGATCGCCAGGTATGAGAGAGATGGCATCTGTTACGTGGATGGCCTGTGCTCGGATGTCACGGCGCGCAAGCGAGCGGAAGAAACACGAGGATTTCTGGCCTCGATGGTGGAGTCATCCGACGATGCCATTGTGGGAAACAGCCCCGACGGGACGATCCTGAGTTGGAACAAGGGTGCAGAACTGATTTACGGCTATCGCGCCGAGGAAGCGATCGGCCGGAAAGCCTCCAGGCTCGTGCCGCCCGAGCGTGTCGACGAGCACCGGCAGATACTGGAGAGGATCAGAGCCGGAGAAACAATCGCAGGTTTCGAGACCGTGCGGGTGCGAAACGATGGCACTCCGGTCGATGTTTCGCTCACCATATCTCCGATCAGGAATTCCGCCGGGGACGTGACCGGCGTGGCGGCGATTACCCACAACATCAGCGCGCGCAAACGGGCCGAGGATGCGCTGCGAAAGAGCGAAGAGCAATTCCGGCAGCTGGCGGAAAACATTCGCGAGGTCTTCTTTGTCCATACCCCGGAACCGGCGCGGGTGACTTACCTGAGCCCCGCTTACGAAGAAATCTGGGGCCGGTCACGGGAGGAGGTCTATGCGCGGGCGGCATCGTGGATGGAGTCGGTTCATGTTGAAGACCGCGACCGCGCCGCGGCTGTGTTTGAGAAATCACAGCGGGGAGCAGCGACCGATACGGAGTATCGCATCCTGCGGCCGGACGGCTCCATTCGCTGGATCCGGAACCGCACCTTCCCGATCGCGGACAGCGATGGCCGGTTCTATCGGGTTGTCGGCACCGCCGAGGACATTACCGAGCGCAAGCTTGTGGAAGAAGCTACGCGTCAGGCGAAGGAGGCCGCGGAAGAGGCCAGCAGGGCCAAGAGCGAATTTCTTGCCAATATGAGCCACGAGATCCGCACCCCGATGAACGGGGTGATCGGGATGACCGACTTGGCGCTGGGCACCGAGCTCAGTGGCGAGCAGCGCGAATATGTCAGTCTGGCCAGAAGCTCCGCCGAGGCTTTGATGCGGGTTATCAATGAGATTCTGGACTTTTCGAAGATCGAGGCGAAGAAGCTGGACTTGGAGCACATCGCCTTCGATTTGCGAGACACGGTTCAGCAGACGCTGAAACCTCTGGCGCCGCACGCCGACGGCAAGGGCCTGGAACTGCTGGCCAGTTTCGAGCCTGACGTTCCGGGTGCCGTGTTCGGCGACCCAGGCCGGCTGCAGCAGATCCTGACAAACCTCATCAGCAACGCCGTCAAGTTCACCGAGCGGGGCGAGGTTGTGGTGACGGTCCGCCGAGCCCCTGTGCGGGGAGCCCTGGATTTCAGCGTCAGGGATACGGGTATCGGGATCCCGGCGGAGAAGCAGCAAACCATCTTCGAGGCCTTCTCACAGGCCGATGCCTCTTCGACCCGGCGGTTTGGCGGCACGGGGCTCGGTCTGACCATCGCCTCCCAATTGGTGAGCCTGATGGGGGGCACCATGTCGCTCGAGAGCGAACCTGGCAAAGGCAGCACTTTTTCTTTTACGGTTCCCCTGGAGGTTGCGCCGCAACCTGGTCCGGCTGCGCCGGGCCAAAGCAGCCCGGTTTCGCTCGAAGGACTGCCGGTGCTGGCGGTGGACGACAACGCCACGAATCGGCGGATCCTTCACGCGATGCTGGCGCGATGGGGAATGGCGCCGGCCCTGTCGGAATCCGGATCTCAAGCTTTGTCGCTGTTGCGGCAAGCCGGTTCGCTGGAGGATCCCTATCCGCTGATCATCGTGGATTCACAAATGCCCGGCATGGATGGTTTCACACTGATCGAAAGGATCAAGGAGGAACTCAAGCTGACCACCGCGACCATCATGATGCTGACTTCAGGTCCCCAGCCCGGGGATACGGCCCGCTGCCGCGCCTTGGGTGTGGCCGCCTATCTCACCAAACCAATCTCCGAATCGGAGCTGCACGCTGCGGTGCTGCGGGTGCTGGGCCCTCAGGCGGCGCCGGTTCGCCCGCGGCGCCCTGCAGAGTCGCTGTCAGCCGGGATGGCATCGCGGGCACGCAAGGTGCTGGTGGTCGAAGACAACGCCGTGAACCGGCTCCTGGCCGTCCGGCTTTTGGAGAAGATGGGCCATAAGCCCAGGGCTGCCGCCGGCGCTCGGGAGGCCCTGGACGCGCTGGAAAGAGAATCCTTTGACGCTGTGCTGATGGATGTTCAGATGCCGGAGATGGACGGACTCGAGGCTACATCCGTCATCCGGCGCCGCGAGAAGGCGTCGGGCAGTCATCTTCCCATCATCGCCATGACCGCCCATGCTATGCAGGGCGACCGGGAGCGCTGTCTCGAGGCCGGAATGGACGGATATATCGCGAAGCCCATCGGCCAGAAAGATCTGATGGGCGTGTTGGAAGAAATTGTCGCGGAATCTCCCGAGGGGCCGATGGGCGACCCCGGGCAGCTTCGAATGCAGATGGAGCCGGCCGCCTGCGGCGAGTAGCCTGCCCCCCTCCCCCTCAACGTTTCACGTGATAGGGCCGGTACACCGGCTCCCAGACTTCGCCGCGTATTCGGGCCTGCAAGGTATCGTCGTCGCAGGCTTCGGCCACGCCCTCAGCTTGTGCCTGCCGTGCCGCGGCGATAGCCACCGCCAGGGACACCTCTCGCAATCGATCGACTGGCGGAAGCAGGTGCTCGCCAGGCCCGTGGCGGGCCGGCGAGATTGCGGCCAGAGCTTTCGCGGCAGCCATGAACATCGAGTCGGTGACGCGCCGGGCGCCGGCCGCGAGGATGCCGAGGCCGAGCCCGGGAAAGATGTAGGAGTTATTGGCCTGGGCGACGGGAACCGCTCGTCCCTCCCAGTGCACTGCCGGAAAAGGACTCCCCGTTCCGATCACGGCCCGACCTTCACTCCATTTCACCAGATTCTCAGGGGTAGCCTCGGCGCGCGACGTGGGATTGGAGAGGGAAAAGATCACGGGCTTTCTCTCGGATTGCGCCATCCGGCGGACAATTTCTTCCGTGAAGAGACCGGGTTGTCCTGAGACTCCGATGAGCGTCGTGGGCCTGGCATTCACTATCACGTCGAGCAGCCCGATCCGGCCCGGATGCTCGAATTTCCACCCTGCCACCGCCGAGCGCGGCTGCGCCAGCTCCGCTTGCGCATCGCGGATTCCCGGCGTACCCTCCACCAGCAAACCGTTCACGTCGACGGCGTAGAATCGGCTACGAGCTTCGATTTCGCTCAGGCCCGCCTCACGCAGGGCGGTTCTCAGGAGGCGCGAAATTCCCTGGCCCGCGGATCCGGCGCCGAGCAGGGCGATGCGTTGATCCGGCAGTGTCACTCCCGTCACTTGAATGGCGGCCAGCAGGGCCCCGGCGGCCACCGCGGCCGTGCCTTGCATGTCGTCGTTGAAGGTGCAGAGTCGATCCCGATAGCGATCAAGCAAATGACCCGCATTGGCTCCGGCGAAGTCCTCCCATTGAAGCAGGAGGTGCGGCCAGCGATTGATCAACGCCGCCACGAAAGACTCGATGAAGTCGTCGTATGGGACGCCGCGAACACGCTCATGCCGCCAGCCCACGTAGAGCGGGTCGTTCCGCCGCTCGGCATTGTCAGTCCCCACGTCGAGCAAAATCGGCAAGGCCTTCTTCGGGTGGATACCGGCGCATGCGGTGTAGAGCGCGAGCTTGCCGATCGGAATCCCCATGCCACCGGCTCCCTGATCGCCGAGACCCAGGATGCGCTCACCATCGCTCACGACGATCACTCGCACTCCGTCATAGCGGCGATGACCAAGGATTGCGGGAATCTGGGCCTGGAGGGGGAGGCTCAGGAAGAGGCCGCGCGGCTTGCGCCAGATTTCGCTGAACCTCTGGCAGCCTTCGCCGACTTCCGGAGTGTAAACCAGGGGCAGCATCTCCGACAGGTTACGAACCAGCAGCGCATAGAAGAGAGTCTCGTTGATGTCCTGAAGGTCCCGCAGAAAGGAATAGCGCTCGAAGTCGGTCTCGAGGGCGCGCAGCGCCCGGAGACGGCGGCTAATCTGCTCGTCCAGCGAGCCGATGTGCGGCGGAAGAAGCCCATGAAGGGCAAAGGTGGTCCGCTCCTCATCGGTGAAAGCGGTGCCCTTGTTGAGCATGGGGTCGTTCAGCAGGTCAAAACCGGTCCGGCTCGTTTCGATCACATCTTCAGACGGAGCCGCGGGCTTCGAGTTCATACGCCTCACTTCACTGAGAAGGGCGTCGGCATAAAGCAAAGAGCAAAAATCAGCAGCGCCGCCAGCGCCAGCGCCGGCCGCAGCCGGCCGAGATTTTCGAACGGGAATCGGACGGGCGGATGCCCCACACCGATAAGTGCGATCATCACGGCCCAGAAGAACCATCCGGCCCAACAGAAGTAGCCGAGCGGCAGGAGTGCGATCCAGAGCGCACGAGCCACCGGTCGATGCCGGCTTTCGAGCACCGCGTAGAGGATGTGGCCCCCGTCGAGCTGGCTGATGGGTAGAAGATTGAGAGCCGTTGCGAAGAGCCCCACCCAGGCCGCGCAGCCGACCGGCGTAAGCACAAGTTGACCGGGCGGCAGGCCGGGGCGCAGCCAATGAGTGAGGAGGCTCAGCGCCAGCGGATGCCCGGGAACGATCATGTCGGGAATGAAGGTCACGCTGCTGGCGCGCGAACGCAGAACGGCTGAGACCAGCGCCGGAACGGCGATCAGGAATCCCGCCGCAGGACCGGCGAAGGCCACATCAAAAAGAACCCTTCGCGTGGGAATAGGCTCGCGGATGCGGATGAAAGCGCCGAGCGTACCGATCAGGGTCGGAGCCGGAATGAAATAGGGGTAGCTCACGCGCAGAAGATAGGCGCGCGCAACCAGATAGTGCCCGAGTTCATGCGCCAGCAGGATACCGAGCAGCGTGCCCGAGAACGGTACGCCACGAACGAGCAGCAAGGGATGATGCAGGAGATCCCGGATCAGAAGCCACGACAGACTCAGGTCGAAGGCCGGTCGGTGGGCCGCGTAGTTTTCCGCGATTTGCGCCCCGACCGTCAAAGTCGTCAGTACCGTGGCACCAAAAAGCGCGAGATGAAACGGGAAGCTTGATGTCCAGACCGGAGCGCGGAAGCGCCAGGCTGGCCGCCATCGCCACCACCGGCGTCGCGACGAAATCGCGATCGGCGGCTCGAGGACCCCCGGACCAAAGCGGTTGTGGGCGGGGTGGTCGCTCATTAAAAACCAGCGGCAGAAACCAGCGGGACCGTCGATCAACTGACGATGCCGGGCCCTGCTGCTGCGAGATCCGGGCTCGATGGCCCTCAAAGGGTCTGCAGTTCTTTGCCGGGTTTGAAGCGAACGGCTCTGCCGGGCTGGATAGTAACTTCTTCGCCCGTGCGGGGGTTGCGTCCTACGCCCGTCTTGCGCGCTTTGACATTAAAGACCCCGAAACCGCGCAGTTCAATCCGGTCACCCTCGGCCAGCGCCTTCTTGAGGGAATCGAAAACCGTTTCGACCGCCATTTCGGCCTTCGTCTTCGTGATACCGGTGCGGCTGACGACCTCATTTACGATATCGAGTTTGATCACGGGCAATCTCCTGATTCAGAGGCACTTCCATCGTAGAGAATGGCTTTCGGAGTTGTCAAGGACTCATCAGGACGCAATACCGCGATTCATGCTCAGGGCCATGAGCGCGAATGAGGCGACAATGATCAGGCTGGCCAGAAGTCCCAGGATGTCCCAAAGGACTTCTTCGTTCCGTGTCTGAGGTTCTCCCTGCGGAACGATGTAGCCCAGCAGCAGTCCCGAAGCGAGGCCACCAAGGTGAGCGGCATTGTCGACAGCGAAGAAGAGGCCGAAGATAAAGATGTAGATGACCCATCGCCATAGCTGAGCGCGATACGTCCGGCCTAAACCGCCGTGATGAAAACTCGCGCCAATCAGCACGCCGACCAATCCCAGGATTGCGCCTGAAGCGCCGATGGACACGCCTCCGGGGCTCCACACCAGGCTGAACAGGAAGCCGATGACGCCAGTGACGAGGTAGAGCACGATGAACTTGGACTTGGTGAACAGCGACTCGGCCATCGGTCCCAGATCAAACAGGCACCACAGGTTCATGCCGATGTGAAAGATACCGGCGTGGAGAAACATCGCTGTGACCAGCCGCCACCACTGGCCGGCATAGATCGCCGGACCGTACTTCGCACCCAGCCTGACCAGCACATTGATGTCGATACTCCCGAATCCGGGGCTGGACCCGGCCTCATTTGAGGCGGCCACCATAGAGAGATACCAGCTCAGTCCATAAAGGGCGATGTTGACCGCAATCAGCGTGGCGGTTGCGGTGCCCGGAATAGGGATTATTCCCGCGATTCGGTTGCTCCCGGCATCGCTCCGGCCACGCGCGCGCAGCGGGCCGGTGGCGGCGCCGCAGAGCGGGCAGACCCGGGCATTCCGCTCGATCAGGCCTCGACACGAGGGACACATTCGGTAAGCGGAGCTGGGATTGGATTCGCGTGAACCGAACATTTGCGTAGAGAAGACGAAACTGCCGAGGTCGAGACTTCAAGACGATCACTGCGACGGTCGTTCTCCCCGGACGCCGACGGCTCCAACCTCTTCTCTCATCCTTTCACAACCGAATTTCTTTTGTCTAGCACGCCTCTACGGATAAAATGAGTCGCGCGAGGAAG